>JACCDR010294017.1_pt1 | contig 29759 bp, 33 predicted proteins | sample 7446431 | NCBI WGS metagenome assembly JACCDR01 (sample SAMN15323443, study PRJNA562643) | freshwater metagenome | isolation source: river surface water | place: USA:Blue River Watershed | collected 2017-08-17
CGTTCGGACTGGCTGCCATGCCGGCCGGCGTGCCCAGGTTGCCGGTCTGGCCGGTGGCGCGGTTCCAAGCAGCCGGGCCTTGGGGCGTGTCGACTTTTTCCGGCAGCTGCTGCTCGGGCGTGAGCGTGTTGTTCACGGGACGAGCGCCCGGCGCAGCCATGGGACCTACGCCAGCAGCGGTCGGGTTCGTGTTCATCGGCACCTGCTGGCCGCCGGTGTTGGTGATCTCGACCTTCGGCGTGACGGCCTGTTGGCGCGGGCCGGCCTCGAGCGCCGCGACGGACTTCTTGCGGAAGAAGTCGGTGAGCTGCTCAGGCCCGTCGCCCGGGATGCCTTGCAGCCAGTTCTTGGCATACCACATGGGCACGCGCCCTTGCTGGGCGGCAGACGATACGACCTGCATCAGCCCTTGGGGCGTGACCATGCCGGGCTTGCCGTCGGGGCCAGCAGAGAGCAGCGAGACGCCCGCGCCGGTGAGCGTGTTGTCCCAGTCCTTGAGCAGCTCGGTCTGGCGCTGCTGCATCAGCAGAGCGGTCTGCTGGCGCTGAAGCATCGCCCCGGCCATCAGCGGCAGGTAGCGAGCGCGCAGGTCAGCTTCGGCCTTGGTGGAGTCGGCCAGGGCGCCGATCGCGTTGCCGAAGCTGGCCGCGAAGTTGCCGTTCGTGGGCTTGAGCGCGGCGGAGGCGAACTGCTGCCACTTGTACTCGGGCGGGAGTAGCGGCTGGGAGGCCAGCTCCGCGAGCTGCTCGTCTCCGGCCAGGTCGGGGCGGAGCGCCCCCAGCCCCAAGCCGCCTTGAACGTCGTCTGCCATGTCGTGTCCTTACGGATTCTGCGTTGCGTTCCAGATGCCGCCGATGGCGGTGAGCCATTGTAGCGGGCTGGTGCCAGCCGGGGTCGTCGCGCTGCTGCTCGACTGTGACGTCTGGGTAGGGAGCTGTGCGCCTTGCACCGCACCCTGCACCTTGCTGAGCTGGTCCCAGTCCCAGCCTTGCTGGCGCAGGAACTCCTGGTAGGCGGTGTCGTAGCCCTGCTGCTCGAGCGCTTGCTGCTGGCCGCCCACCGCGCCCAGAGCCGTGGCGTCGTTGTTGCGGAGCTGCTGTTGCGTGGTGGCGAGCGAGCCCAGCCCGGCGCCGATCTGCGTCCCCGCCTGCGCTCCTGACACACCGAGGTTGCCCGCGCCCAAGTTGGCCTGGGTTTGCAGCGCTCCCTGCTGCTGGGTGCGGTTGGCGTCGGCGTTGAACTGGTTCTGTGCCCCGGTGTAGCCCGACTGAAGGGCAGACGACTGCAGGCCGGTGATGTTGGTCTGCGCGTCACGCACCGCGTTGCCCAGGATGGTGGCGTTGCGAGAGCTGCCGAACTGGCCCGAGCCCACGAAGTTCGCCTGAACATCCGGGATGATGTTCTCGGTGAGGTTCTTGTTGCCCAGGCGACCGATCTCGTCCACCACGCTCTGGGTGTACGGACTCATGTACTTGGCCGCCACGCCTGCGTCGGTCCACTGACCGGCCGGCCCGGCCACCGCCTGGGTGGCGCCTTGCTGGTACTGCGGGATGCCGCTCAAGCCGCCTTGGCCAGCGGTCATCGCGGACTTCGCCGCGTCGAGCATCGGCTGGTAGGCGCCCTGTGTGTTGCGAATCAGATCGAACGCGGCCTGCTGGTCGTCGTTGAAGTCGGCAATCCGCTGGCCCTGATAAGGCTGGTACGGACGCTGAGCGATCTGCGAGGCCTTGTTGGCCACACCCTGAATGTAGGAGCTGTACCAGTCCGGCAGTGTCGACTGCTGGACGGTGTTGTTGTTCTTGGTTTCGGGCGTGCCGTTGAGGAAGTCGAGTGCCATGTTACTTCACCTTCTTGAGAGCCTCGAGCGGCGACATGATCTTGGGGGGAATCTTGTTCTTAGGAGCAGAGCGCTTCATCTGGCGCACCTCCTGGGTGAAGTGCTTCAGCCACTCGGCGCCGGCTGCGTTGTTGCCGTCACCCAGGTCGCTCACGGTGGCCGCGTCCAGCACGTACTCGCCCGGGGCCATGATGGCGGGGACGGTGTCCGTCGAGCCGGGCGTGCTGCCGGGCAGGTACGGGCCGTGCTCACGCGGGTTGTACTCCATCGGCTGACCGCCCTCGGCCAGGCCGTTGGCGCGCATGCGGGCGTCGGTGACGACCGGCACCATCTCACGGAAGCGCGGGTTGAGCATGTCCTGACGCGAGCGGGGCACGTTGCCTTCGCCCTGGTCGGGGATGACCAGCACGCTCAGACCACCGCCCGTCCCGCCTTGGCGCACCGGACCGCGCGTGCCGACCTTGGGCTCGACGCGACCGCCATCCCCGTAACGGGAGGCGCCGTGGGTTGCGATGCGCGGCTGGATGGGCACGTACTCGCTGGCGCCCTGCCCGAAGTACGACTGCATGGCCGGGGAGGGGCCGGTGCGCAGCTGGGCGTTGCCCGGCATGCCTGCGGCCATCTCGGCGTTGGAGCGCAGACCACCCTTCTTGCGGTTCAGGATGCTGCTGAGCAGACCCAGCGCGCCGATGCCCATGCCGAGCTGGCCTTGAGCCTTCTTGTCGCCGTTGCCCACGCGCTTGAGCCAGTCGAGCGCGCCCCCGTACCAGGGACCCTCCTCGAGCCGCTCGGTGTGGGAGTGATCCAGGCCGTCGTAGTTGATGCCGTCGGGGAAGATGCCCGGCGTGACGCGCGGACCCGGGTCCATGTCCGAGCCCATGTACGCTTCCATGTAGTCGGGATCCACCGAACCTCCTTCGGCCATGCCGGCCGGCTTGTAGTAGAGCGGCTGCTGGCCGTGGCCGAACAGAGCAGCGCTCGGATCGTTCATGTTAACCGCGTTGCTGACGCGGGTATGCCCTGCGCGCGGCGCCGCCGGGGTGGCCTGGAAGCCCTTGTAGTCGTAGACGCTGGCCTTGCCCATGTCTTTGGGCGCCACCGCATTCAACGAGCTGCCACCACCGCCACCGGAGCCGCCCCCACCACCTCCGCTTCCGCCCGAGCCCGCCAGCCCTGAGATGATGGGGGCAGCAGCCTTGAGTCCCCCGTAAATCTGCTGCGCCGAGAGGCCCGTTCCGAGCACGCCGCCCGCGCCGGCCGTACCTGCGGCAGTCCCATAGCCCCCGACGCCAGTCAGGAAGCTGTCTCCTGCTGCCGTATAGGCTGCGCTGTCAAGTGCGGTGAGCCCTGCCACATCAGCTGCGGCCGTTCCCGAGGCGCCTGCTCCGTAGGCTCCGACGCCAGCCTCCGCCGCGCCAGCGCCGCCCGCACCCGCCGCACCTGCCCCGGCCTCTGCCGCACCGGCTGCGCCAGCGCCAGAGCCGCCCAGCGTGCCGCCCAGGTACGCCCCGCCGACGCCAGCCGCACCCACAGCGGCGGCCATGTACGCGAGGTCCCGACCCCAGTTGACCCAGTCGCTGCCCTGGTACGAGCCGTTGGCCGCCACCGGGGTGGCCGTGCCGTCGGCGTTGAGCATGTACGTCGGCTGCACTCGGTCAGAGCCGTTGCCGGTAGGGTTCTGAAACCCGCCGCCATCGTTCTGAAAGTACTGGATGATGGGCTTGCCGGAGGCCTCGTCGTAGCCGGCGAGCCGGTACTGGCGCCCGTAGGCGTCTTTGGTGGTGTAGCTCAGGCCGTCGTCGGCCCAACTGTAGGGCTTCTCGTAGAAGCCGCCGCTGTCGCCGCTCGCCCACATCTGAGCGCTCTTGCCGGCGTCGATGTTGGCCTTGAGCTCCTTCGCGGCCTGGGTGTAGGCGTTGTAGTCCATCCGCTGCGTGGACAGACCCGACAACGGGTTGAGCGCGGGGAGGAGCGCCTCCAGGCCCAGCACCGTGCGGCCGTCCTTGCCCGGGCCTTGAGCGGCCTGCAGCTGCTTGACAAGGTCCTGGTTCCAGAACGAGCCGTCCCAGCCACTGGCGGCTGGTGCGGGAGCCGGCGCGGGCGCCGGGGCTGCGGTCACAGCCGGCTTGATTTTGCCGTAGCCGGCACCACCTACGAGGTACTCGGACCCAGAATTATTCACGTGGTCACCTGCATGAAGTTAGTAGCCCAAGAAGTCCAATCGGCGAAAGCTCGGGGGTCTGACATCCCCGCCTCGACCATCTCGGGCACTGCGTACACCTGGGTGGCCCACTGAAGCCATTCGGCCTCGGACACAGGGTTGGGCACATTATATCCTGCGATCTGCTCGACTAGGATTGCTGCCCACTTGGCAAACGCAGTGACAGAGGGGTTGGGGAGGTTGAGCGTCAGCATGATCAGGGTCGGCCGTCGCCCGGCTCGACAGTCATCAGCACCCGGCCCATCTCGAAGTGCCCGCCCACGGTGTTCGACTCCACCATGACCGACATCTGACGGCGCTGTTCACGCAACGCCACGTACTCGGTGGTGGGGGTGAACGCCTCGGGATCACTCGCGACATTGGGAGCCTGTGCATACTGTCGTCCGTTGATGGTCACGGTCAGGTCGCCTGAGCTCTTGAAGTCAGGCTCGAACATCACGAGCCGCTGCTGGTTGACCGCGCCCTGCGGGGCTTTCTCCACCGGGCCGCCAGTCTGCAGCTGAAAGTTGCAGGTCTCGAAGTAGGCGCGGATGGCCGTCGTGTCCTGGCCCTTGACGCGGTCGTAGCCCACCTCGTGTTGCCACAGGTCGGTGAGCGTCTGATCGACCGGCACCGCGTTGAGCGTGCCCGTGGCCGTCGCGCCCGCGTTGCTGATGGTCTCGCCATTGACGAACGTGCCGCCGATGGGTTGCACGTTGAGCTTCCCCGGCAGGATGCGCTTGATGCGGCCTTGGGCGCCGCTGGTGCCGCCCGTGACCACCTCGTTCGTGTTGAAGGTGCCCACGCCAGTGGTGTACGACAGCAGCGTGGTGACCTGGTCCTCGCCCCCGGCCATCACCGGGTAGCGGAACACCTGGGCCGAGAAGCCTGCGGTGCGCACCAGCTCGGCGTCGTACCAGGTCTTCTCACGCACGTTGAAGATCACCGCCTTGTCGCACTCAGTGTTGACGCCGCTGGGGTAGAACCACCAGATTTCGCCCCAGCGCGGCACCTTGAGGGCCCAAATCTTCTGCGCCTGATTGTAGTTCAGGTTGTCGTAGAAGTAGTTCAGGCTCATGTCGTTGGGCAACTCCTGAATCACGCCCGTGTAGGCGTAGAACCGGTCAGCGCCCGGCCAGAAGAAGTTGCTGTCGTACTCCACCATCGCCGACTTGCTCAGCACGGTGATGGCGCCCAAGGGGTCGTACTTCCACCGCACCGTGCCGCCCACATACGTGACGCGCAGGAGCGAGTCGAGAGACCAAAACAGCCCGGCCGGCGAGTTGGCCCCGCCCCGGATGGGCATGCCCTTGACGAACTTGGTGGCCGCGAAGTTGCCCTCGTTGGCGTCGGTGCCGATCCACGCCGAGGCGCCGTCGATGTTGTTGGCGTTGCTGTTCTTGATCAGGCCGTCGCTGCCATAGACGAACAGGAACGGTTGCAGGACGCAGCAGCCACCGCTGACGCGGATGGGGTTGGTGCCGTCGGTGAGCTGGGTGAAGGCGCCGCTGGCCGTGATGATGCCGGAGTAGACGTTGCCCAAGGCGTCGTCGGCGATGTTGCTCATGTCCGGCGTGGCCGCCGCGATGATCACCGGGTCGCCGCCGCCACCGCTGTTGAACATGGCGTCCGACTGCCACGTGAAGTTGTCGTTCTTGACGAACCCGCTGGGCGTGCGGTCGATGATGCCGGCGCCGGCCCCGAAGTTGTCAAAGGTGAGCTGCTGAACGCCCCACGGGCTGAAGGCGTGGGCCGTGTTGTTGAGGGCGCGGCTGTCGACGTACAGGTTGCGGATGGGGCCGGTCAACACCGGGCTCATGCTCTTGTACCCGCCCATCTTGCGCGGCTTGCCCCGCTGGAAGCGCACCCACTGCGCGACCTGGTAGAAGTCGTTGTCCAACTCCGTACCGTCGCGCTTGACCCCCGGCTTGGAGGTCAGGGTGAAGATGTTGGTGTTCATGTCGGCACCGTGGTTCGGTCGCTCGAGCGGCCCGAGTTTTCCTTGGTCAGCCCTTGCAACGAGTCGTTGTACATGCCCGCAAAGAGCTGCGTCTTGTCGGGGTTCTGCAGGAAGATGTTGGCCTCTACCATGGCAGCGTAGAACAGCAGCTGGGGGGCGTACATGGTCAGGAAGTTGGTCTCCTTGCTGGTGCTCAGCGGGTCAAGCCGGGCATGGTAGGTCAGCTCGTACTCGAGAGCGTCGCCAGGTGTCGGCGCCAGGAAGAAGTGCTGGTAGTCGTAGTCTGCGTAATACTTGGGCACGCCCACCTGGTTGGGGTCCGGCCAGTAGACGCGCATGAACTCGTAGAACCGGGGCAGCAGCTGAACCCGCTTGCCGCTGGCGAGCGTGAGGTTCATGCTGATGGTGTCGCGCCAGTAGGCCGGCTTGTCGAGCACCGGGTTGTCGGCCGTGAGCGTGCCCGCCACGACCATCTGCACGGTTTCGATCTTGGCGTCCACCGCGACTCGGTTCTCCGCCAGCATCACAAAGCGGGGAATCTGCGCGATGAACTTGTCGTCGTTCGTGCGCAGGCAGTACTCCTTGATGTCGTTCACCAAGGAGCTGTAGGTCATCACAGCGGGCGCGCTCATCTCACTTTCCCTTCTGCTTGTAGGTGTAGGTCGGCTCGTCGTCGAACGGGGCCTTGTCGGTCGTGGCGTCCATGAAGCTGCGCGGCTTGCCCTTGATCCAACCCAGGCGCAGGAACAGGGGCTTCCACCACCGCTTCCACCACCAGTCAGTGATCAGCAGGAAGGTGTACGCTGCTGCCAGGAGGGCGCTGATTTGCGCCGCGTGGGCCAGCCACCAGTCATAGCTGTAGAAGTTGCTCTCGGCCAGTTTCGCGCCAGTTGCTGCGCCCCATGCGGTGGCGAACTTGAACCAGGGCGCGGTGACGCTCGTGCTGTCGTTCATGATGAGACCTTGAATCCGCTGAAGTAAGTGGCCGTGGGGGAACCCGGTCCCGTATTTCCCGCAGTGGCGCCGTTGTACATGCGAACGTCGACGACGTCGCCCTTGTTGAGCTTGAGGTCGCCAGACAGCTTGGTGACGCTCTGTGAGAAGATGCTGCTCGTGAACACCAGGTAGTCGCTGTCGAGCGCCCGCACCCCGTTGACGAACAAGTGGCCGATGCAAGAGCCGGTGTTGGCGCTCCACACGACGTAGACAGACGCGTCGAAGTGGTAGATGCCTGCCTCTGGCGCGGTGAACTGTGACGTGGCCGGGTTGTAGGCGCCGTGGGTGTCCCACAGCTCCGTGGCCATGTCGATCTTCTGGTACGTGTTCGAGGCAATCGCCGTGGCGGCAAGGATCTGCGCCTTGAAGGCGACCGCGCTCACCGAGTTGCTCGTGGGCGCGCCGGCCTTGACCATGGCCAGCTCAGGCGACAGATCGGCGTCCTTGACCAGGTTGACTGAGCTCGTCGACTGTACGATCAACTCAACGTAGTCGCCCGCGTTGAGCCGCCACACGGCCGCGCACTGTTGCTGCTGGGTGTTGCTGCCCCACTGGGAGGATACAATGTACTGAGAGCCGTTTACCCGCAGCGCCACCAGGCCCTGCATCGGGGCACTGAACTCTACGCTGCCCGTGATGGTGTAGACGCCCGGCTCCGGTGCGGTCAGTCGGGTGGGGAACGCGATGTTGAAGCAGCCTCCCACATCGAACCGGGCGGTGTCGAACGTCACCGGGGTGAGCGCGTTGATCGGGATGGCCTGGTTGCCCGCACCCTTGGTGACGCGGGCGCCGGCCGGGGTGGGCACCGTCAGCAGGGCGGCGACGCTGTCGCCCACGAACCGACCAGACCACCAGGTAATGGTGTCGACGCTCGCGCTCACCACGCCGGTGCCGGTGTTGATGTAGCACATGATCCGCAGGACATCGCCCGCGTTCACGTTGATCTCACCCGACAGCTGGCTGCACTTCTCGGTGTCGTTGTTGATGACCGAGATGGCGCTGTCAATCGCCCGCACGCCGTTGCGCTGGATGATAAAGATCATCGAGTTGGCGGTGCCGGTGGTGTAGACGCTCGCATCGAAACGCCACTTCCCGCTGTAGCCTGCGGGGATGGTGTACGTGCGGTTGGTCGTGTTGAACCCGCCTGCGGTGTCCCACTGCGTGGTGTCGAAATTGACCAGAGTGAGCGTAGCGGCCGCAAGGGTGGTCAGGGTGTGGGCCACCACCCGAAAATTGGGAGACGCTGCCAGAGACGCAGCGACGCTGCCAGCCTGACCGTAGTTGGTAACCGTGAACCGGGGGACGATGTTCCCGTTGTTGATCAGCTTGGCGTTGAGGCCGGGACCCAGGTTGCGGTACTGCGCGCGCAACGTGACCATGCCGCCGGTGATGTCACCCGGCTGCACCACGTAGACCATGCGGTTGCCGACCCACTCGCCGTAGGGTCCGCCCCCATACGACTGCAGGTAAGCCTGCTGGCCCTTCGCCACGCCGCCCACCGTGAAGCGAAATTCGATGGCGGTGCTGGCGTCGAGGTAGGAGTCCCCGTCGAGCATCACCTCAAGACGGTCGCCCGCTGAGGCCGGCAGGGTGACGGCCGGGATGATGCTGAGGTCTACAAAAGAGCTTGAGCTGAGCGTGAGGTTGCCGGTGTTGTCGCCCAGCGCATAGGCGTAGCCCACGCCGCCGCCACCGCTGCCTGAGCCGGCCAGCTGGGTGGGCACGCCGTCCTTCAGGTACCAACCGGTGTCGTCGGCCTCGTTGATGACGAGCGGGGAGCCGACAGTGCTGCGGAAGTCCGTGACTGTGGGCTCCGCCACCGTCTGGCGGACCTCATTGGTTTCCTTGAACGGGATCGGCACGTCAAGCCTTCTCGAGCGTGATCTCGTTGCCCGGCACCAGCAGGACCGGGTTGATGCCGTCGTAGGAGAACTCAACGCTGAAGATCGTGTTCTTGCCCGCCGTGGTGGGGCCAATCGAGATGGCGCGCGTGGTATTCAGCAGCACGAACGCGCCGGCCGGGTTGGAGCCAGGCGTGAAGGTGCCGCTGGTGGGCAGGATGCGGATGTAGACGCCGTCGCCAGGGTTCGGCTGGTTCGAGTTGGTCCACCGGTTGGGCCCGCCATAGCTGGCAGAGCCCGTCGTCAAACCCGTGCTGATGGAGCCGTCCCGGTTGAACTGCAACGTGGCCTGGGCGCTGACACCGACAGCGGTCGTGCCCACCAGGACCATCGAGCTCAGGAAAGGCGGGATGAGCGGCGGGCCAGACGCGCACATCGCCCAATACTGAAGCAGCGAGCCGCTCACGAGATGGCTCCCGGCCCGCCAGTGAGGATGGCCGTCGCGCTGTTGAAGAACGTCAGACACCACATCGTGCCCTGCGCGATGTTCCAGGGCACCCCCGTGCCGCGTCCGGTCGCACCGTAGTAGATCGTCATGCCGGTGCCCGCCACGATCTGCTTGCCGCTGCCGGAGTAGTTGTTGCCCGGGATGATGTCCCCCACGCCGAACACACCGCCGGGGACCGTGATGGTGCCGGCCTGGTACACCATCTTGCCCTGGTTGCCGGACGCCAACGAGCCGCTGGTTACGAGCGAGTCAGGGATGCCGCGCCAGCCGATCTCGACGCCCCCGTAGGTCCAGGCCGCGCTGGTGCCTGCGAGGGTGGGGCCGGAGCCGGCCCGCAGGTTCAAGGTGACGTTGTTGACCGTCGCCAGCTCGAACGTGCCCGGGTTGTCGTAGAACAGGTATGCCTTGTCGGCCCCGCCAGTGCGGAAGCCCAGCACAGCTGACGTGCTGCCGTCGATCGTGATGGTGGAACGGTTGGCTAGCGGGAAGCTGGTCGCCGTGCTCCCCACGGTGAAGTTCGAGTTGAACGTGTTGCCGTTCCAGCCGCCGACCGCGTTGGCCCCGACCCCGAAGGTGAAGGCATTCTCTGCGCGCAAGGCGAAGTTGACGACGTTGCCGCCAGAAATCAGCTGGTCGGCCCCGCCGATGTAGCCCTCCGGGTTGGCTCCGCTGTTGTAGCCGAACACCACGTAGGTGCCAGTGGCGCCCGAGGTGGACAGGAACCGGCCGGCTACGCTGGCCCCCGGCACCGCGAACGAGCCCTGGGCACCGCTGACGCCGCCAGACACCGCGAAGTTGCCGTTGGTGTCGAGACGCATGCGGGCGTTGGTGCCCACTGCCGTGCCCGTGCCCCAAACCAGCTGGTCCCCGTCGCTGTTGTCGATGCCCCAATACCAGTCCATCACCCCCGCGATGTCGAAGAGGATGTGCGGGTCGCCACTCGTGCCGCCCGTCACGCTGATGACGTGTCGGGTGTCGCTGTTGGCAGCGGAGCTGGAGTTGGTGACGCTGGTCTGTACGATGCCGCCCGGCTGGCTGTGCGCCACCAGGAAGTCGCCACCGCCCGTGATGCGCGCTTTCTCGCCGCCTGCGGTGTAGAACGCGATGCCGTTGGGCGCCCCGGTGTCGGTGCCGAGCACCACCAGGCCGGCGGAGGTGTTGAACTGCACGTAGCCGGCTCGAGTCGTGCCAGCCGCGTTGAAGCCGCTGATGTAGGCGGTGTCGTTGTTGATGCGCCACGCCTCGGACACGTTGCTGTAGGCGGTCCCGGTCATCGGCGTGCCGCTGCCGCCCGTCAACGGGAGGAAGCCGCCACCGCTCACCTGAGCGTCGACATACGCCTTGTTGGCGAGGTGGGCCGGCAAGGTGGGTGCCGTGGCCGCCGTGACGTTGGAGCCGAACGAGCCTGCACCGCCGACGGCCAGCGCGTTGACCAGGGTCAGCCCCGAGGCATCGAACCGGGCCTTCTGCACGCCCAGCAACGTGACGGCCACCTGGCCGGACGCAGGCTGGTAGATACCCGTGCTGGTGTCGCCGCTGTAGGCGATGCTGGGCGCCGTGTTGGAGCCTTGCGCCAGCACCAGGGCGCTGATGCCCGCCACCGTGGTGGCCGCGTTGACGACGTTCAAGCCGTCGCAGAACAACACGGCGTTGCCGCCCGTCGGGATGCTGACAGTCGTGCCCACGCCGGCCGTCTTGAACGTCACCGTGAAGGCGCCGCTCGTCTGGTTGCTGACATAGTACACCTGCACGACGCTGGGCAGCACGATCTCGGCGTTGCTGACCAAGGTGCCGGTGTAGCGCTGCACCACGTTGGCGGCTTCCGTCGGCGTGAGCACCACCGTGCCGCCCGTGATCGCCTTGACCAGGAGCGTGAAGCTGAACTGCACCGAGCGCCCGCGCCCCACCGTGTACCAGGCGTTGCCGCCACCGCTGTGCAGGTCGGCGGACTCCGTGGGCTGCAGGACGATGCTGGCCAGACCGTCAATGGTCTCGCCGGCTTGCGCCGCCACGGTGAGCGCCCCAGTGCCCTGGTTGCGCAGGCTGTAGAAGAAGTCCGCACCCACCGAGCCGGCGGTCGGCAGCGTCTGGGTGCCCGCGCCCCCGGTCCACACGTACATGTTGGCCCGGTCGGCCGCGCTCACCGCGTTGTTGGCGCTGAAGGTCAACACCGGCTGGCGCGCGAACAGGCTCGTTCCCGACGCACCGATACCAGGTCCGACCAACGCGCCGGCCGTGACTGCACTTACACCTGCGCCGAACCCAAACGAACGCCAGACGCCAGCATCCGTTGCGTTCGAGGTGACTTGGACGTACTGAGAGACCCCCGGGGCAATCGACGCAATGGTCGTGGTGCCCTGGTAGTTCTTCACCGTGAGCGGCGCAGCCCCCACGTTGGTGATGACCAGGTCGTAGCCGACCCCCACCCCCGAGGCCTGCGGCAGCAGCAGAGCTGTCGTCGGGCTGTTGTCCGGGGTGACGTCCATCGCCCGCGCGGCGACCGTCGCCTCGTCGTCCGACACGCCCGGCCACTGCAGTTGCAGCGGGCCAGACAGGGCGAACGCCCGGTACGAAACGCCTGCGGGTTGGGCAGAGCTGCCGCCGAAGATGTTGATCATGATGTCAGAGGCTCGTCAGGGCGAGGCCGGCGCAAGGAGATGTCCTCCGAGCGACGCGGCGCCAGCCGGTAGGGGTCTCGGTGGTCGCAGCACTCGTAGCCCTCGCGGCAGACTTGCAGCCCGGGGCTGTCTTCGTCGCTCTTGAGGTCAACGATGGCGCGCTTGCGCTTGCAGCGATCGCACACGGCGATGGCTACCGAGGTGTTGCCACGGGTGTCCAGGTAGCGGGGCATGCCCCCTCCTAGCTGTTCGTGTATCCGCCGATGCGTGGCGACAGCTTCACGGGGGAGCCGTCCACTTCGGCGTCTTGTGCGGTTGCCAGCGCCGCTTCGGCGCGATTCACAAGAATGTCGTAACGGTCTGGCGGCACGAGTTCCTTGGGGAGCTCAAGACAGACGTAGGGCGCCAACGCGGAAATCACCGCATTCACCCAACGCTGGGGGACCTGAATGTTGTTGCTCAGGTCGCCAACGTCTTGTATTTGGAACTGTGCCGAGACGACGCACAGCCGGGATTCATCGCCTGGCACGGGCCAGAAGACCATCCGCGGCTTGTAGAACTGCTTGTCGTAGAAGTACTGCAGCGGCTGCGTGCTGAGGAAGTCCTTGTTGGGCATCGAGGTGTAGTCATCTCGGTTGAGCTGACTCATGTCGATGTCGTTCAAGTCGGTGAAAAACCGCGCTGCCAGTAGGGGAATCAACCCGCCCGTCTCCCGGACGCGCCAGTAGCGCAGAGTCGCAACGAGGACTGCGTCGAACACGTACTCGCCTGCCTCCGCAGGCTTGATTGTGCGCGCCCCGTATTGCACCCAGGAGATGCCGTCTGCGCTGCCCTCCAGCACCAGGTTGACCTCGTCGGCCGCTGCCACCGTAGCGCTGGCGCAGCCCACCGTGACTCCCGTCACCGAGTCGAACGTAGCGGTGTTGGCGACCCCGGGGGAGGGTCCCAGCGACGTCTGGCTGTACGGCACGGTAGAGCGCAGCTGAGCGCTCTGAATGTCGACCGTACCGACGTCCAACTCCAGGATGCGCTGGCCGTACCGCAGCGGGTAGACCGTCGTGTTCACCGCCCACAGCTGCAGGCCCTTGGTGGCCAGGTCGCTGAGCACCAGGGAGAGGTTGTCCTTCGCGGACTGCACCATCTCCCCGGTCAGCACCGTGGCCAGCACCCCACAACGCCGTGCGGCGTGTTCGATCAGCTCGATCGCGGTGAGGTTTTTCTGTCCGACAGTGCCGCTGGTGATCACTGCAGCCCCTTGCAGACAGCTTGCAGCTTGCTCGTGCCGCCACCGGTCTGGTTGATCCGGATGGCGAACGCGGTGAAGGGGAGCGCGCCGGCCAGGTTGGCCGCCACTGCGGTCCAGGGCGCTGCCAGCGGGAACGCGACGGCTGCGGCCTTGGTGGCCGCGTCCGTGAGCACGTTGTCAGGCGTGACCTCGAGAGTGACGGTGGCGCCGCCGCCGATGGTCAAGAACAGACCGACCGGGGCAGCATCCACGTACTGATCGAGGACCAGCCACTCGCTGACGCCAGCCCCGTTTTGCGAGACGCTTGCGACACGCATGGCGGTCCTCCTATCAGACCTGGGTCACACCGAACGCACCCACGCGGGTGGCATTCGGGCCGCAGGCGATGCCCGGAAGCCAGACACCGCACACCAGACGCCGCGAGCCATCCGCCGCCGAGGACGGCTGCAGAGTGCCGCGCACGTCACCGGTCAGCACCGTCGCGGGCGAGGTCTGGTCGGCCACGACCACGGTGGAGGCGTCGCGCGCCAGCACGTTGGCCCAGCTCGGGTCCAGGTAGCCCCGGTCCGTCACACGGAACGGGATGCCCAGGTTGCTGGTGGTGCCGATGGTCAGGTTGCCGGCCATCGCGCCGCTGACAGCGGCCGACAGGATCACGTAGAACGCCTTCAGCGTGTTCACCGGCGTGGTGCCGTTGAGGGTCACGCGAGCGGTCATCGGCTGGCCGTAGTAGTCCACGCCGGTGATGGTCACCGTCTGGGTCGTGTCTCCAGCGCCGGACGAGGCCAGAGCCAGGGTCCGGGGGCAGTCGAGCCGGTAGCCGAAACCGCCGCTCGGCATCGTGATGCGGGTCACGCCGGCACCAGCCGTCAGCACCGCGTTCGCGGCACCGGCGATGGCCTGGGCCAGGGCGATGTTGTTGGTGGCCGGGGCGAGCGGCACCACATCCCAGACGTACACGCGGCCGAGCGGGCCGATGCCTTGGGACATGGGGGAGGGCGCGTTCGGATCGAACGGCATCGGGCCCAGAGCCGGGCCGAGGTACAGGTCGTCGCTGATCTGCATGGTGCTTTCCTCTTGAAAGGTTCGCTGTTGCTACTCGTGAGAAAGCGGCAGGGCCATGAAACCCTGCCGCTCTGTTGCCCGATCCTTGCGGATCAGACGCCCGGGGTGCCGAACATGGCGCGCGGGTCGGTCCAGCCCGACTCGCCCCGGAAGGTGGCCTTGTACCGCACGGAGTCGGTCTCGAAGTCACCTTCCATGGACTTGGTCAGGCGGCGACGCCACAGCCACTTCATGCCCTCGCGAGCGTTGGTGGACACCCACCACGCGGTCGGCGAGGTCAGGCGGGTGATGACGGCCGGATCGGCGTCGAGCACGCCCATCGACTTCACCGGGTTGATGTCGTTGTTGTTGGTGCCTGCGCGCAGGACCGACTTCAGCAACACCTCGGCTTGGAAGACGTTGGACGGAGCGACCACCAGCTTCTTCGGCATCAGGCGGATGCGCTTGCCGTTGTTGTCCACGGCCGAGCGGATCTGGATCAGCATCTGCTCGAGCGAGGTCTGCGACAGCGCCGCCGGGGTGGCCAGCAGGTTGCTGAACGAGCCGCCGACGATCGGGTGCGTCGCGTTGTTCAGCGACACGCCGTCACCGCCCGGGAACGCGGCGTTGAACGCACGGTTCAGCTCGTTGGCGCACTTGGTCTCCAGCGTCTCCATCAGCGACTGCGCCAGGTGCTGGGCGTAGGTCGTACCGATGCGGATGTGGTCGCCGTCTTCCACCAGCACTTGCGTCAGGGCGTAGGCCAGGCCGTACACCTTGTAGTTGTAGCGCTTCTGGAAGAGTACGCCACCTTGCTGGTACGTCACCGGCATGCCGTCCGGCAGCTCAGGTGCGGAGTTGAAGCCGAACAGCACCGGTTCCTCGTGGTACGAGCGGGCGATGCCGTCGGACTCGCGGAACACCTGCTTGTACTCGTCCTTCCGCTGGTCGTAGACCCCGTTGAACGCCTTGTTCAGGATCGGCTCGACGATGGCCTTGAAGTCCGTGGAACGCATCGGCGCGGCGGCCAGCACGAACCCGGACGGACCCATCGCACCGACCGCGAGAGCGATCAGCGCCAGGCCCAGCAGGCCGTTCATGATGGGGTTGAAGTACGGGTGCGAGATGGCCCCGTACAGTGCGCTCTTGAAGAGGCTCTTCATGTCGTTCTCCTGCGGCCGGGGGTTAGACCGCCACCTTGTTGCTGACGTACTGGCTGCGGGCCAGCTGCACTTGGACCACCGTGAAGGCGTCGCCCGGCACGTTGTCCACGGCCTGGCTGAAGCCCACGATGCGGAACTGCGCCTGCACGCCCGCGCCGGCCAGGGAGGCCGACAGGGTGCACTGGCTCAGACCGTTGCCGTTCGCGCCCACGTTGCTGACGTCGGCCTGGTCACCCACGGCGGTCTGCGCCACGGGACCGTCGGCCTGCACCTCGTAGACGTTGGTGACGTCGTCGTAGACCCAGGCGATCGGCGTGGTGCCCGACTGCACGGTCTGACCGGCCGGCCAGAAGGTCGACACGTTGGGCTTGCCCGTCGCGTCCACGTACTCGAAGCCGGCCAGGATGCCCAGCAGGTCCGCCGCAGCGGTGCCCACGGTCACGGTGCCGTTGGTGTTGAGGATGCAGGGTTGCCCCTTGTACATCGCGGTGCCGTAGCCGGAGGCGACGGCGTACTTCTTGGCTCGATCCAGCCCGATCGGTTGGTAGGCCGGGCGGAAGCCGAAAGGTGCGTTGACAGCACTCATCTCGATACTCCTGAAAGTTGGTGGTAGGTATCCGTGTTTCTGTCGCCCGGCCTGTCGTCCTTCAGCCGCTTACGCAGCGAACGCAGGCGCCTTCCGAGCCACGGCGAGGTCGTCGAAGCCCTCGACAGTCGCGGTCGCTTTGCCCTTGGTTTCTTCGGCGAAACCGGACTGCTGCGCCTCGATCTGCTGCTTGAGGGCTTCCTCTTCCTGCTGGGGCTGGTTGTGGTGGAACTCGAGCATGATGGCCTGGTACACGTCTTCCGGGACCTTGAACAACACCATCTCATTGCACGAGATGGCGCCCTCGAAGTTGCCGCCCTTGGCGCGGTGCACTTCGAAGCCCGGGATTTCGTCCACCAGCACCGGCTCGTAGCCCATGCGCATGCGCTTGGCGATCGGGTCGTAGCTGCTGGTGGTGCTCAGCCAGCACAGATGCCAGCCGGGGATGGCGGGCACTTGCGGCAGAGCTTCCTGGGTGAACTCGGAACGGATCATGCGGAGGCGGTCCTCCGGCGTGATGGCCAGTCCGTCGTCTTTGCGGCCGTTGTCGGCTGCGGACCGGGACTCGCGGTTGGCCGTGGCGCCCCGTGCGGAGCTGCGGCTGATGCGGGTGTCGGTCGTCTTGCTGGTTGCCATGTCGAAACTCCTGGTATCAAGTCTTCAAAGGTTTAACGGTCTGTTCAGCTGTTGGCCTCGCGACGCCGTGCGGCATCATCTCGGGCGTACTGCTTGATCATCTCGTTCCGGGTTGCGACATCGTCCCACATCCCGGCATCCTTCAAAGCCTGTACGTGTGCCGCGCTGAGGGTGAAGGTCGACTTGCTTCCATTCGAAGCGCCGCCACCACCGCCGGTCACCACACTACGTGCACCTGGCTTTCGTTGGTCGGCCGGAATATTACCGCCACCCGCGCGACCCCGGGAGTTGTAGCGGTGGGGGAGCAGCTTGCGCAGCCGCTTGTCCATCTCGTCCCAGTATGCCTTGGTGGCCGGGTTGAAGCCAGCCTCGGTGACGTTCTTGTCGACGCTCATGGCAATGCGGCTGTCCTCGGCGTCAGGGTCATTGCCCTTGGGCGCCGGGTTGAACCAGCTATTCCGGGTCTGCCAGTTTTGCGCGTTACGCACCACCTCGGGGTCCGGTCCCTGGGTGGGGGTGCGGTCCTCCTGCTGGGTGTTGACCTGGCGCTTCAGGTTCTGGTGGTAGCCGATCAGCGTGTTGCGGTGCACCACCGCGTTCTGCATGTGCTGCAGCAGCTCGCCCTGAGCGACAAAGTCGCCGCGCGCTGCGGCCTTGGCCGCGTCGGCTTTGTACGCCTCGATCTGCTGGCCGGTGGTGCCGATGGCCGCCTCGAGCTGGGCGACGTCGCCGCTGCTCTGACGGTTGATCACCTGGGCCATCTGGTGCGTGAGCTGGCGCACGCTGTCGGCCAGGCGCTGGTTCTCCTGGCGCAGGGTCTGGCGCTCGAGGCGGTCGGCCTCCTTCTTCTCCTTGCGCTCCTGGCGACGCCGGGCGCGGATTTCCTCGCGCTCCTTGTCGGTCTTGGCCGTGGCCAGCTCGTCGCTCTCGGACGGGCCGTCATCGTCGCCTTCCTCGCCCTCTTCCTCCTTGGTGGCGGCCTCGCCGTTGTTGGGCCGGGCGTCGGCGCTGACACCTTCGCCCTCGGCGTTGCTGGCAGGGTCGCCCTTGTCGTCATCGTCGGCGTCGCCGGCAGTGACGGCCGCACCGGCGCCTTCGAAGCTGCCGTTGATGGTGACGGTGCCGTCGGGGTTCTCGATGACGTCGAGGTCTTCTTGGTTCTCGGTCTTTGCTTGAGGCATTCACATTCTCCTTACAGAATGTAGGTCTTCACGGCCAGGGGGTCCCGCGGAATGCGGCTGATGATCTCGTGGTCCTGGAACACCACGAAACGGACGGGGTCGTCGCTGTTCTTGACAGCGATCTCGATGCGGTCACCACCCCAGCGCGGCACGCGCACGTAGTCGCCCGGCTTGACCCAGACGCCTTCGGGCCAGGGCTGGCCGGTGGCGCGGTCCTTGTAGGCGATGCCGCCCAAGGCGATCACCTTGGCGACCTGGGTGTTCCACTTGGCGGTCTCCTTGGTCTCTTCGACCAGGATGATGCCGCTCGTGGTCTTCTCGGGCGTGCGGGCCAGCTGCACAAGCACGCGGTTGCCCAGCGGCTCGCAATTGGCGTCGACTTGGGGGAAGGCTTCAGCGAGGGTGTGGTGGGAAAGGGTTTCGAACTGCTCCGAGGCCATGCGGCTCTCTCCTTGGTTGGCGGGTTGGGCGAAAAGAAAGGCGGCTGTTACACCGCCTTGTGGGGGAACTTGATCACGGTTGGGCGTCGGCGACCGCAGCCTTGGCGGCCAGGATGGCCTCGTGCTTCTCGTCGGCGTCGAGCTGGGCGTTGTGCTTGCCTTCGCGGACGAGGGCTTCCTTGACCTCCTGGCTGGTCGGCTCGGTGTCGCCGTCCTGCATGATGACGCGCACGTTGAAGCCTTCCTCCACCTCCTTGATGGAGTTGAAGCCCCAGCGCTGCATGGCGTAGGCATCCAGGGACTTGACTTCCGACACCTCGGAAGACACGCGGCCACTCGGCCATTGAACGATGAACAGCATCTCAGAACCTCTTCGGTGGTTGGGGTTTGTCGTCATCCAAGTCCTCCGACTCGTTGATCGACTTGATGAGAGCGATGTCATCGCTCACTTGTTGCCACCGGCCGAACCGTTCCTTGAACCCTGTCCAGTCACTCGGAGGAGAGCTGAAGACATCCGACTCCAAGCCCCGCTTGGTCTCTTCGAGACGCGCCAGGGTGACGCGGATGACGTCGGCCGGGTGCAGCATCTCAGCAGCCCTTGATGCCGTTGTTGCGACGGCTGGTCGTCAGCGGGCTGGCGCTCTTGCCGCTGGGCTTCGGGACGATGGTGGACGAGCCCACCGGGGTGACGTTCACCCGGGTGCCCATGCCCACGGAGCCGCCCTTGGCGTAGCCCTTGACGGTGTCGCCCATGGCGAGGCGCTTGTGTTGGTTGATCGGCTTCTTGTCCATAGTGTGATCCTCAGGAGGTCGATGATTTTCCGCCTTCCGGTTCCGGCGGGGCTTTGGGAACAGTGGGCAGCTTGCCCATCGGCTTGGGACTGATCTGGTCGACGAGCTGGCTCATCTGGCCAAGCATGGTTTCGTCCACCGGCTCGCCCAGGTTGGCCTTGTGGCTGACGAGCTGCTCGAAGATGTCGTACACGCGCGCCACGTTGGTGCTGACCTCGGCAAACTGCTGCTCCACGCCCTTGAGCGCGAGCTGGATGGCGCCCTTGAACTCCTCGCGCATGTTGGTGTTGCTCTCGCGGATGTGAGCCAACGCCATTTGTAGATTGCGATCCTGCAGCTCCGACTGCGACGCCAGCTCCGCGTTGTGGGCGGCCACCTGCATTTCCTGCGTGGAGCGCACGGTCTCGGACTGCTCCTTGCGCATTTCGCTCTGCTCGTTGGCCTGGGCCAGGAGCAGCTCCTGCTTGCGGTCCTTGTCGTTCTCCTCGGCCTTGGCCTGGTTGTTGGTCTGCGCGATGGCGAGCTGGGCCTGGGCGCGCTGGTCCATCGGGGGCTTGGGCGCGAACTGCTGGGCCAGCTTCATGGCCTGCTCGATGTGCGGCATCAGCGGCCCGAGCTGCTTGGCCATCTGCTGATCAGCGAAAGCTGCGCCAGTGACCTCCGCGGGGGTATCCTGGCCCAGGCCCTGGGCTTGCAGCACTTTGGCAACCTCGGTTGCAGCTCGCACGTTCTCGCCATACAGAGCGATCAGATGCTCCTTGACGTGGGCCAACAGCTTGGGCAGGGCGATGCTCCCCATCATGGGGTTGGCGCAGAAGATGGGACTCACCATGAACAGCAGGTGCGACTGCAGGTGGGCGTAGTGGTTCTGCCCCTTGTACGCCTTCAGCTGGGTGTCGTCCTGGCCAGCGATCTGGTTCTCCGTGACGGGGTCCAGCTGCTTGGCCGGCTTCGGCACGTTGAGGATTTCCTCCCAGCTGGGGTAGTTCATCAGCCGGAGCGTGCGCTCGGCCAGCTTGCCGATGTTGAAGACCTGGGGAGCCTTCTCCGCCATGGCCCAGGCGCCCTGGTTCTGGGCGTAGCGCTGGGCGTCGCTGAAGATGTTGGGGTCACTGACCGGCTGAACGTCGATCGCGCCCTGAAAGTCCTTGCGGCCCACCACCAGCTCGCCCAGCTCGTCCACCGTGACCTCGTCGTCGAGGTGGTCGCGGTTGATGCGGTGCAGGATGGCGAGCACACGCTCCTGGCTGGCGTGCAACTGTGCGTGGATGGAGCTGAAGGTGATGGCGCCCTGCTCGATGAGCGCCATCGCGGTGCCCACGGGCATGTCGTTGCCCGCGTCCTGGATGGCCTCGTTGGCGGTGCTGACCACGTTCTTGGCCTGAACCGTGAGCCACTCGAGCACCTGAAACAGCACCGGCGCCGGCCCGTTGAACGGGTAGGGCATCGCCAGCTTGCGGATGTCATCCACCTGCGGGGGTGCTTCGAGCTGGGTGAACTCGGTGGGGTCGCCCGACACGTTCTTGCCAGCGGTGCGCGCGCCCTTGAGCATCAGACCGCCCGGGTGGCTGCTGAGGAAGCCTCCGTCCAGGATAGCCCGCAGCGCGCCGGTGGCCGCCCCGCTCATCTGGCCGATGATTTGCATCAGGCCGATCTTGTAGGCGCCGCGCCACGGGATGAAGCCGAACTCGACGATCCACTCGTTGGGCTCGGGCTGGTAGCGCTCGTCCTCGGCGTCCCAATTGCGGTAGATGGCCACGATCTCACGGGAGGTCTCGTCCACCGTGATGATGTAGCCGCGCTCGCCGCCGTCGGCGTACTTGTCCTCGTCGAAGGTGTGGTTGATGTAGATTTCGTACAGCCGGCGCGTGCCGTCGATGTTCAGGACGTCCTGGCTCTCCTTGCCCTCGACCCGGGCCGCAGCCTGTGAGGCCTCCGTGGCGTCAGGGGTCAGCCCCGGCGCCGAGGAGCCGTTGCTCAGCTCACGGTACAGGCCGCTGTCGACCCGACGCTTGAACTCTTGGGCCGTGACGTCTTGCTCGTGGGCCTTGCGGTCGGCGCTGTAGAAGTCCGAGGCCGACTGCGGCAGCACGATCTTGTCGACGGGGATGAACTCGGCCTTGGGGCGCTCGATGCGGTCGTCGTACCACACCTTCAGGAACTGCGAGCCACCCAGCGGCACCTGCGTGAGCATCTCGGCCATCTTGGGCCGGTACTCGCGCACCTGCTTGGTGAGCTGCCAGTTCATGTAGGTCTTCTTGCGCTCGGCCTTGTCGAGCTTCTCCTCGGTCTGCTCCCCGATGATGTGGGTCTTGACCGGCCCGTTGGGCGGGAACAGCTCCTTCATGGCCCGGGCGCTGAACTCGATGGCGCCCTGCATCAGCGCGGGGTGGGTGACGCGGCTGGCACCTTCGAAGTCCGCCCCGCCCACCGTGTCCTTGCTCACCCCCGTGCGCTTGATGCCCTCGGCATAGTCCTTGTCGCGCTCCGACCGGGCCTCCTTGTCCTCCTTCATGTAGTCGAGCAGCTCGGTGGCCAGGCTGCTCAACGTCACGGGGTCGATCACCTCGACCAGGTTCTGGTAGAAGTCGTCGGGCGTCGCTTCCTCGTCGGCCTCCTTGGTGACCTCCTCGTCGCCCCACGTGTAGCTGACCGAGCCGTCATCATGCTCGATCATCTGCGCCTTGTCGGGGTCCGGGATGGGGTCCTCGTTGGCGCCCTGGCCGTCCTGGCTGAAGCTGGTGGGGTCAACGTACCGGTCCCGCTCGTCCGGTGCATTTGCGGTGTCCGCCGTGGTGAGGGGCATGGTCGTGTCCTGTGTGAACGTGAGGGCGAATTATGCCCGGAACTACAGGCAGCGGGCCAACAGAGCAGCCTTGACGCTGTTGGGCTCGACGCTGCCACCCTCGGCATAGCCGGCCTTCTTCTTTTCGGCCGCCGTCCACTGAGCCACGGCGTCATCCACCTGGGCCTTGGTAGCGTACCGGCCGTGCTGCTGCAGGTACGGCTCGATGCCCGCCGTCATGTCCTTGTGGTACAGATCGCGCCAGTCGAGCAGCCCGGTGTTGCGCAGGTCGCCCACGTAGCCCCAGTCGCCGCTCTTGACAAAGTCCTGCACATAGGGCAGGTACTTGTCGATGGGCGCCGCGTTGCCCTTGCCCTTGATCTGGCGAATCTCGCTTGGCATCTCAGCGTACCGGCGGATCATGTGGGCCGCTTGGTCCCGCACGAGCGCGTTGGGGTGGTTCTGGTGAACGTCCTCCAACCAGTCCCATGCGACGGGCATCTCTTTGCCTGCGGCCTCCATGCGCTCCAGGGCTTCACGTTCGTACGGGCTGTTGAGGCCGATCAGGCTCTCAATCTCTTCCATGTCGAAGTCCGTGCGCGGCCGAGCCGGGGTGGCTTCGATCGTCACGTGGGGCTGGCCCTTGGCGTCGCGCAGGCTGTAAATCTCGGTGCCGTCATTGGCCACTTGTTCGCAGTAGCCGCCCACGCAGTGGCCCATGGCGTCGCCCTCGGCGTTGAGACCGTCGCGCAGAGCCTTCCGGCGCACCCGGCGCTGTGCTTCCTCGATGGCCGCCTCCCGCGTGTCATAGGCGCCACGGTGACCGCCGTACTCCACAGGCGCGGCGAGCACCGGGCGCAGACCCTCGGCTTCCTCCAGGGCCCAACCCTCCGGCAGTTGGCCCGGGGGCAGCTCAGGCTCGCCGAACTTGACCCAGCGGTACTCGGGAGTTGCCGGCGTGGTGCGCGTGCCGGGGAAGAGCACGGTGGCCGGGCCGTCGTGGGTCACGCCGAACGCCACATCCGGCAGCACGGCGTGGTCGTAGCCCTGGCCGCGGATGTCGTTGATCAGCGCCTGCACCGAGGGCAGGTCATGCAGGTTGTGGTCGAACGCTGAGGCCGGGGTGTACATCTCGTAGTCGATGCCCGCACGCTCAGCAGCCGCGCGCACTGCGGCCTCGTCTGCGCCCTTGGTCAGCGGGGCGGTGAACGCGCTGGTGTAGCCTTGGCCGTCGAAGCGCCCGTCGTGCATGTCCACGTAGCTGTCAGCCAGCTTCTTGTCTGTGCTGGCGTAGAGCCGGTTCTGAATGTCGTCGCCCGGCCGGTAGGAGCCGCCGTGGTACAAGGTGCCCTCGGGGTAGTACTCCTTGAACGTCGTATGGCCCTTGCTCAGGTCGTCCTGCACCAGCTTGGTCTTGTTGGCCTCGAGCAGCTCGTTCCACTGCGCCGTCTTGCGCACGGCGTCGGCCACAGAGGTGCGGGACACCTGCTCCGGCGTCAGCGCCAGGCCCGCGTTCATCAGGTCCCGGTAGTCGGCCACGTCACGCGCGGGGAAGTGGTGCTCGAACGTGGGGTCGCTGACTGCGCGCAGAAAATCCGCCGCGTCGTCGCCATATTGTAGGTAGGGCGCCGTGGCCGCGCCCAGGTAGTCGCGCACGTGGTCGAAGCCCAAATCGTAGAAGTCGTCGGTCAGCCCGTGGAAAGGCGGCACCTCCTCGCCGGCCCACACCTTCGCACGCAACCAATCGGGCACCGGCTCGTTGCGCATCACGTGGGTGTCGAACATCTGCTTGCCGGTCATGTCGTTGATGGCGGAGCCGGTCAGTTCCTCCCACGGGGTGGGCGGCGGTGCATCCGGCCCCAGCAGCTTGCGGTGGCGCGCCTCGGTCTCCGCGTTCTTCCAGCGACCGCCCTTGCCCGCCAGCACGCCGTCGGGGTAGATGTCGCTCTTGCCCAGGTGCATGAACGGGTTCTCACGCTCCACGGCCAGCAGGGGGTCCTGCGGCGTGCCCATCTCCCGCATGACGTAGTTGCGCAGCTGCTTCTCGCGCCAGTTCTTGAGCATGGGAGGCTCGCCACCGTAGGCGGCAGGCGCCATCGTGCGCTCCATCTCAAGGTCCATCTGCTTCACATCCCAGTTGCCGCCCTTGGGCTTCACAGCGTAGGCCGGGGCAACCGGGGCCAGCGCGGCGGCGAGCGCACCCTCACCCCGCATAGCGTTGTCAATCGACTTGGCCAGAGCCTTGCCTCCTGCCTTCCCGGCAGCTTTGGCCAGGGGTAGCCCTGCCTGAGCACCAAAAATTGCGTCTACGGTGCTCTCCGCACGCCCGGGCTTGAACTGCGGCACGTACGACCCGATGCCCGGGTAGGCGCTGGCCGTCACCTGCACCGGCGCGTTGCCGTAGGCCCACTCGTTGACCTCCTCGGGCGCCTTGCCGAGCATCAGCGAGCCCAGGCCCAGCTGCGTGTCCTTGGTGAGGTAGCGCCCGGCCGGCGTAAAGGCCCGCACGGCTGCGAGCGACGCATCATCGCCCTTGTCACGCAGCCAGGTCAGGGCGTCGGCCAGGGCGCCGAGGGTAGAGAAGCGCGGGGTGGGCTTGATGCTGACGGCCATGGTGTGCTTTCTCAGGCTGCGATGGTGCGGGGCTGGTTGACGTGGGGCTCGCCCATGTCGTTCTCATGGCCGACGCTCTCCGGCAGCAGGCTTTTGACGTGTCCGCACGTGGAGCACCGCACATCGCCGGTCCAGCGCTTGCGGCCGTTGACTTCGCTGGCCCACACCCACTGATAGTAGTGCGGATAGGAGCGCGGCTCCATGTCCCCTGCGGGGCCTCGGTTGTCCGGCTCAGGCGTGCACGCCTTGGTGTCGATGACTTTGTCGCTCTCGCCACGCACAGTGGCCTCCTTCTTGTCTAGGTCCAGCGTCAGCAGGTGGCGCGGGAGGCGCCGCCACTCACGCATCACGAGGCCTTCATGCGCTCGATGGCCGCGTGATGGGCCAGCGAGGTCAGCACGAGGGACTTCTCATCCGAGGACGGCCAGCAGAACGCATAGCGGCCATCCAGCACGCCGACGAACACAGCGTCAACGAGCCGGCCCTCCTCGGCCATCGTTGCCAGGTCACGCAGACGCTGGGCGAACGCAGCCAAGGGGGCCGGCGTGGGCGTCGCCGGCTTGAGTTCGACGACCTTGACGCTCACGGTGCGCTGCTCACGCCGCCGATCATCGGGATCACATCGAAGCCGGTGGCCTCGGCCGCCTGCTTGATGCCCGCGTTGAGCGAGGCCAGGGAGGCGTCGACCTCGGCGTCGGTGGCGTCGCGGCTTTCGGCTGCGGCCTTCGCCAGCGTGGCCATCGCCGGCGCCATCGCGTTGAACACGATGACCAGGGCGTTGACGATGTCGGCGGTCTTGTTGGCGATGTTGGGGTTGCTCATGCGGTCCTCACTTGTTGGCGAGCTGGTTGAGCACAGCCTGCAGCGCAAGCAGCGCGTTGAGCTGGCCTTCAAAGGTCTGCAGGTGTCTGAACGTGCACGCCTCCTCGCCCTCCGGTGCGCTCGGGCACGTCAGGCGCCGGCTCTGCACCGTGAGCTGCAGGGTCTGCGCAAAGCCCTGCAGGGTGCGCACGTAGGCGTCCCGCTGCTCCAGGTTGATGCGCTTGCTCTGCGTCAGGAACGTCACCGTGTCGGCTGCGGCCTTGCCCGTGCCCGCCGCGAAGATCACGCGCTTGTTGAACGTGTCGATGGGCGGCGTGCTGGCGCACCCGGCGATCATGGCGAATGCCGCAAGGCACATGGCCGCCATGCCGACGGCCAGCAGACGGTACAGGTTGTGGGACAAAGCCCGGGCGTTGTAGATCACTTCGGCTCCTCCTTCAGAGCGTCAGGGGTTGCGGGGGTGGGCGGCAGCTCCGGCGAGTTCACCGAGCGTGCCAGGGCCTGTGCGGTCTCGGCCTCGTTGGTGCTCTTGCCGTAGAAATACCCCACAACGAGCAGAAACACGTTGATGAGCGTGTTCGTGAGGCTGTTGAGCATCTCCTTGTTGGCGGTGGGCACCGGCAGGAAGTACTGGGCGGCCATGTTGGCGACGAACAGCGCCGCGATGGTCGCACCCAGCCACACTTGAAACCGCTGTTGCGGGGTGTTCAGCTTCACTTGTCGCTGCCTTCGCCGTCCACGTCGTCACCGTCTTCCTTGCCCTCGGTGTCGTCGGCCGGGGTGAGCGGCGGCAGCGTCGGGTCGACGGTCGGCAGCGGGTCGGTCGGCTCGGAGGGCGCCGGGGCCGGGTCGGTCGCGCCGAGGGCCTCGGCGATCTTGGTGTCGGCCTCGATCACCTTGGCGTTCACCTCCTTGGTGGCGGCGGTGTCGGCCTCGATGGTGCTGAGCAGGTCGGTCAGCTCGGCAGCGGTGGCGCCGCCCGAGGCGCGCAGGTCCTTGAGGGCGTTGATCACCAGCACGATGAGGTCGCCCTGCGCGGCCACGGCGCCCTTGAGCGCGGCGGTGGCGGCGATGTTGGCGGACAGAGCATCACGGACTTGTTGGAGAGCGGACATGAAATGCCTTTCGACAGAGAGTTGCAATTGGAGGGTTTGTACGAGCCCCTCGTGATACTCGGCCCCGGAGACGGGCAGGAAACGGTGGAGGAAGTCGCGCCAGCGCCACTTGCAGCGCTGCCAGCGAGTCAGGTTGTGGTAGTGGCGCATCAGTTCCTCGGACGGATGAAGCGCCCTGGCAGACGCTTGTAGCGTGCGGTGTAGGGCGCGGCCTGGGCGCAGACCTCGCGGCTGAGCCGGCGTACCGGCGTGCCGCCCTTCATCACCCAGCCGAGCCACAGGAGCACGAGGACCACGACCAGCGCCGGCCAGAAGATGTAGATCAGCGCGCCGGTCAGGCCCAGCAGGGTGATGAAGAAGTCGTACATGAGGGGCTCCACTTTAGATGCGCTCTGTGTTGTGGGCCAACCGGTTCATCCAACCCTTGCCGGCCTCGTCCCAGAGCCTGTCGTTGAGGCTGGTATAGTACCGGATACGTGCACCGAGTAGGCGTACCAACAGGCGCCACGGATTCATCGCGTTGATGGCCTGAAGGCTCTGCGGGCCGATCACCCCGTCGATGGCCGAAGGGCTCAGCCCGGCGCACTTCTGCACCAGGCGGCGAGCCGTGCGCGGGCCGCAGTTGACGCAGGTGTCGAAGTACTCGTACTTGATCAGGTCAGGCATGAGCTCCACCCGGCCCTCGTCCCAGTAGTCGCGCTTGTAGAGGGCCTTGGCCGTCGACAGCTGCATGTTCTTGATCTGGTCGGTGGTGAAGCTCGGGTAGGCACGCTGGCTGATGCCGTACTTGGTGGGGCCTCCGTTGTCTTCGGTGTAGCCCTTCTCGATGTCGATGAGCTGCTCAAAGGCAGCATCAAAGGTCGTCGCAGCGGTCACGTCATTCATCCTTGTCGAAGATGGGCAACCAGCGCCGCTGCCGGGTGCACCAGTAGTGGGTGGCGGTGAACTGCGCAACGCTGTACATGCGGTCGTGGGGCCGAGTACACCGGCCCTCACTGTCCTTGACCGTGCCCGCAGGCCAGCCCTCGTCCCGCTGTTGCTCCGCAATCATGCCGCCGTAGAGGTTCATTTGAAGTACGGGTTGTTGTTGAGCGACTTGCGCCGCTTGTCGCGCGTGTAGTCGTGATCCGTTTCCTCCTCGTCCTCGAGCACGTCGAGGTCAAGGAGACCGATGTCTCGCAGGTAGCGCAGGCCCTGGGTCAGGGCGTCCACGTAGTCGTCGTGCTCGGCAGCAGGGAACGTGGTCCACTGCTTCATCGCCTTGCGCAGCCAGCTGACCGGCTCCGTGGGCTCGCTCTTGTTGGAGGTCTGAATGACCCAGACGCACCCCGCATCGATGAGGGGGAGGATGGCCTGCACACGGGCCGTCTTGTCGGCGCGGCCTGGGTGGTAGGGGAACACGCCCGTGTTGGCGGCCTGCAGCTCCTGAATGATGCTGATGCCGCTGCCCTTCTCCTCGATGAGCGTTTGGTCAGCCCGGCGCGGCGGGTGCAGCTGGTCGTTGTCGCGGCCACCGTAGTCCGTGCGCTTCTCGGTGATGATGCGCTTGCGCAGGGCCGGGTAGTTCATCTTCTCATCCCAGGCGTCGACAATCATCACGTGCTTGGACTTGCCCACGTTGAAGCACGCAAAGGCGAGGAACGCGGTGTCGTCGCTAGTGGTCTTGTCCGTGAGCGCCGTGTCGTAGCTCTGCAGGATGTAGGTGAAGTCGGGCATCGGCTTCTTGGCCGGCCACAGGCGGAACTTGTCCTTCTTGATCAGGCCGCCACCACGAGGGGCCGGGCGCTGCTGAAGCTGGCCGGCGGTGCCGTACTCGCCCAGGTTGCGCTCCAAGCGCTTGGTCTCCGGCTCACCGAAGCGGTCCGGCCACAGCAGCTCGCCCTCCTTGCGCTTGTCCTTGAAGCGCACAAGGGGCCGAGCGCCGAACTCGTACACCTGCGGCTCATAGCGCATCGGCAGGCACAGGTGCACGTAGTCCTCGTGCTCCTTGCTGATGATGTGCCCGGACAGGTCGCTCTCATGCAGGCGCTGCATCACCACGATGCGCTTGACCGTCTTGGGGTCGTTGCCCCGCGTGCTCATGGTCTCCCGCCACCACGTGACCGTGCTCTGTCGTACGGTCTCCGACTCTGCCTCCAGCGCGTTGTGGGGGTCGTCGCACACGATGACATCGCCGCCTTCGCCCGTGCCCTTGCCACCGACCGATGTGGCGATGCGGTGTCCGCCCTTGGTGTTCATCAGGCGCGTGATGGCATCGCTGCGCAGACCCGGCGCCTGGGGGAACAAGCTGTTGTACCACTCCGACTGCATGATGAGCCGGGCCTTCGCGCTGTCGCGGTTGCTCAGGTCGCCGCTGTAGGAGCTGTAGAGGAACTTGAGGTGCGCCCACTCAGGCCGCGTCCATACCCAAGGGGTCAAGCACACGGAGATCGTGGTGCTCTTCATGCACCGGGGCGGGATGTTCACCAGCAGGTTGTTGCGCCCCAGGTTGCCCTCGATGAGCGACTGTACGTGCTCGGTGACGGCCTCAATTGGCATGCCGTCCGTGAACTTGACGCCCGGCTCGATGACGTGCCACGAGTGCCGGATGAAGCGGTGGTAGTCCTGCTGTAGCGAGTAGCGCAGCATCTCCGCCATGTCGACATCGACGGCGAAGTCCTCCGTGATCTGCAGCTGCGACTTGCGGCCCATGGTCAGCCCACCTCTGCCTCTGCGGGCGCGCCCACCACGAACGCCTCGTCTTCCTCGTCGCGCTCCCACCGCCCGCTGTTGTCAATGACCCGACGGGCGAAGGGCAGGGCCTTCTCCGCAAGCGAAGGGGCCTCGGGCTGCGGCTCTGCGTGCGGCGCCGGGGCTCCCAGGGCGTGGGCCATGGCGGCAAACGGATCACGGAGCGTGCGTTCTAGGGCCAGCTGCTGGCGCCACAGCTCAACCTGCTGTCGGTTGGCCTCGGCGTGTCGGGCCTCGCGCTCAACGGCCTCGCGCTTGGCGCGCCGCGCCACGGTCTCCTTGGCACGACGGATCAGAGCGGCCTTGACCAGGCGGGCGTCCTGGGCCTTGCGCTCGGCACGCTTGGCTTCGACATCCGCGCGGCGCCGCTCCTGAAACTCCTCGATCGACATGAGCGTGGGGCGACGCAGGCGCAGGCCCGCGTACACCTTGGCGCTGTCGCCCTTGCGCACCTCGTTCCACGCATAGTAGACCTGGCGCATGGTGAGGTCCGGCTCGCCCAGCGTGAGCACGGCGTGTAGCTCGTCGGCGCTGGGCATGCGTGCGTGGGTGCCGATGTACTCGTCCACCGCGTCACGGCACCGGCTCACCCGGCTGCGCACCAAGAGGTGAGCGCCCTCGCCACGTGGCACCTTCGCGTTGAGGC
>JACCDR011846023.1_pt1 | contig 29756 bp, 40 predicted proteins | sample 7446431 | NCBI WGS metagenome assembly JACCDR01 (sample SAMN15323443, study PRJNA562643) | freshwater metagenome | isolation source: river surface water | place: USA:Blue River Watershed | collected 2017-08-17
GGCAGCATCGATCAGGAGCGGCAAAAAAAGGGAGCCGCAAGGCTCCCTAGTGTTGGTTGCTTGTGCGGCTCCCTAATGTTTGGGGCTTGTGAGGCTCCCTAGTGTTGGTTGCTTGTGCGACTCCCTGTTAGTCTAATAATTTTGCCAGCGCTTGCCAGGTCGCTTGCGCGCCATGATCATACTAGCGCAATAGATTCGAATCTCCTCTTTCCCATGGTGAATTGCGGCATGGCATTTGACAGCGTGCAAGCTGGCATGATGGACATATCGGCACAAACCGGCTTGCACGCTGAACTTATAAACGCCTTTCATTGTTCCGGCTTGTCGCCATGCATAAGGCTGGCAAGATTTTCTAGGCGGAGTCGCGCGTCAAGCCAATCGCCCGACTCATTGTCTGCCATAATTGAATAAGAATGCTCAGCCGATTTGTCGCAACCTGTCCCCCATGTTGTGACTTTATCCATCATTGCCGACAATTGACGGTTAGCGATATAATCGCCCGCAATGTAGCGCTTGCCGTTCAGTTGACGCTTGCGTCCTCTATCATTGGCGACAAAATGCGCGCCATATTGCCAAAATGTTGAGTCATATCCGCGCTGCAAATCACATATCACTTTGCAAATATCTTCCCCCAATTGGACAAAGAAAAACATTTTCACACAAGGGCCGAATCCTTCGCCATGATGGACTCTGATTTGTGCAATATATGGCCCGCTTTTGCATTCACCTTCACGATTGACGGGTTCAGGTTCAAACCGCGTAAATGTTCCCTTGTATTCATTGAACGGCAAGGGTTCAAATTTTTGCATGACTGCAATCGCCTGCCAAAGCGATTCGACTTTGTAAGTTAGCCATGCCTTTTCAGACAATTTAACTACCATGCACCTGTCAGGCTGAATCGGGGCGCGTGCTGCAATATTGTGCTCAGCTTCAAGTTTTGCCAAATTTGCGGCATGTTCCGCGTTCAGTTGTTCAATCGTTTTCATCTCAGTAGACTCCTTGTGTTATGGTTTACATGGTTGCGGTTGAATAATTCCATCGGCGAATTAATCCGCCTGGCAATTGTTTTGCACGTGTTGAAAAACATTCAAGGCGCTTGCAATTGTCCTTTATTTGATTCAATTTTGCGCGTGATATGCGAATCCCGTTTGCATAGAATCGTGACTCCATGTTTGCACCTGTTACCTCAATTAGACTGTATTGCATGATGGTAGACTCCTTTATCTTGCCAGGTTGAAAATAACTTGACCGTCATTTGCAAGTTTTTCTAACGGACATTCCAGCATGTAATTGTCAAAATACCAAAATTCTCCGACAATCTCAGCATCCCCATTGTCGAGATAATCCATCGACTCTGCAATACATGGTGCATCTGTCAATCCAACAAACGGATTGCCTTGCCCCGCGTCAAACGGCGTAAATGAACCATTGCAGCTATAGGACTCCATTGCGTCGCAAAATGTTGTCCAAAATCCGCGCTCTTGCAAATTGTCTAGCAATTCTTGCTTGTCGGATTCGTTAATGGTCAATTGCAAATTGCCGTTGTCTAATTCAGTGCATGTGATCATGGCCGTGACTCCACTTTAATGCGCCCAAAGAATCGCGCGTTAGGAAATTGTATTTTGACCATATATCGGGCGGTCAATCTGTCCAATGTTGTGCCATATGCAACGCGCCCTTGCTCAGCGAGCCATTGCGCGACTTTGCGCCGTTGCTTGCTTTCTAGTCTGAAAAACATTTCATGCGATCCAGACTCTGACGTGGCGTGATATAACGACGCACCATGTCCCCAGTATGCGCCACCTTGATCATATCCGCCGGAGTCGAGCCTCAGCTTGCGGACATGGAATCGCTCGCTTGTCTCAGAGTCGCATAGGTTGCCAGCGCGGCCCATTGGCGCGCCATATTTGCACGATACGGACTCAATGCCTTGATATGTCATTGTGCGGACTCCTCTAATGCATGGTTGAAAATATCGGCAATATACTCTTTAATGTTGCGCTTGTTTTTGCCTGTTATTCTCAGGTTAAATCTGTGAACAAGGCAAGGAGTCACAATGACGCTATGATGAGTCCATCCATCATAGAATCCGCCTTCATTCATATGATGGAATGACGTGTTAAAAATCAATCGTTGAGTCTGACTTTTATCAAAGTCAAATTCTGTGCCAGAGTCAAAGCCTGAACCGGACGGCAAATAATCGCGCGTCAATTGTTCAATTCGCTCTTTATGACGTTGCGCCCATTCAATGTTATTAGTGCGCAAATATGCGTCATATGTGCTGGCAATTGCCTGATATAGTTTTGTCATTGTGCGGACTCCTGTTTGTGAACTATATAATCGCAGACAGTGACTCCATCGCAATCCGCGCCATATAGTTTGCCGCTCCAGGTAAAGCGTTCGGAGTCGTCAACTATCCCGACAACATACCAAGGGGACAACGAGTCATGCCATGCATCGCAAAGCGCAATCTCAGAGTCTCCCATGCCCGATGAGTCGCCATTGATCAGGTAACTTGCCCAATATGCGACTCCGGTAAATGTATCTGACTCAATCATCGTTTGACTCCTTGTCTGCCATTGCGCGCAATGCATCGCGCAATTCATGAATGCAAAAAATGATGGCACTCAGGAGCAAGACTCCAGTTGCCAGATTCGCGAGCGTGTGAATCATGCTAGTGACTCCTGCTAGGTTGCGGTCCATAGAATCCTGAACCGTCGCGCGCTGCAATCAATTGCGATATTTTGCGCAAGGTTGCATTGTGCAATCTTGCTGGCTTTGCCGCTTCTGCCATATCGCAATGAATTGTCACTTGTTGCGCCAAATATCGCAGAGTCTCTTTGATGCGTTCAGGGAAATGACCCCTAACGCAACCGGATATTCTTGGACCGTGATTCCCATATTCTTGCAGCGCGGTTGCTGCTAAATCATCATGTGCGCGACTAAATGCGCAAGCCATTGTATAAAATGCAACGACTCTTGCATGGCGCGGATTGCTCAATATGTCCATCATGCTAGTGACTCCACCATATAGCGCTGCACGTTTGCCGCTCGAATATCGGCAACCATGCCGGCAATTTGACGTTGCAAGATTGTGCGCGCGTCACCTGTCAGAGTCTTGCGCGCTGCAATCAATTCGCACAATGAGTCTGGAATTGTAGCGGCTGGAGTCTCTTTGCGGCTGGCAATATCAGCCTGGATTGATGCAATTGCAGACTCAGCGAGTCCAGACTTGTCATGATCATAACCATAATATCCCGAACAGGAGTCCAGCTCTTCCCATTCGGACGCAATGCCGGAGTCCCATTCGGTTGCAATCTCGGTTATCCAGCCGTAAACATTGCCGCGCAAATAGTCGTCGTATGTCTTGGTCTCGGCATCTATCCGACTTTGCGCCCATTGGAATTGCTTGGCCTTGACCGCTTTGCATCCTGTCTCTTTGCGAATTGTGTCAAAGGTTACAAAAGCGAATCCAATTTGCCCGCTATCCCACGGACAAGAAAACGCGCCGGTTGAAATGCTCAGCCCGCTATGATCATACAAATAAAGCGGTTGACTCACGATGTCGCTGCAAAGCTGGATTGCCTGCCATATGTCGCAAGGCTCGCTCAGGTCAAAGCAATCGCGAGTCTCACCTTTGAACTTGAATTGACCGGACTCCGACTCTTCCCATGTTGGGCGATAGTCGCGGCTTGACCTGATAGCGTCAATTGCAATGTCGCTTCCGTCATTGTCGCCAAGATTATAGTGCCGATGCTCGCAAACCATGGTTGCGACGTTATCCCAATCGCGCGGCGACTCGCAATCAGGGTCTTGCACCACTCGGACGCGATAGATTTGCCCGATTTGTGCAATCTCGCATTGCTCGCTTGAGTCATAATCGAATGATAGTTTCATGGTGATTCGCTCCTGATAGTGTTGTTTGATGCAACATTATATGCATATAATCGGCATATGTTGCAAGCGGTTTAATGCAATTAATCATTGCATCCTGTTATCAAGCAAAAAGTTTTATGACGCGCGCTCAATGCGCATGATATTTACGGCCTTCACCGTTTAACCATACATCAAGCGCTTGCATATTTGCAATGAATGCTGTTTTGGCAGTTGCGTTTGGTTTATAGCGGTATCGTGTCATTGATCGACTCCTTATGCGCATAACGAAACGTCCGGCCTTTCACCGAGCGAAAGCCAGGTTTGCCGCGCAAATGTTGCGCGATATTGGATTGACTGCACCCGGTTGCGCGTGCAGCTTCAGCTTGAGTCCTGAACGTTTCGCCCGTTTCATTGCATATCACGACTCGAGACGTAAACCGGCGACTCCGCACATTGCACGGCGGAGTCGCCGGTAATTGCCGGATAGCGTCACCCCTTGCATTCAGCACGTCGACTCGAGTGCCGATATATTTAATCGCAATGCTGATCGGATGACTGTTGCCGGGCCAATCTGGACTCGTGCGAGCATCTGGCGCGGCTGTTATATCGGACAGCCGATTGCAGCCGATATATAGAAGTTTGCCGCTCGCAGCGTCCCAAATCTCATACAATGCCCACGATTGCTGCAATCCGGTAATTGTGACGTTGCAAAAAGCGGCTTGCACAGGTGTTAGTCTAGCCTGATTTGCTGGCATGATTAGCATGATTTGGACTCCTTGGTTGCGGTTGTGGTGACTCAGCGACTGGTTGATGCAATTCACATTATATATATCTAGGGACAAGGCAAGGGGGAATTGTGAGATTTGTTAACATAGGGCGCATTTTTCCGCTTTTGTCGGTTTGTAGTAATTTGTAGTAATTTGTAGTAATTTGTAGTAATTTCCAACTAGAGTCTTTCAGAATCAATAGAATCTATGAGCTTCAATCCTTTATATGTTAGTAAATATTGTTATCTAAATCGAATCTATATACAAACATATATACTATGTATTGATAACGATTCCCCGATACTACGGCGAAGGCGTCCAAATCGCCCGATAATAGCGCGCAAATTATAGTAATTACTATAATTTAACGCATTTTCACGGTCTGGAAAATTACTATAATTTGCCAGCGCTCGAGGCTGATCGATGCTGCCGCTCCTGATCGATGCTGCCGCTCCTGATCGATGCTGCCAAAGCCCGAAACTGTTGACCCCCCCCCCCGCCCCATCGAAAACGGGCCACCCCACCCTCCAACACCATCAAACCCGAAAAACGATAAAACGATAATATCGCCCGCTGTGAACCGTATTCATATTTTTAACACTGTGGACAAATCACAAAAGCAGGTCGCCAACCGCACACGCAACCACCATTGACAAATTTAACCGTGCGGCTAAAACGTCTCGACTCACATGCACAGACAGGAGATAACCGACATGACCCCTAACCGCCTCGAACACATCGCCCGCCGCGTGACAGATTTTGCTGTTAGTGAGACGTTGGATCATTTTCGATCCGAGATTGGTGACAATCACAATCTTGTCGCAAGAGTTGTCGAGGTTGCAGTTGCAAACGCTCTTGAACGATATAATGCTGAATTTAATTCTCAACTGCGTTTGATCAATGCAGCAGCGGAAGCACGTTTTGATATTGAGATGTTGAAACCACCCGCTACAATAGTCCTGACAGGAGCCAACCGAGATGACCAGCACCCTCACGCCTGACCAGCGCTCAACACTGCAACTCGCATTGGATCGCCGCCCGACAGCGCCCCGCACTTTCATGCACCACGCCCAGATGTTCGGTCGTGCGCTCCGACCTGCCCCTCAACCGTATCAGACGGTTGAAGAGTTTATGGATTGGTAACGGCGGCAAGCACCCCACATTGACACCCTCACCGTGAGCCACATATAATGACCGGATGAATGCAATCACTTTTATCAGCGCGTATCGGCAACTCTCTCCGGTCGAGAAGCGGTTTGTTGACGATTATGTTGAAAAAATGGAGCAAGCGGCGGCTCGCGCGCAGGAGCGGCTGTCCCTTCAGTTGCACCGACCGGTCCAGGTGGATCAGGCCGGAATGCTGCAACGTCCGATGGTCAAAGCTGCCATTTCCGAGCGTGTAACAGAGTTGATCGAGCGGAATGAGTTGACGCCTGAACGAGTGATCAAGGAGTTGACTTCAATCGCATTTGCAAATCACAATGACTATCTAAGCATCTCATATGATGGACGACCGAGTTATGATTTGAGCAAATGCACGCCGGAACAATTGGCAGCAGTGAAGAAAATCACATATGAGCAAACGTCAACTGGTTCTGAACGGTTGGTATTTGAAACGCATGACAAACTAGCGGCATTGGATAGATTGGCTAAGTATATGGGCTTGCTCGAATTGGACAATCCGCACTGGCGAAGCAGCCAGGCTCGACCCATCATTGAGCAAGGCGCATCAACCGAGCAAGCAGCAGACAAATACCAACGATTCATTGGAGACTGATGTGGCCGACATCCTGCCCGTTGGAGTAGGGCATAGCCCACAGAGGAGACACAAATAATGTGGAAGCCAATAGCGAGCGCACCCCGAGACAGAGATATTTACGTTGCGCATCCTGATTGCGGGTGTTTTGCAGTGCGATGGGACGAAGGGGCGACTAATGAATATCTCTGTCCCGGCGAAGTCGGGATATGGGTTGCTTTAGACGGTAGCATGACTTGGGGAACCGGATTGGATAAAGAAAACGGTCCTGATCGCTGGTGTGAAATTCACGAATCTACATTTGGTTGGAATTATCCATGATCACTGACTCGCTACTGTCTTGGGCAACATCTGTGATGCCCAGCCGACCGCCTGATTTTGTGATCGGCGAGTGGGCACTGCCGTCTAAGCACAGCGGATCGACAGGCGTGCAGGCAACCCCCTGTGACATGGCCAAAGGGTCAAGGCTGCTGCTCCATGCTGTTCGACGGTCGGGCAGTCATCCAGCACCCCTGCCCCCTCGCAAACATCCACAGCAAGCAGCAATAGCAGCCGCCCACCCCGCTCGTTGGAGTAGGGCGTGATGGGCATGGCATACGGCACTCGCATCGCCAGTTCGCTAAGTGGCCCAAAACTCAGCGAAGCCGCAAAAGTGGCTGAAAAACGAACGTTCGAATCGTTTGAATATCTTTGGCGAGTTGAAGCCGTCCGATATGCACAATCAGATGAATACGGCGACTATCGTTCGAGTGACCCACATCTTGAATTGTTTTTTCTAAGTGTAAAGAAATGGACTCCAACTGGTGCGCGACTTTGGAACGGTAAACACGTTGATTTGCGAGATGGCAAAAAGCAGTTTGCAAGTCGAACGCCGCAAGAGGCTTTGAAACAATTTAGAATGCGCAAACATGCTCAAATTTATATTCTTGAGAAGCAACTCCGAAGGGCTAAACAGGAATTGCAACTCTGTCAAATGGAGACAACTTGATGGACATCATCAAGCGTGAGGCGGCTGCTCAGGCGCTCGCAGACTGGGCAACATCTGTGATGTCCAGCCGACCGCCTGATTTTGTGATCGGCGACAATTATTTGCGCCGCTGGTGGATCGTGCCGCGCAACACGTTGTCCAACGTCTATCTGCACGAGTTCAGGCGCAGCGACGACGACAGGGCGCTTCATGATCACCCTTGGTCAAGCACCAGCATCGTGATCGCTGGCAGTTACGTCGAGGTCACACCGCATGGGCGCTTTACCCGCAACACAGGCGATGTGATAACTCGACCGGCGACCGCTCCTCATCGGATCGAGATACCGGGCGGTGAGTCAGTCATTACTCTGTTCATCACCGGCCCGCATGAGCGCGAGTGGGGCTTTCACTGCCCGCAAGGTTGGCGGCATTGGTCCGAGTTCACTGCTGCGGATGATAAGGGTCAGGTTGGAAGAGGATGTGAGTGATGACTACAATAGCATATGACGGTAAAATTGTTGCAATAGACAGTCTCATGATTGGCGGAGATATTGCACATTGCAGGTCGTTTCAGAAGATGACTCAGTTGGACGATGAAACAATTATTGCAACAACCGGCAACGCCTATCTTCATCAAGCATTTGTTGACGCTTACAATTTTACACCTTTTCAATGCAACATGGAAGACGACAATTTTGAAGCGTTGGTTATCAAACCTGACGGATCATTTCGACTTTATGATGAGAAAGGTCGATCAATTGAGCAGTCTTTGCCGGTGGCGCTCGGCTCTGGTGCTGCTGTAGCATATGGCGCAATGGACGCAGGTGCCACAGCGGCAGAAGCGGTTGCCATTGCAATTCGTCGAGACATCAAAAGCGGTGGCCAAGTGATGAGTTACACAATCACAGAGGACGACAATGCCTCAACATAATGCGATCAGCGCTCAAGAGCAGCAAAAGATTATCGACGCGCTAGGATCATATCCCGACAGCGACCGATTATTGGATGTTGCTCGAAGGTTTAATCGCAGCGTAACAACAATCTGTCGCATCAATTGGGCAAGACGAAAGACATTTGCACGCTTCCCATGACTGATCTCTTCAATCTCAAACCGGTCCCGCGATCTGTCAAACCGTGGAAGCCTGCACCGCTTGATCATGAGCAATGGCCACCGGACTATGTTGCGGTCTATGCCTGGCGATTGAAGCAGGCGGAAGTGTTGAGTCGTGATCCGTCTTTGCTTGAGAGCGCACGGTCCTATTACAAGACTCGTCCGGCTGAGTTCATCATGCACTGGATGGATACATACAATCCTCGTAAAGTTGACAACAAATGGATGCCGTTTGTTTTTTTCAAACGGCAATATGAGTTTGTCGAATTTTTGCATCAACTGCGACAGGAATCCACGTCCGGTCTGGTTGAGAAATGTCGAGATGCCGGTGCAACGTGGATTGCCTGCGGTTACAGTGTTTGGTCGTGGCTGTTCATTCAGAACGACGCAATCGGCTGGGGATCGCGTAAACAGGATTTGGTTGACAAACTTGGCGATGCTGACAGCATCTTTGAAAAGATGCGTTTGATCATTTCACGGTTGCCTAAATTTTGGTTGCCAAAGAATTTCAGCCCGCGCAATCATGCAACTTTCATGAAGTTGATCAATCCTGAGAATGGATCAACAATTGCAGGTGAAGCAGGCGACAACATTGGTCGTGGTGGTCGTAAATCAATTTACTTTAAGGATGAGGCGCAACCGCTAACAGCAAAAATTATAACACCGTTCGGCATTCAAACAATGGGTGAAATGCAAGTTGGTTCAATTATCAACGGGCCTGAAGGTTGGGTTGTCGTAACTGCTATCAATGATTGCGGCTTGCATCCTACATACAAGGTTACTTTGACAGACGGTTCAACAACGGAATGCAGTGAAAATCATCTGTGGACGGTTGTTCAGAATCACACAAAAAAACAAATCACAAAACCATTATCGGAAATAATTAAGAATTACAAATATCATTCACCCGGAGGTCAGACTCAATATCTATATAATGTGCCAGTTGCAAAAACTGTAATTTTTGATGAATTAGAAGGAGATCATCCTCTACATCCATATTTGGTCGGCGCACTATTGGGCGACGGATCAATCGGCGATGTTCCCAATTACAGCCCAAAAATAACTACAATGGATCAAGAGATTGTAGAATCTTTTATCAACTTGATGCCAGATGGTTGGACAATCACACAAGAACATGATCGCATAACTTACAGGTTGGGCGACGAGCGTGGACGCATGGGTTGGAAATACCCAAGTCGTGCTCGCCTAGGTGTTGTGGCTGCTGGAATTGCGGGCATGAAAAGTGAAAACAAGCGAGTTCCAGAGCGTTATAAGTTTGCAAGTGTTGCGGATCGATGGGCCGTGCTGCAAGGATTGATGGACACGGACGGAAGTGTCGCCAACGGAGGATTTCCGACATTCCATACATCTTCACCGGGTTTGGCGCAGGATGTTATTGATTTGGTTCGATCACTCGGCGGTGTTGCATCATCAGCAGTCAAAGCGGATCATCGCGGTTTCAAAGATCAACATATAGTTTACATTCGTATAAATGAACCAACACGATTGTTTCGTTTAATTCGTAAAATTAACGCAGTTGCTACTCGTAAACAAAAAATTGGTCGAAACATTCTTAACATTGAATATATTGGTGAAAAACCTGTTCGCTGTATAACGGTTGATTCAGAAGATGGTCTTTATTTGACTGACGATTTTATTGTCACGCACAACAGCGCACACTACGAGCGACCGGAAAAAATTGAAGCAGCACTTGGCGACAACACGAATGTCCAAGTGGATATTTCATCGGTCAATGGTTTGGGCAATGTGTTCCATCGGCGTCGGGAAGCTGGTGTTGAATGGCAGTCCGGCAAACCGATGGAACGCGGCAAGACACAGGTTTTCATTATCGACTGGCGACACCATCCTGAAAAAACCGAGGATTGGTATCATGAGCGCCGCATCAAATTCGAGAGCGAAGGGATGCAGCATGTGTTCGCTCAAGAGGTAGATCGGAACTACAGCGCCGCAGTCCTCAACACCATCATCAACGGCGAGTGGATTCAGGCAGCAATCGACGCTCATCTGAAAATTCCTGCTTTGCGCGTGCCGCCGCCTGATGTGTGGGGTGCTGGTCTCGACGTTGCGGACGAGGGTATGGACAGAAACGCGCTGACGATCCGTCAATGGGTCATCGTGCGCCATTGTGAGGAATGGGGGGAACGTGATGCAGGCGTGACCACCAGACGCGCTATACGGGCTTGTAGAGGCCATTCAGGCATCAAGGTCCAGTATGACAGCATCGGCGTCGGTGCTACCGTCAAGGCTGAATATAACCGCCTGATTGACACCGGTGATCTTGCGCCGGGTGAGATGCCGTTCATTCCTTGGAACGCGGGCGCAGGCGTGGTGTGGCCTTACGAGCGCATCGTGCCTGGCGATGACCAGTCCGCTCTCAACCGTGATTTCTTCTACAACATGAAGGCGCAGGCATGGTGGGCATTGCGGACACGCTTCTACAAAACGTGGCGTGCGCTCACCGATGGAACGCCTTACGATCCCGAAGACCTCATTAGCCTTGACAGTTCGATGCCTTTGCTGCATCAATTGGTAAAAGAATTGGCGCAACCGACCAAGGGCGACAGCAGTGGACTACGCATGATCGTAAACAAGACTCCTGAAGGGACCAAAAGCCCCAATCTGGCGGACAGTCTTGTCATGGCCATGTTCCCCGTCCCTGATGACGGTGGTGTTGCGGCAGTAGGGGGCTACAGCGGTGCTTGAAGATGTGATGATCAAACGCGCGCCGGACATGGCTGCAATGGTGCCCTATTGGGATTTGACCGACAATTTGATCGACGGCATCGAAGCGATGCAGTTGGCCGGTGAAAAATATTTGCTGCGTTTTCCAGGTGAGGAAACGGTAGATTATCAATTCCGACTCAAAAATGCGGTGATGACCAATGTGTTCAACGACATCGTTGAGTCGCTGGCATCCAAACCGTTCGAGCGCGAGATCGAGTTTGTCGGAGAAGCGCCAGATGCAGAGATGATAAATTTTGCATCGGACGTTGACGGCTCTGGCAACAATTTGTCGGTCGTGGCGTCAGGTATTTTGTTTCGCGGAATCAACAGCGCAATCGACTGGATTTTTGTCGATCATCCGCCCGCTGACCCTTCGGTTCGCTCGGTTGCAGATGCCAAAAAGGCAGGCAACCGCCCCTTCTGGTCGTGCGTCCTCGGTCGCAACATGCTTGAAGCACGATCATCTATGTCGAACGGCAAAGAGATGTTGGATTATGTCCGCATTCTTGAGCCGGGAGAGCCTGATCATGTGCGGATCATCGAGCGCCAAAAGGACGGTTCGATCACATGGCAACTTCACAAAAAGACCGACAAATACAACGAAGAGAAGAAAACCCATTTTGTCCTTGAGGACAGCGGAATCATCACGATTGATGAAATTCCGCTCGTGCCGTTCATTACTGGTCGGCGCGATGGTCGCAGTTTCAAACTCGATCCGGCACTGCGCGGTGCGGCTGAGAAGCAACTGCATCTCTATCGGCAGGAGTCAGGTCTTGAGTTCACGACGATCCTGACCGCTTATCCGATGTTGGCAGGGAATGGTGTGAAGCCGGACATGGAGTCGGACGGCAAGACGATCAAGAAATTGTCGGTCGGACCCAGCCGCGTGCTGTATGCACCACCCAACGGTGATGGCAAGTCCGGCTCATGGTCATATGTTGAGCCGAATGCAAACAGCCTTATGTTTCTGAGCGCCTACATCAAAGAGATTATCCTTAACCTGCGTGAGTTGGGACGCCAACCGCTGACAGCATCGTCGAGCAATCTGACGACCGTGACAACTGCATTTGCTGCTGGCAAGAGCAAGTCGAGCGTGAAGGCGTGGGCAGGTATTCTTGAAGATGCGTTGAACAACGCTTTTCGAATCACTGCCAAATTTATGAATCGGTCGGACTATCCGACTGTCAATGTTTACAAAGAGTTTGACGATTTTGCAGATGGCAAGGATTATGACACCTTGCTGTCTGCCCGTGCCGCTGGTGACATCTCTCTTGAAACATTTTGGGAAGAGTCAAAGCGGCGTGGACTACTCTCTATTCGCTTCGATCCATTGAAGGAGCGGCAGCGACTTTTGAATGATATTCCAGGCGATGAAACAGAAGGAAATATGTGATGAAATTGTTTCGATTGAAGAGTTTGCTTTCTGCGTCGGTGTTGCAGCGAGTTTTTGAGAATGAAGCACCGAAATGGAAGATCGACGAGAATGGTGTGATCGAGGTCCGGGATGGCAACCCGGTTTTGATCAACAGCAAAGGCGAGGAGGTCACGATGAAGGCCGACACGCCAACTCGGTTCAGCATTGAGGCAAAGGCTAATCGTGAGCGCGCAGAGAAGGCGGAAGAGGCCCTGAAAGCGTTTGAAGGGCTTGATCCAGTCGCCGCTCGTGAGGCACTCAAAAAACTTGAGAATGTCGATCTGTCCAAGATGATCGAAGCGGGCCAGTTGGATGCGGTCAAGGCTCAGATGACACAACAGTTTGAGGCGGAAAAAGCCGCTTTGACGGCTGATCGTGACAAAGTGGTCAATCAGTTGAACAGGATTACGCTCGATCATGCGTTTAGCAACAGCGAATTTGTGCGTGATCGGATCGTTGTCCCATCTGATCTTATTGTCAACACTTTTGGTAAGAATTTCAAAGTTGAGGATGGAAAGATTGTTGCCATTGGCGCTGATGGAAATCCGCTGCTCAGCAAGAAAAGCTATGGCGAAGTTGCTTCATTTGATGAAGCATTGGAGATCATGATTGACGGCTATTCTGGAAAAGATGCCATTCTCAAAGCACCAAATACCGGGGGGACTGGTTCGCAAGGTGACGGGGGGAATCGAAAAGCGAGCCAGTTTGTCAAGCGATCTGCGTTTGAAGCTCTGTCACCGGCAGAGCAGCAGGCAACTGCTGCAAAAGCCGCAGCGGGCGAAATTCAGATTGTTGACGGTTGATCGCCGGTCGGTTTTGTCTCCCGATTGTGCTGATCGCAACCCGGTGTGTTCTCGCCTGCACACCGGGTTGTTTTCATTTTAGAGGGGCTTGACCGTATCAAACGATGTATATATAAGTTCGTTCTTGCCGGGTAGTTGGATGACGAGCGGCGCAAGGGTTGGATGACCCAAAAAATCAACACATCATCTGAAAGGTTTACAATGGGTATTCAATCCATTCTCCTTTCGCGTCAGGCTCCTGCTATTCTCTCCGGCGCTTACGCGAATACGCTTACCGGTCTCATTCCCGATCTCTACGCAGGTCTGGATGTTGTGAGCCGTGAACTGGTCGGCTTCATCCCGTCCGTTTTCCGCAATGCTTCGGCTGAGCGAGCCGCTGTTGGTGAGAACATCACTTATCCGATTGCGCCCGCTGCTGCGACGTTTGACATCACACCGTCGATGACGACTCCTGAACCGAATGATCAGACTATCGGCTACGGTCAGATGTCGATCAGCAAGTCGAAAGGCATTGCATTCGGTTGGGTCGGCGAAGAACAGCGCGGTCTCAACAACGGCCCAGGCTATCTGACCGTTCAAGCTGATATGTTCGCTCAGGGTCTTCGGGCGTTGGTCAATGAAATGGAATCGGACATTGGCCTTGCTGCTGCGCTTGGTGCTTCTCGCGCAACTGGCACGTCCGGCACGACTCCGTTTGGGACCAACACCGGTGATGCCGCACAGGTTCGCAAGATTCTGGACGACAACGGTGCGCCCGCCAGTGAGCGCTCGCTGGTGATCAACACGACTGCTGGTGCGGCACTGCGCACGTTGACACAACTCACCAAAGCCAACGAAGCCGGCACGACCATGACCCTTCGTGACGGTGAACTGCTCAATCTCGCAGGTCTGTCAATCAAGGAATCGGCTGTGTCGCGTTCGCATACGAAGGGCACTGGCGCGTCGGCGACGACGAACAACGCTGGTTACGCTGTTGGCGCAACGACCATCACACTCGCTTCGGCAGGCACCGGCACGATTGTTGCTGGTGACGTGATCACCTTTGCCGGTGACACGAACAAGTATGTCGTGGTGACAGGCGATGCGGACGTGTCTGGTGGCGGCACGGTTGTCATTCAGGCTCCCGGTCTTCGTCAGGCCATTCCGGCCTCGACGACTGCGATCACCGTCCTGAACAGCTATTCGGCCAACGTCGCATTCTGTCGCTCGGCAATCCATCTTGTTGCTCGCGCTCCGGCGCTGCCGCAGGAAGGTGATTCCGCCATTGACTCGATGATGCTGACCGATCCGCGCTCCGGCATGACCTTTGAGGTTCGTCTCTATGCGGGCTACCGCAAGATTCGCGCTGAGGTCGCCGCTGCGTGGGGCTGGAAGGTTGTCAAACCAGCGCACACCGCGTTGCTTCTCGGTTGACTTCTCGACTGAGATGTGAGATTTTGACCGGGCGGGCAACTGCCCGGTCATTTTCATTTGGAGAAATATCATGTTTGCAGATCAATGCCCTGTCGTTGTGATCAAGACCCCCAACGGCCCCGTCCGCATCAACGAGTCAGACTTTGACCCCAACGTGCATGAACTGGCCGATGATCATGCTGAAGCGGCATCTGCGCCGGTTGAACCTGTCACACCTGTTGTGCAGGTTGACCAGACCGTTGCAGTCGATACAGTGCAACTCGCTGTTCTGAAGATCGGTCGCAAGTTCTTTGTGGTTGATGCCGCAACCAACGAGAAAGTTGTGCGTGACGATCTGGCTGCTGCGGGCTATGATACCGAGCAAGCAGCTTGGGCAGCAATCATCCCTGCCTGACGGTCAGGAGTGCGATAAATGACGACGATCTACGGAACGCGAGCAGGTTATTCGAGTTATCACACTGCTCGCAACCATTCTCTTGCGTCTCACACCGATGCACGAGTTGACGCGGCACTCATTGTTGCGTCCGAATGGATCGACGCCGTTTATCGCATGTCCTTTCCCGGTCTCAAGGTCGGTATGAGAAGTCAGGAGCGCGAGTGGCCGCGCGAAGGCGGTATGGACATCTACGGCTATGCTATCAGCAGTGCCAGCGTGCCGACAGAGATCATCAACGCCACCTACGAAGCAGCATATCGCCAGATCGAAACACCAGGTTGTTTGTCAATCGACTGGACGCCTTCCAAATATAAGCGCGTCAGCGTCGATGGAGCAGTGAGCGCTGAATATCAAACATTTGATTCAATCGGTGACGCTCAAATGCGGTTGGCAATTGTCGATCAAATTCTCGATCCAATCTTAACTGGAACCGGGGCTGACATCAGCAAACATAGTGGATCGGTGCTTCGAGGATGAAAAAAGGCCGGACCATCTTGCTACAGCCCGGCCTTTCCTCTCGCCTTGACGTGAAATCAAATGTCGCGCCAAACGCGGCACTTCGCCTTGTCGGGATCGGTCTTCGGATCGACATCATGCGCAAAGAAATGCTTGGCGACTTTCTTCGATTTTTCCTGAGTTGCAGGATCAAAAGTTTCGGTCGCATGCTTGCGATTGTGCGCCGAAATCACCGAAGCAATCTGCGCAGCAGTCTTGTTCATGACCGGAAACGAATCGCCAACCTTGGTCAGCGAATCAAACGGATAGATGGTTCTCGATCCGCGCCGCGTGTTGCGTTCCGGCATCGGAACAGAACTCGAAACAGAACCGAAAACGGGAATCACTCGTGCAATCTTGGTCACATACTTTCTCCTGTTGAATGGTGTGAGTTGGGTTTCAACACGAATCGGTCTAATCACTTTCAATTCGCTCGTCAATCATTTTTTACATAGGTGATGAATAATGGCCTTCTATGACGACATGCAGACCGCAGCGACAGACATCTTGAGGGATTTTCAACAAAGCGGTATCAGATACGTCCAGTTGACCGCAGGCGACGGAACGATTGACAATCCTGGCGAGCCGACCGAAGAAGAGTTTGATGTCGAAGGAGTCGCGCGAGGCGTTCAATTCAAATATGTGGACAACTCCAACATTGTTGCCAGTGACGGTCAGGTGACGATGCCGGTCAGCGACGAGTTTACGCCAAACATTTCAGGTTCCGTCATCGTTGGTGGTAGGCGGCATAAAATTCTTGCTGTCAAACCAATTCCACCAACCGGAACAACGGTTGCATATGTTGTGATTTACAAGAGGTAAAAGTGGCAACTCGACCAACTCTTGATGCACTATTGAAATTCCTGACCGCAGACATTCGGTCAGGGTTTCTTGCTGCAATTCAAGATGTTGTAGATAACGTCATTTTGCAGCAGGTGATTGATGCAATTCTCGAAGGAAATGTTACAAAAGCTTTTGAAGTGTTGGGTTTTTCACCTGGCGCGCTTCGACCAATCACTGCTGCCATCGAAAAGGCTTATGAAAGTGGTGGTATTTGGACTGCTGCTGCGTATCCTAAATTTCTGAACACCAGCAACGGGAAGGTGGTTTTTCGTTTCAATGCTCGCAACAGTCGAGCAGAAGCGTGGTTACGTGATAAGTCGTCCAGTTTGATTACTCGATTGGTCGATGAGACGCGCACCACTATCCAAGCCACGCTTCAGGATGGGATGATCCGAGGAGCCAATCCGCGCAACACGGCGCTCGACATTGTTGGCCGGATCGACCCGATAACCGGTAAGCGCACTGGTGGCGTGGTCGGTCTGACACCACATCAGGAAGCATGGTCACGCAGTTTTCGACAAAACCTCACCGATCTCAATCCTGCATATTTCACCAAGAAATTGCGAGATCGTCGGTTTGATCCGCTCGTCGAGCGCGCTGTGCGTGACGGCAAGCCGCTCAGCGTTGCCGACATCGACAAAATGGTGCTGAGTTACCGCAACCGAGCGCTGAAGCATCGCGGCGATCAGATTGCACGAACAGAGTCGCTTCAAGCGCTCAATGCGGCTGATTATGAATCGACCAAACAGGTTGTCGAGATGGGGGCTGCTCGACCGAAGGATGTCAAGCGTGAATGGGACAGCGCGGGCGACACGGCAGTCCGGTTCTCTCACCGTGAGATGGACGGTCAGGTGGTCGGTCTGGATGAGCCGTTCAGAAGCCCGCACGGCTCGCTGCTGATGCATCCTGGCGATATATCGCTTGGTGCGACCGCCGATGAGGTCATTGCTTGCAGATGTCGCACAAAAACTGTAATTGACTGGCTTGGAATTGCCGCAGGGGATTGATCATGTTTAAGTTTCGTGTCGGCGAAGATATACGTCTGATTCTGTCTGTTGGAGCGAACGACACATTGGAAGATGTTGACACTATCACAGCTAAAATCACCGCTGTCCGAGGCGGTACTGAGACGAGCATGACCGTGACTCCTCGTATCAATCCGCTTGGATGGGATATTGTTTTGCCAACCAATACTCTGGCGGTCGGTAGATATGTGGTGGACGCAAAGATCACCTCCGGCTCCGTTGTTGACATCACGCAGCAGTCGGCAAATGTGGAAATCACGAGAGGGGCATTGACTTGATCACATCCCTCAAATGGCAGCGCGCCCCGGCTCTCTTGACCCTAACATGGTTTGCTCAGGGCACTGCGGTTGCCGCCAGTGCGCCTTATCCGACCGCAGCGCATGTGGTGACTGTGACCGGACCTCAAGGGCCTGCTGGTCCGACAGGGGCGACTGGTCCACAAGGTCTCAAAGGTGATACCGGCGATACTGGACCTGCTGGCCCGACTGGCCCTCAAGGTCTCAAAGGTGATACTGGCGATACCGGACCTGCTGGCCCGACTGGTCCGACCGGCCCTCAAGGTCTCAAAGGTGATACCGGCGATACTGGTCCGACTGGTCCTCAAGGCGCGACCGGACCTCAGGGGCCTGCTGGCCCGACAGGGGCGACTGGTCCTGCTGGTCCTGCAACACCTGTAGACGTTCAGATTTTCACAACCAACGGAACTTGGACGAAGCCTGCGGGTGCGCGGGCGGTTCATGTGCAATTGTTCGGTGGCGGCGGTGGCGGCGGTGCTGGTCGAAAGGGCGCGGCAGCGAGCATCCGTTGCGGCGGTGGCGGTGGGGCTAGTGGCACGTCTGCTGAATGGAGATTGCCCGCTGATAGCCTTGGGGCAACCGTTTCTGTTACGGTCGGCACTGGTGGAAATGGTGGCGCGTCTCAAGCGACAAACTCGACCAATGGGGCTAACGGCACGGCTGGTGGTGCGAGTAGTTTCGGGTCTTTGTTTCAGGCGCTCGGTGGTGCTGCTGGAAATGGCGGATCGACAACGGCTGGCGCGGGTGGCGCAGTGAGTGTCGGCATGTATGCGAACGCGGCTGGGGCAGCGGCTAACACAAGCGGTGGTGCGGGTGCGGCGGGCGCAAGAGGATTGATTGCAGGCGGCAGTGGTGGCTCTGGCGGTGGTATTTCGTCTGCTAATGCTGCTGCTGCTGGCGGGGCCGGTGGCGGCGATCCTCAATTTATTTCAGGCACGGCTGCTACGGGCGGTGGTGGCACAGGCGGAGCCAATACAGGCGGTGCAGGCGGTGTAACAACCGACCGCGCTAGTAATGATCCGCGCGCTGGTCGTGGCGGTGGCGGTGGTGGCGCTAATTTGACAGGTAATGCTGGCGCTGGCGGCGCAGGACAGTTTCCCGGTGGTGGCGGTGGTGGCGGCGGAGCCGCTGTGGATTCTACCGGTAACAGTGGTGCAGGTGGCAAAGGCGGCGACGGCCTTGTAGTAGTGACAACATGGTTTTGATTTTGAAACGGACTATTGAACCATGACCTTCGCTGCTGATGTTGAGGATTGGGTCAAGCAATCCAAGGAAAATCTGACGACTGTAGTGCGACAGTCGATCCAGGACGTTGTGAACGCTGCTCAGGTGCCTGTGGCTAAAGGTGGTCGCATGAGGGTCAAGACAGGCTTCCTACGGGCTTCAGGGGCGTCCAGCTTGACAGGGATGCCGACAGGGCCGGTGCGTGGCGATCCGAAAGGCACGTATGACTCGCCGGAAGAATACAGCACTGATGCTAAGGTGAACGTCAATCTTGGCAAATTGAAAATCGGCAACACATTTTATTTTGGTTGGACTGCTGAATACGCGCTACCGCGAGAAGCCTATGACGGCTTTCTTGAAACCGCATTGCAGAATTGGCAGCAATATGTAAGCAGCAACGCAGAGCAACTTAAGAGAAGGCAGAAAAGATGAAACAGAAAGATATTCTGCAAACTCTACATCAATATACCATTGCGGCTGTTGCTCAATCAAATGTGCCAACGTTGCCGATCAAATTCGTGTCCGTGGCGTTTGATCCGCCTGACGATGGTAAGTATCTTGAATTGATCCATTTACCGAACAATCCGAGCGATCAATTTTGGAATGATGAAGAAATTTATCGCGGCATTTGGCGTATGATTTTGCATTGGCCGAATAACGGTTCAGGTGCATACACAGCACTTGAGTTGATTGGGTCTATTGGTGACTATTTTGAGAAAAATGGCATCATTGAAGATTTGATTCAGATCACGAATAAACCAAAATTGCTTGGAATTTTAGAAGAAGGTAAGGAAATACTTTACCCGGTGTCAGTTCAGTATCAATCTTTTAGCCTTGATTATTGAGCCGATCATGATAAAAGGCGCGGGTCAACCCTGAAAGGTAGTCCCATGCTTCTCAAATCCATTCTTTCTCCATCAATTCTGCAATCGGTTTTTGCAGCGGGCACCAACAGCGGTGCAAAACTTTATGTCTGCGCAACGGCTCAGAACAGCGATCTCGATGAGGCGGCTTTTGAAGCCCTGACTTGGGTGCAGGTAAAGGGTGTCGGCTCGCACGGCGAGACTGGCACGATCACAAATATGGTTTCCTATGACACATGGGACACCGTATTTTTACAGAAGGCCAAAGGCACGTCCAACGCGGGCGACCCTGAGGTTGAAGTCGCTCGCAATGCTGCCGATGCTGGCCAGGACATTCTCCGCACTGCCGGTGCTGCAACCAATCGGAACAACTACGCGTTCAAGATTGAGCGCAACGATGCACCACCGTCCGGCACGCCAACCACGATCTATAATCGCGGTCTGGTGGCTGGACCGCGCCGCCCGAACGGGCGCAATGAGGACTTTGATCTTGAGGTCTATACCTTTGGTCTTCAGCAGCAGGAAGTTGTCGTTGACGCGGCGTAAGCAATCAAATCGGACGGCTGCGTCAACAGCCGTCCAACCACAGGCGAGAAAAATGACAGATATTGCAGAACTTGCACCGACAGAACGAACCATCCAAATTTGCAATCCTGAAAACGGTGAGCCACTTGGGATCAGTGTAACTCTGGTTGGACCATCTGATCCTCGATTGGAAAAACTCAATCGCTCTATTTTGGATAGCCGCTTGAGCCTTGAAAAGAAGGGTAAGACTTTCAAGGCTGAAGAAGTCTATGCCAATCGAGATCGCATTCTTTTTACAGCGATGACAGGTTGGGAATGGAGCGGAGATGTCACATTTGAAGGTGAAAAGCCTGAACTGAATCTTCGCAATGTAACAGCAATTTTCAAGAAATTGCCTTGGTTTCGGACGCAAATTGACGAAGCGTTTTCGGAGCAAGAGGCTTTTTTCGGGACATCCAAGTCGGACTAATTGAGGCGATCAAAGTTCACGTCCGGTATGATGTGCCGAACGAAAAAGGTGAAACCAGACGTGAACTTTACGACCGGCTTGGAGAAGAGGGAATTGAAAACAAAGATACGGGAGAACAACTGGTAGCGCCTGAGTTGGATATACCATTTGAAGGATCACATCTTTGGGAATGGTATCACGATCTTTCCAATAGTGTTGCAAGGGTGAAAGACGGTGTGTGTTGTCCGATCCCGCCAAGCGAATTTATTGCTTGGAAAGAGATGAACAGTTTGGAAATTAGATCGCATGAATACAAGATGTTGAGGGCAATGGATGAAGCCTTCTGTGCAGCAACTAATGTCGAGTTGGCAGAATATAGGGAACGGACCAAACCACAATGACCGACATTGCCCGCCTTGGCTTCAAAACTGATACAGCCGATCTTACCACGGCCACGGTCAAACTCGACAAATTGACCGGCAGCGCCGCTAGGGCAGAGGTTGCAGCGAAGAAAACAAGCAAGGCTGTCAAAGATGCGGGCAGCGCGTCTCTAGCTGCTGCAACTGGCAATGATCGGTTCAAATCATCTCTCGACACAATTGCCATGGCGTCCGGTCGCAGTAGCAAAGCGGCTCTCAATGCCAGCGCGTCCGCACATTCGCTGGCTACAGCGTCAATCGGCGGAGCGAGCGCGAATCTTCATTTTGCTAAATCGCTCGATTTGACGACAATGGCTATGCTGGACATGGGCACAGCGGCGACAAAAGCGACCGGTCAAACCAATCAGATGATCGCCTCAATGCAGCGTGGATCGCTCACTGCCGGTCAGATGCAGTCCAATTTCACCAACGTAGCAGCACAGTTCCAGGACATCGGCGTTACCGCCGCCATGGGTATGAACCCGCTCATGATCGGGCTTCAGCAAGGCGCTCAATTGTCCGGTGTATTGGCGATGCAGGGCATGACGGCAGCAGGAGCGATTAGACTGCTTGGATCGGCGTTCCTGAGTGTTCTCAGTCCGCTTAGCCTATTGATCATTGGCTTTACCACACTGCTTGCGGCAGGTATTCAGATGATCGACTGGACCGCTGCGGCAAAGAGCGGTTTGAATTTGCTGGCAGACGCAATTCAAGCGCTTGGACCATATCTGCTGGCAGCAGCCGGAGCGTTGGCTATCGCTTTTGCTCCCGCAATTATTGGCTCGATTTATGCGATGGCAGCAGCCATCGGCACTACTTTGTTTAGCGCACTTGCTCGCGCAACAACCGGGATGATCGCTTTTTCATTGGCAAACCCGTTTGCTGCAATGGTCATTGGCATTGGACTTGTTGTAGCAGCAGCAATTGCAATGGGTGACACACTCACAAAAATTCTTGGCTTTGATATTGTTCGAGCCATTAAAACTGGTGTGAATTTTCTCGTTGGTTCAATGGTCGGTGCTTACAACACTGTCGTCGATACGTGGCGCATGTTGCCTGATGCGATGGGTGACATTGGCATTCGAGCGGCAAATGCTTTGTCGCTGCCAATCAATCGTAAAGTCAATGAGTTGATTGATACAATCAATAACATGGTTGTTTTCAGGAACACTGAAACCGGAGAAAGCACTCGACTTTTTAACATTCCTAAAATCAGCACAACACCGATGAACAACCCTTATTCAGGTAGTGCCGCAAAGGTTGGCGACATTGCGCAGCGCAATATGTCCCAGGCTCGTAGTGTCGATTATGTTGGCGGCGGCGTCCGAGCGCTTGGCGATGCTGCTGATTGGGCGGCTGGTAAAATCCGTGGATGGGGTGATTCGCTCAGCGCAGACGACAAGAAAAAAAGCGAGGCGAAGAAATCTGCTGAAGCCAAAAAGCGGGACGAAGAGACTCGTGTTGAAAAATTTGCTGGCATCATGACCGGCGCTGATAACACCATTGCCGATCTTGAGGCGGAAGGTCTCATGATCGGAATGGTCGGAGAAGAATTGGCGGTTGCTAAAGCCAAACAGGATTTGCTCAATCAGGCTCGTGCTGAAGGTATCAAATTGACTGCTCAAGAGTTGCAGTTGATTGATGAGAAAGCACAAAAAATTGGAATGATCTCTGCAACCAATGATGAATATAAATATTATATTGATCGTAAAAATGCCTTGGAAGAATCTAATGATTTGCTTGCCGCCGAAGCAAAAACCATTGGCATGAGTAAAGAGGCTGCTGCTGCGTATATGTTTGAACAGCAGTTGTTGAATGATGAAAAATATCGCGGCATCCAACTTAACGAAGATGAAATTGAAACTCTCAAAAGGCTTGATGCGTCTCGCGTTCGCAGTCAAGAAGAAATCCGCAAAACTCGTGAAGCAATTGAATTTGCCAAATCCACAACTCGCGGTTTTATTGATGATATGCGTCAAGGTTTGATGCAAGGCGAAAGTATTTGGAAAGCATTTGGCAATGCTGTTATTAACGTCATCAACCGAATTGTTGATCGACTTATTGAATCACAATTGGACAAACTTTTTGAGGGGATGACCGGCGACAGTCTCGGTGGTTTGGGCGGTTTGTTTGGGATCGGCAAAGGCGGCGCAATTAACGAGTCTGGTGCAATTGCACATGCCAAGGGCGGTGTGTTTTCGGACGCGACCAGTTTTTCGTTTGGTCGCGGTAAACTTGGCGTCCTTGGCGAAGCCGGTCAACCGGAAGCGGTGATGCCGCTTCAGCGGGGTGCCAACGGCTCGCTGGGCGTCCAGATGTTTGGGGCACAGCAGAGCAACAAGCCAGGCAACATCACCGTTGAAGTCAAAAATAATTACACAATCTCCGGTGCAATCAGCAGCAACGATGTTATTGAGTTGACCAAAGCATCAGCAGAACGCACTAAGACTGAAGTTAAAGGACAATTGATGGAATGGCTTGGACAAATCCAGCGTGATGGAGGAGTTGTCGGATGAGCCTCACCTATAACATTAAAACCTTTCCGACTTTTCCGATCCGGGCGCAATTATTCCACGTCCCCGGTGCAGCATTTGAAGCGGGCTACACAACTGGTGGCGCTCGGATCACATCACCTGAGCCAGGTGGCTTCAGCGTTTTGGAAATCCAGCCAGCGCTGCAAGTCAACGAGTGGTCATATCCTGCCGCAAGTTGGTTGATGTCGCAGACCAGCGGTCAGATCATGCGTCTGCGGCTTGCGCCAACCCCTCAGATCGTGCGGGCTGGGGCAGGCGTCACATGGGATGACGGCGTGCTTTGGTCCAACAATGAAACTTGGGATGGAGATGTTATCGGCGTCTATGAGTCCGACAGTCTGGCCGGAACGCAGACTGTGACAATTGATATGTCGCTGCTCGGTCAAGTGCTTCAGCAAGGTCATGTGATCGGGCATGATTTTTCAGCATACAAGGTTGATTCAATTTCATATGATCAAAACAACATAGCAACTGTGACAATCATACCACCGTTGCGCAAAAATGTTACTGCCGGTGATATAGTATTTTTTCGACCGTATTTTACCGGTCAGATTGTCAACGCTTCAGATTTTAGAAATGCATATGAGGCGTCTGAGAACGGTAACATTCAACTTGGTAAAATTGTGATGACGGAAGTGATATTGTGACATTTTATGATGTTCTTGATGAGTATATTGGAGATGCGGACAGTGTTGCCGATATTCGCGCTGTTGTTCGCAATCTTTGGTATTACGATTTTCGTGATTATTCTTTGCGAGTGTGGCAAGGAAAGGGTGTTCTTTACACTGAAGATGGTGAAGAATGGTTGGGAACAATTGATGCCAGCAACACAGATCGACATGAAACACCGCCTATTCAAGATGGGCGAGACGGCACCAGCCCGACCTATTCGCTTGGTCTGACGATTCCCGATTTGCCGGATCAATCTGCGCAACATCTTTATGAAGAGATAAAATCTGATCAATGGCAAGTAGCTGGTCGCAAGGTTACATGCTACAAAGCGATCTTCAAGATTGATGAAGCGCTGCGACCAACCACACCTTATGTGTTTTTCAAAGAGTTGATCATGCAATCTCCTAAGTTTTCGGAGATGGTTGAAATGGACGGCAATGGAACGCTGATCAAGAAATACAAAGTTACGATCCCTGCGAAAGATGCAAATTTCGGTCGCTCCAATGTACCCAATGGAACCTATGCGATGGCGATCCAGCAGCAGCGCGCATTGCAACTAGGAGTGTCGGTCGATCTTGGATGCGAATATCTGTCCTTGCTGGCGAACAGGACATACCAGATACCATGAGCGACCTCGTAAACCAAACCCTGTCCAAATGGCGGTCCTCGACCTTTGAATACGGCGAGCGGGACTGCATGTTGTCGATTGCCGACTACCTGCTTGATTTGAAGGGCACAGACATCGCTTACGACTTCAGGGGGCGCTACACTACCGAACAGCAGGCAAAGACCCGTCTGAGCGCTGCTGGCGGGCCTGTGGCGCTTATGGAGCGCTCTGGTTTGCCTGACACAACCGCACCAGAGCGCGGTGACATCATGCTTGTAGAAATCGGCGGAGAGATGATCGGCGCACTTTGCACTGGCGGTGCCATGGCGGCGCGGCTAGAACGCGGTGTAATTGAACTGGACATTCGGTTCGTTCATGTGATGCGGTGTTGGTCATGTCAGTAGTCAAGAAAATCCTTGCCACAGCGCTTTTCATTGTTGTGGCCATTTACGCACCGCAACTTGCTCCGGTAATTGGCGGCTGGCTTGGTGCGTCTGGCCTACTGGCGACTGCAATAGGAATGACTATCATTACAGTTGGTATGGGGTTGATACAATCTTTGCTAGTTAATAAACCACAAGCAACACCTGCTGAGGCAGCAAAAGTAACAGTGAGACTTACAGAGCCGCCGCGTTGGATTAATGCTGGTATTTCTCGACAAGGTGGTGGCGCTGTGTTTGGTGAATTTGATTCAGCAGGGGATTTTTGGTTTATTGTTGTTCATAGCGACAGTATTTTGACTGACACGATCCAGTATTATCTTGACGACATTCCTGTAACACTTGATGGTTCAGGATGGGTAACTACTGACGAATTTTGTTTGAATGACAAAAAAGAATCCTATTCTGGATCAGGAACAAAAGTTCCTTATTTTCAGATTTGGACGACTACCTACACCGAAGATGATCCGGTTCCCGCTCGTGTTAGCGCTCTTGATTCTGCGTTTCCGTCAAAGTGGACTGCCGATCATAAACTTGTAGGAACAACATTTTCAGTTGTTCGTTGCAAAGCATTAGACCTTGAAAATAGGTATAAAATCTACAGATGGCGTGGCGTGTTTGGTCTTGGTGAGCCAGGCGTCAGCATTGCTGGACAATGGTCCAATATGTATGATCCTGCCGATGAAGGTCAGACTTTAGGAGATCGGTCAACTTATTTACCGAGCAGAAATCCTGCTTTGATTTGGGCGTGGTTTCGCACCCATCCGTATGGACGCAATAAGTCAGAAAGCAGCATCAATTGGACAAAGGTTGCTGAACAAGCAGCAATCTGTGATCAAATTGTAACAGGCATTTCAGGATCGCATACTCGTTATCGTTGCGATATTGCAATTCCTGAGAACAAAGATCGTGGTGTAGCAGAGCAAGAAATTTTGCTCTCTGCTGATGCTCAACTTGTATTTGATGACGATGGTAAATGCTGGCCGCGCGTCGGTCATTGGGAAACACCAACGCTTGCTCTTACTCGTAATCGTGACATTGTAGCAATGGAATCGGTCGAGGCTCAGAATGGTGAAAGCGAAACGCAAGGCGTCATCGTGCGATACATTGACCCTGAATCAAATTATACCATGCAGCCGTCCGCGCCGTGGTATAATCCAAACTATTATGTGTCAGGTCAGGCTAACACGTTTTTGACGGTCGATATTCCTGCAATTCAAGATCACAATCAAGCAATGCGTATTGCCAAAGCGCTTGGAATGCGATCTCAACCGCTGCACAAAGCTGTTCCGACAACTGGTTTGCGAGGATTAAAAGCCCGTCAAGAGCGAATCGTTAATCTGAATTATGACAATGTTTTTGCCGGTGATTATGAGATTGTAACACCGGTTGAAGTTGACCGTGCAGGTATGTTCTGTGGATTTGGCATCGTCCCTGTTGACAGCAATCGGTGGACTTTGACCTCTGGCGAAGAAAAAGCAAAACCATCGTCAAGCGATGGTGGAACTCTCGGTGCGCCGGGATTACCTACTGGTGTGACAATCACATATGCAAATGGTCGCATTGAGGCGACATATACACCGATCACTCGTCAAGATGTATTTTATGAATTTCAATACATTTTAAGTTCTGATGTTGCAAGTGACAATTGGAACGTGATGTCGGTAATTGCGTTGACAAATTTTGCATACGGCAGCCCGGTAATTCGAGGTGAAACATATTCGGTTCGTTGGCGCACAACGTCGAACGGCGGTTTGGTCAGTGCTTGGTCATCACCTTTATATGAAATAACAATTGGGTTTGACGTTGGTTTGGCAACACAATTTACAGCAACAGGTGGTGTCGGTGAATCTGATTTAGAATGGAGAAATCCAACTGGTGCTGATTTTGGATATGTTGAAATCTATCGGCATACTACTTCAACATTTGCGTCGGCAACCTCTATCGCAGGGCCGCTTTACGGCGGTCTCGGTCAGGTTCAGACCTATACTGACACGGTTGCGGCAGGCACGTATTACTACTGGATTGTTCCGTTCGCTTCAGATACAACGCAGGCCACACAAACCGGCCCGCAAAGCGCTGTAGTGACATGATAGAAAGGGTTTGAAGATGGGCTTCGTGGACACAGCGAAAGACGCGATTCTCGGCAATCCGCCGACCTCTGATTTTGAGCCGTCCCGCACTGGCACAGTGCAGGCTTTTATCGAGATCGCAGAGAGTATCGCTGTCCTCAATCTTGGCGGTGTGGTCGGTGTAACAAAAGACACTCGTGCTAATTTGGAAGCCGATCTTGCACATGCGGCAAATACCATCGGTCTGGTCTATGACGATGCGACCAATGCCAACAATGATCTCTACGTCAAGGTTGGTGCTTCAGGCTCAGGTAGTTGGACGCTGACGACCATTTTGCATGATGCTGCCGCTGCGGCTGCTGCCGATTCTCTTGCTGCTTGTGAAGCGGCTGTGGTGGACGCGGAAGCAGCCGCAGATAGCGCGCAGACATTTGGCGCTGTTGCGCGTTCAAAAATCATTGATCTTGGAGAGCCGCAGTCGCAAGACGTGAGCGACCTAGCCAAGACCGGCTTCCTGATGACGAGCATCACAAGTCCGGCCACTCGCAGGACAATCACTCGCGCGGCAGACAAGATCACGCTGGCAGCAACACAGGCGCTGATGATGGGCGTGCTGTTTGAGGAATCGGATCAGGCTGGCGGGCGATTGTTCAGCGCCGATTTTGTAATGACAGCGGGGGCCAGCACGCGCAGCGTAGGTATCGGCTTCACCACGCCAACGCGGGCCGATACGGCCAGGGCTGACACGACACAAACAACGGCAGTCGATGTCGATCCGGTGGCGACGAATGACACGCTGCTGTTTGCCCTGCGTAGTTCATCGGGCGCGCATTGCGTATTCCAAAGCGGTGCATCTTCCCCCACGACCGAGACGACCAAGATTGCATCGACCAGCTTCACAACGTTCCCTGCATCCTGGGCGAATGGCGACACGGTGCGCGCTACTGCATGGGTTCCCAATGACGGGACTAGCCAACGGCGCATTGATTTTTATTTGAAGGTTGCGGCAGGCAGCACCTTCACATGGCTGGGCAACATCCTGATCAACGCAGCCGACTGGCCGAGCGGACAAGAAATGTTTGCCGGAGCATATTCGGCGGGATCGTTCACGGTTGAAATTCCAGCGGCCACGATGACGGTGCGCAACCGCATGGCCGAGCAGCCCGCCCTTCGCTACATGGACGCAAGCGCTGCCCTGATCGGGCTGGGCTATCGCACCGAGCCGGTGAGCGACATTCGCCAGTTGTTCAGCAGCGTGGACGAAGGTAGTGACAATCTGCGGGCCATCATCGGTGCCAATGGCGGCAATCCGTATCGGATCACGAGTAGCAGCGGCTTCACCTTTCCATGGGATCGGTTTCGTGAGGTGACGCTTGAGGGCGATGCTGGCGCGATGCCTGAAATTCGCGGTTCAATTCCAATTGTATCGGCTTGGACGCTTGTAAGCGGTGATGTGTGGAGAAGTCCAAATCGCTGGAACAACACCACAACAACCAACAATGGCGCAGTGATCTGCTATGACACCAGCGAGATTGCAGACTTTCACTTGCCGGGCACCTCGACCCGCATGTTTGCCAATGCCGGAGTGGGGGCAAGCACGGCCACGCTCAACGCGCTGACTTATCCGGCCTATTCGCCCAATGCCGATGGGTTCATGTATATTGTGCTGCCGGGCGGGCAAGACCCAAATGATCTGGACCTTGAGTTGGTGCAGACATCTCGACCGTTGATTTTTGCAGGGCCGAGCGCGGCCAATCTGCTGTGGCGTCCTCGCCTGACGATGAACAATTTGATGATCAGGGCAGGCACCACATCGCCGCTGCGCATTCAGGTGTGGACCTACCTGATGAACAATGTGGTGCTGCTGGGCAGCGGCGTTGAAGCGCTGTTGGAGGAGGAATGCAGCGGGCGCAGCTATGGCCTGGTGCTGGGCGGCACAAATGGCGATAATCACAAGGCTGCCCCTTACACGGGGGCGGGCGGTTCATCCTATTACACCGATGCC
>JACCDR012153052.1_pt1 | contig 29755 bp, 25 predicted proteins | sample 7446431 | NCBI WGS metagenome assembly JACCDR01 (sample SAMN15323443, study PRJNA562643) | freshwater metagenome | isolation source: river surface water | place: USA:Blue River Watershed | collected 2017-08-17
TCAGAACTTTGCTCGTATTCAGGCTTTTGTTTCTACACTTAGAAAACAAAAGATGAATGTCTTTCAAAATTTAATCTCCATCTTCAATCAAATGCCTATCGTATTTAACTATGGCTAAGCTGTTACACTGATTCTTAATTCTGAGATTTTCTATTTCCTTCAATTGAATATTAATAGGCTTATAATTAAGTTTTTCACTATTTTCTTTTGCCCACTTATATATGTAATAACTAGAAATATAATCACATTCCAGTTCACTACTACCAACTTTCTCTGTCTTGCACATATTCAGGATTTTTAAAACTGATAGAGTCAAAGGATTGTTTAAATCTGTAGCGATATTGTATGTCTGTTTGTAATACTTTATCTGTTCTTTGTACACTTTCAAGGCTACTAACATAATATATTTATCTGCAATAGTTATATTTTGCTGATTCCAACACACCAATGCTGTTTTAATTTTTCCGTCCACAGCAGGAATATCTGGAACTACATGTCGATTCTTACTAATAGTATAGCCTTCTGCATAGTTCTTTAATGTGCGTGTAATACTATCTATACTACACTTTTGCCCATAAGACCTGTAACAACACGTACCTATTAAAAGTAGCATCACTGCAAATAATTTATCAGAATTCATATAGCTATCTTTTTATATCAAGTGTCTTTATTTCTGTTGGCTGATTAGTAGTACTTCTGCTATCTAATTTCTGAATTTCTTTTCCTTTACTATTCATATAATTTTGAACTAATGAGATATTTAGTCTACTGCCAAGAGATTCCTTTATGATCTGACCTGAAACCTTTCTGTATAAGATAAAATTTGTCGCTTCCCTGATTTGCTGACCATTTACAGTAACGGGGCCTGATTTACTTTCTGCCCCTACACTTGCGACACCAGTAACATCTGTAAACTCTTCTGCATAGGAAGGTAAGTCTGAACCTCCTTGTCTAGGAAGTGGTGCAGCACAATTACAACCTGCAAATATGACCAATGCATTTTTCTCAAATTTGACCGTTCCATCAATTATTTTCTCAGTCAATCTATTAAGAGATACATTCGTACCCAAACTGCTTCTTATGTCAGGTCGAATAAGACCCGATTGATTCTCATATTCATCATAAAAATAGACTCCTTTGGGAGTGGAATGAGAAAAAATAGTGATAAATTGAATTGAACCTTCTTTCCGAGTTTTTTCTTCTAATAACTCAATAAACTTAGCAGCTTTTTCAATAAAATGAGGGCTATTCGCTTGACCAAGCTTTACAGCTTGTTCCGCTTCAACTTTGAATTGCATGGCATCTCCTTTTTCAAGAGCATCTGCATGAACACTCACTTTAGCCTCCAACCCATCCAAATCAATAGCTGCAATAGGCGTATTTGAAGCAAACTGATAAGGAGTCAAAAACGGATAGCTCCTTGCCAAAGGGTCTACACTCAAAAACCGACTGGCCACCACCGGGTCTAACGAAAATGTCTGCGAATCAGGCGTGTACAGCTTGGCTATCTTTCGGGCTTTGGTGTCAAAAATCACTGAACCAATCCGTTCGAGTGGCTTGGCTTGGGGAAACTCGTCGTATTGTCCATTGCTCAGGGTCAGTACAGGCATGGTAGCTGTGCCGTTGCCTTTGCGGTGGTTTTCTTGGTCAAACATGCCTTTGGCTTGTGCCGTGTAAGATTGCGGTTGAGTGAGCCAGTGAAGGTACATCTTTTCTGGCATTTCCAGATAGCCCGACTCAAAAATTGCATTTGCCACTACTTCCAGCTCCTGCCACGTTTGTGGCTCATGGGTAAGCTGGTACTGTGCCGCCAGTGCTTCTACTTTCAGCAACCGAGCCGGAACGCCTTCTGGTAAATACTGCAAAGCCAAGTCGGCACACTGGTTCATAAACTGGGCCTTCTGCCAGTCGGGTACAGCTTGCTGCTGATAGCCTTTGGCCAAGTCTACTACACACAAGGCAATGGATTCTACCAGACTCAGCGGCTTCATATAGGTATGGTTGCGGATGGTGGGCAAGGAAATATAGCCACTGGCCACTATCCAAGCATCCCGAGGGAAAGTACCACTGGTCAGTTCGGTGTTAAACCAGCCTGTCTTCTGGCTGGGTGTCTGGATATAGATATGATTGGGAGCCAGTGACAAATAGGTTTCAGCCTGCATCTCTTCGGCCATAATCCGGTACAGATACGGCAGCGAATGGCAGTTGCCACTACCGGTGACCAGCAGTTTAGAGACAAACAGTTTGGTCCAGTCGGCTTGTCCGGTAATGTCCTCAAAGTCATAGCGATAAGGCAGCAGTTGGCGGCCATCTTCGAAGGTAAGCGTGTCGCAGAGCAGGCGGTAAATGGCGTAGTTTTGCTGAACATTGCTGCTATCGGGCAGGTTGTAAGGCAGGCGGTTGCTTTTGCGGATGGCTCTGGCCAGTATAGCTAGGTCGGAAATGGTGCGGCAGAAAGCCGGATAGCTGAAAGCATGGCGCAGGTAGGCTGCTTCGGTCACAAACACGGCCCGTTTAAAACTCTGGGGCTGTGCGCCTTGCAGCATCTGTGCCAGTTCGGCATAGGCATCGGCGTAAGTTTGTGGCATAGGAGTCTGTTGCTCTACATGCGGCAGCGGTGTATATTCCTCTTTGCCCAACCCATATACAGGCAAAGCTGCCGGGTAGGGCTGCATCTGCGAAATACCCTGCAAGGGCTGTAGCGGCACACTAGACCTAGACTGACGATAGGTTTTCTGTGAACAGGCACACAGGCAGACCAGTACAAACAGATAATAATGTTTCATAAAACGATAGTTTATAGGTAATAATCCATATTTGTAGGGGCGAAAAATCTTTCGCCCGGTGTTTGCCCAACCGAAAACACAGATCATCACGCATGGTTACGGTTAGATGCGTTTACCCCACCGACCGTCCAGACAAATACGCATCGTTTCCAAACGTTCGGTTGGTTTTGTGGCGTGTTTGTGCTGGACGTGTGGGCGAATGTTATTCGCCCCTACAGGGCTACGATTGTCCAAACCATCCCACATGATTATGGCACGTTTAATTCCCGCTTTTCAGCCAGCGTACATAGTCTTCTTTAGGCATGGGAATGTAGCCTAGCTGATCAATCTGTGCATAGATATGGTGCATATAGTCTATTTCTTTTTTGAGTTCAGGGTATTGGTCTAGTTGGTTGCGGGGCGGGCGGCCTAGCTGATCAGCATGGCGTTTGACCTGCATGGTGATGTAATCTGCTTTGGTAGTCAGGGCTAAGAGGCAGTTTGGATATTGTTTCAGTACTGCTTCGCAGGTAGTGAGGACAAAGGATTCGTAGCCAAACAGGTAGGCATAGCCACTGGCTAGGTCTTGCAGACAATACAACAATGTCTGGCGGGTAGAGAGGGTGTCCATATAAATTTTGCTTTCAATCGCCTGCCGACTCACATAGCCTGAGGCCATCATCCAGCTATCGGAAATAAGTCTGCCATTAGTGGTTTCAAAGCCCATGCGTTGTCCGTTTTCATCCTGAAACTGAATGTAGGAATGGCTGGGCGAGAAACAAATCCATGCTTTCACCCCTATTTCATCGGCCAGAATCTTGTAGAGCAAAGGCATCGAATGACACTGCCCTTTGCCTGTCTGCAAAAGTTTGGTCACAAATTGATGGGTATAGTTTTCTTCGCCCGTAGGGTCAGTAAAGTCGTAGACAGGAGCCCGATGGGTTTTTCCGTCTGGCAAACGAACATCCTGTGAAAAAAACTGATTCAGCAACTGATACCGCACCCTATAGACAGCAAAATTCTGATGGGTATGCTGGGCGTACCTTTTCATGCGGTTGACCCATTGCTGAATGAATGCATCAAAGCGGACATAGGTCATTTGCTGACCTTGAAAGGTGTTTTCTACGGCAAATACTGCTTGTTTAAGGCTTTTGGCGGGCAGTGTCTGTACAAGTGTGTGTAGTTGGTCACGGGCCTTTTGGTAATAGGTTTGATAGAGACTCTTTTGCCGATTGGCGGCATGCACATGGGTGAGGAGTTGTTCGGTTTCCCTCTCTTTCTGCACTGCTTGCCATTCTTTGGCTGAGGCCGCATACGATGGGGCAGCCCGCTGGATAGCAGCCTGGTTTTGGGCTTGCTCTTGCTGTTGACCCACAGCCCGAAACTGCTGCAACGACAGGGGTGCAGGTGGCTGTATCTGGGCATAACTACACAGGCTCATCCACAGACATAGGCCTGTATACAAACTGGTTTTAAGTATCATACTTGCGTACATATAAAATAGGAGGCAGCTCGTATCAAAAATACAAACAAGAAATAGAAATAGAAATAAAAGCAAAAAAAGTTTTGGTCAGACGTATCTTTTTCCAAAAACATACCTAAGAAACGGTTTTAAAACGGGATTCACTGGTAGATTTGGCTTTAGCCGAATTCAGCAACTCCGGTCATTGGATTCGGCTAAAGCCAAATCTACCTCTATCAGCCCATTGATCAACAGGTTGTAAAACAGTTTCTTAATTGACTGGCAGTTGCCGAATCTGTGTGAGTTGGTTTTCGTAGGCTATCACTGTTTGGGCATATTGTTCCATCATGCGTTGCTTGAGTTCTATATGATATGTCGGTTACAAACCTGTTGTTTGGTTTCGTCATGTATAGTCATTGGGTTTGTTGGTAAGGCTACACAAGGCGGTCAAATTATCCAATATCCTGACTAGGTATTTTTTTCTACATCCTTTACCTGAGTACTATTCTTGTAGGCGTTTTGGACTGCCGACCGCCCAGATCATCACACATGATTGCGGCACGTTTGGTTGCGTTTGTTCCCAGTCATTCGGGCGGAAACGAGGGCGACCACAAGGGCTTATCCTGTCTCATATCTTTTTCAGAAACGAAGTTTTTGAAGTGTAAGAAACCGTCATTCAGAGCGAAGAGAAGAATCTCCAAAGATCAAAGGCTCGGTTTCGGGGGATTTTTGATCATTCACCAAGCCGAGTCTTTGGACAAATACTTTGGCTCTTCCGACTTTTTAGCGCAAAGGAGTATTTAAGTTGAATAATATGTTTTTAAATACTTGATTAACAGATATTTATAATAATTTAAAAATTAAAATCCTGTTTTTGCGCTAAAAAGTCGGAAGAGCCAATACTTTTTCCGAGCCTGCACCGAGGGGATTCTTCGCTTCGCTCTGAATGACGGATTACTTTTACGGTTTTATCCCCTTTTCCAGAAAAGATAGCAGACAGGATAAGCCACAAGGGTCGTCCCTACAAAATACATCCACGAATTTCTGTAGGGGCGAAAGATTTTTCGCCCAGGTGTTTACCCCACACGAACGACCAGACCATCACGCATGATTTTTGTCTGATTAGCAATGAAAAAGAACACACAACCAACGAAAGTAGTCGCCTCAAAGTATTCGTCTCAAATGAATGGATGAGGGTTGTTAAATTATTCACTAGAGAATAGTTACAGAAAAAATATTTATTTCTTCCAACGGTTCTGTAGCTGAATCATACCTAAGCCTTCCGCTCCTAGCAGCCTGACACTGAGCAAAAAGAAGAGACTCATGTGGCAAATCTCCCTCTTTTTTGCAATTCATTTTTAAGTATTTCTTTTTATGTACAACAGAAAATCCAACCTTATTACTTGGAAATGCCTGTAATCTGACGTTATTTTGCTATCTTACACGTACCTGTGCCTGACACAGACCTCTATCATTTATCTATTTCATGCATACAGAACAAAAGACCCGTCTACTGGACTCCTACCGGAAAGAGATTCATTCGTATGATGAAGTACTGGATTCCAATGGCCACAGCAAGCCGTACTGGAATACTTTATTTGAAACCCTAGAAAAACTGGGGATTGCGGAACTAGAAAACCGCCAGCAAGAAATCATTAATACCCTGCGAGAAAATGGCGTTACGTATAATGTATATGGCAGTCCAGATGGGCTCAACCGACCCTGGCAACTAGACCCGATTCCGTTTCTGATTTCACACACTGAATGGCAGCAGATCAGCAAAGGATTACAACAACGGGCACATGTACTCAATCTCTTACTCAAAGACTTATATGGCCCGCAAACGGTCGTAAAAAATGGCATTCTACCAGCCGAGCTGGTCTTTGCCAATACTGGCTTTCTACGTTCGTGCTTTGATGTACGGCTTCCCGGCGAGCATCAGTTACTGAAGTATGCCGTTGATATGGCCCGTGGCCCTGACAATCGGATGTGGATTGTGGACAATCGTACCCAGGCTCCTTCTGGCTCAGGCTATACCCTCGAAAACCGCAGTGTGATCAGCAGCGTACTTCCAGAATTGGCAGATGGCATGTATATCAAACGGTTATCTCCGTTTTTTACGTCACTACAACAAACCATTGCCCACGTCTCGAACAAACGTCGCGATACCCTGAATGTAGTATACCTGACACCCGGCCCCAATAACGAAACGTATTTTGAACATGCTTATCTGGCCTCTTACATGGGCTATACCCTGGTTCAGGGAGAGGATTTGTTGGTACGAGATGGATTTGTATGGCTCAAGTCTATCAACGGCCTAGAAAAAGTAGATGTCATTATCCGACGCGTAGATGACGACTGGTGCGACCCACTAGAACTGCGTGAAGACTCTCGCCTAGGTATACCCGGACTGCTCCACGCCATACGTTTGGGCCATGTGCAGGTCATCAACCCACCCGGAACCAGTATCCTAGAAAATCATGGCATGATGGCATTTTTGTACAACATCTGTCAGTATTTTCTGGGCGAAGAGTTGCTGTTACCTTCTGTAGCTACCTGGTGGTGTGGCCAGCCCAGTGAGCTGACTTTTGTACTGGAAAACCTGCATCGCCTCATAATCAAGAAAGCCAACCGAAAACAGAAATTTCGTTCGGTGTATGGAAAACTCCTCAGTAAAAACGAGCTGGATGAACTCCGAAAAGCCATTCTGGCTAATCCAATAGCCTATGTAGCCCAGGAGGAAATCAGCCTTTCTACCACTCCATCATTTATCAATGGCAAAATTGAACCCCGCTATGCAGCTCTGCGGGCTTTTCTGGTAGCCAATGAAACCGGTGGCTACACGGTTATGCCTGGCGGACTAACCCGAAGTTCCCCCACCCGTGACCGACTGGTGTTTTCGAATCAGTCTGGTGGTATTGCCAAAGATACCTGGATTGTATCGTCGCAACAGGAACAAGTACAGGAAAAAATCATTGTTTCGTCCGTTCCGACAGTACACAAACAAGTTTCTCTGCCCAGTCGCAGTGCCGAAAACTTATTCTGGGTAGGCCGCTACTGCGAACGAACCTTGGCCACAGCCACGTTTCTGAACCATACCCTCACCACCCTAAACACCCAGCAGCATTTTGGTGGGGCCTCTCTGAATGAACTTTCAGCCATCCTGTTACGGTCTCTGACACACCTGACCCTGACCTATCCAGGCTTTGTAGACGAATCGAGCGAAGACATTCTCTACAATCCGTATCCGAAAATGATCCGTCTGGTGGCCGATAGCAGCCAAACAGGCAGTATTGCTGCCAATATCGAATCCTTTCTACGGGTCGTTATTTCTGTACGAGAACGATGGACAACCGAAATCTGGCATACCTTGGATATGATTGAAAGCAGTCATCATCGCATCCGTTCAGTTCCAATGCTGAATCAGAACTCGTTACCCAAAATACTGGACAAATTACAGTCCCGGCTGTTTGCTTTTTACGGTATCTTGTCAGAAACCATGCCCCGAGACAGTGGATTTCTGCTACTCGAAGCCGGAAAACTGATTGAACGTTGCCTGTCGCAGATCAGTGTGATGCGTTCGATGCTGGCTTTTCGATACGAGCAGAACCTAGAAGACAATGTGCTGGAAAAAGTGTTGCTCAATCACCATCTGCTGGAAAAATACCGGCTTATGTATCGGTCACAGCTCAGCATTGAGTCGTTACTGGACATGGTCTTGCAAGACGACAAACTGCCGTATGCCTTGTTGTATCAGCTCAATGCCTTGTCGGTATGCCTCGAAAATCTGCCCAAATCTATGCCACAGGAACGGCTCAATGCAGCCCAAAAAGCTATACTGGAAGCTTCTACCCGCCTGATACTGGCAAACATTGCCGACCTATGCGCCTACGATCCAGAAACATCTTACCGAAAAGGACTCGACAACCTGCTGTCAGATGTCAGTGACCTGGTCGCATCTGTGTCGGTTTCTCTGACCAATATGTATTTTAGCCATACGGTCATTCAGCATTCTTTTTCTAATACTTCTGACGGTACTACCCATGCATTATAATCTTACACATCAAACCCATTATCAGTACGACAAGGCCGTAACGCATTACCACAGCCTGGCCTGCCTGACACCCAAAAACCTGCCACAACAACGGTGTACCGAATTTTCACTGGAAGTGACCCCCACCCCTACTGAAATTGTGACCCGTCAGGATTTTTTTGGCAATACCGTGCATTACTTCTCTATTCATGTACCTCATCAAGAACTGGAAGTGGTGGCCCGTAGCACTGTTGAACGCCTGCCAGCTCCTCCTTTGTCGCTGTTTCGAAGCACGGTTACCTGCCAGCAAGCACGTGAACTGTTCCGCAACGAATTATCCATCAAAACACAGCTGCTGCAATTCATGCTACCTAGCCCATACCTGACCTGGGATGATGAGATCCAAGACTTTGCCCGAGACTGCTTTCCAGATCAGGCTCCTCTGTACGACTGTGTAGCTGCTTTGTGTCAGAAAATCTATCAGACGTTTGAGTTTACCCCTAACTTTACCACCATTCATACGTCCATCAAGGCAGTACTTAGGGAGAAAAAAGGGGTATGTCAGGATTTTTCGCACCTGGCCATTGCCTGCATTCGAAGCATGGGGTTTGCGGCTCGGTATGTGAGTGGCTACCTTGAAACCATCCCTCCTGTTGGAAAATCCAAGCTGCAAGGATCTGATGCTTCACATGCTTGGATAGCCGTTTTTATTCCCGAATACGGCTGGTGTGACTTTGACCCAACCAACAACCTAGTACCACAAGAACGTCATATTACCACTGCCTGGGGCCGCGACTACAGTGATGTTACCCCACTCAAAGGCATCATCTTCAGTTCTGGTTCCCATACCCTGAAAGTAGCCGTAGATGTGTTGCCTATAGAAAATTGATATGTCAAACTGTCCAGATAAAATGAAATACCTTTTTCTCATCCTGACAGGGTTGTTTTTCTCTTCTGTCTACAGTCAAACCATTCGTCCGCTTTCTGCCTTGATAAACAAAGAGGATTCAGGTTGGGATATCATCCAAGAATGGAAAAAGAAAGCTACCAATGTGGTTGAAATCTTGCCTGTAGATTCATCACAGGCCGATTCGGCTTTGTATCACACGCAAGTCACTACAAGGTCGCCAATGGGGTCTATTGTCTACTACAGTGGAGGTATTCTCATTGACAATGGGTGGATTCGTATACTAGGCTCAGGTTGTAGCCGATTGAACAGGAGTTTGCCCGAATGGAACAAGCATAAATCCTATGAAAAGTTTGGACAAATACCCAGCTTTCTGCTCATTGCTGATGATGTACTGGGAGGCTTTTTTGCCATGAACCAAGGAGAATTTGGCCGCACAGAGCTAGGAAAGATATTCTATTTTGCCCCGGATACCATAGAATGGGAAAACCTGCATATGACCTATTCTGACTTTATTGTCTTTTGCTTTTCAGGTGACTTACAAACCTTTTATCAAGGTATGAAATGGAAAACATGGAAAGCAGATGTACAAAAGCTTAACGGTCAGCAAGGGATCTATACCTTTCCGTTTCTGTGGACAGAAGAAGGGAAAAATATAGAAAAAGTGAATCGAAGTATAGTACCCATACAGGAAATGTGGGATTTTCATTTTGCCAAACCTGTCAATAAAAAATAAACTGACCTTTTATACACAAAATTCATCCTCTGATATCTATTTAACGCAAGTTCGATAATTAATTAATTAATTAATTAATAATGAGCAATTTACCTATTTACAAAATGGATCAATTTTGTAAAAATATGGAAGCGTATTTGTCTCACCAGCCCCAGCTTACCTGCCTGACCGAGTCAAGGAAAGTGCCTCTCTGTCGGCTCACGTTGGCCGAACTACTCAGCATTGAACTCTTTTTCTATTTCTCCCGTCGGCAAACGTTCAAAGACTACTATACAGACCTTCAAAAAGAGTATTCTTCCTATTTTCCCCACCTTGTTTCCTACACTCGGTTTGTCGAACTGAAAGGGTCTTTGCTGTGGCCCTTGTATCTATTTTCCCAAAGTGAGGGACTGAGCATCTGTGAAGGATTGAGCTTTATCGACTCGACCAAGCTGAGCGTCTGCCAGAATCTGCGCATTGCTTCCCATCGGGTATTTGAGGGACTGGCTGAAGGGGGAAAGACCTCCATCTGATACCTGTGGAGCATGGGCTACAGGCTGGTTTTTTGGCTTTAAAGGCCATTTTGTGATGATCGAAACTCGAAGGTAATTCGAGCCTTAGTCCATCAGGTAAAAGGCTATCTGGTGGTGGATAAAGGCTATTTGAGTAAAACCCTCAAAGACGAGCTTGCCCAACCGCTTGAGAAACTCTTTCTCAAGAAACGAGCCTTGATTGAGTCGGTTTTTGACTTACTCAAAGACCGCTATCATTTAGAACATTCCCGCCATCGAAGTCCCCGCAATTTCATGGTACACTTATTTGCAGCTATCTGTGCCTATCATTTTGAAGAGAATAAACCTAGACTCTATTTTGTACAAACCGAACTTACACTTTGCCAACAATAGACCGTCGAACTCACGTTAGTATACGTTTCTTTCTTTTTTTTCTTTTTTTTTTCCTATCCCCCCTATTGCCCCCAAAAATTTCGTCTTACATACGGAAAGGCAATTTCCCTTACAGGCCCATGCCGAAAAGCCTTTAATCGAGTAGGCATTTCTTTACATTTAACTTCTATTTACAATGAAAAAGATCATAAAATCCATTAAAATCGCATTCACTATCCTAGTGATGTCAAGTTTGAACTTTGCGTGTAATTCTTCCTCACAAGAAGCGGTAGCACCTACAGACGCAGATGTGACAACGGCTAGAGCAGCTACCGAGGCTACTCCTACAGGGGTAGTAATTTTTGAGAAATTTCGGTTTCTGGAACCACGTAGGAAAGTAGCTTCTTATGGAAATGAAAATGTAAAGGGTAATTTCAATAATGAGTTAAGAGACGTCGTAAGTTATGTGTCAGTCCAACATAATAGTAACTCATCTAAAAAAAAGATGTATGTAAAACTTTTCACGAAGGATAACCAAAATGGTGAATCTACGACTTATCCTGCAATAAAACGAGGAGAAACCAGAGACTTTGGGGTACCTACTTCAATCGTCCCTAATGCTCGTTCATTCTCCATCTACTACGCAAACGATTAATTCCACACCTTGCGTGTTAGGTTGTGTATCTACTAGTAGGTGGTTACACAACCTATTTTCCTTTTTTTAGTACGCTTACTCAGATTTCATCATTCTCCTGTTTGAATCATACGCCCCTGTACGTTCACTGTCTGAATAGCTAATCACCCACAAAAGCCTAATGACTGTCTATAGAACCAATGATTCGCTCCTACATTAGCTGCCTTGCAGAATCCGATGGCCCATTTTATCCCGTTTGGTAGTCAGGTATTTTTCGTTATGCGGATTGGGAGTTATTTCAATGGGAATTGTTTCGACAATTTCCAGTCCGTAGCCAATGAGGGCAGTACGTTTTTTAGGATTATTGGAAATCAGGCGGATTTTGGTTACACCCAGATTTCGGAGAATCTGTGCTCCAATGCCATAGTCACGTTGATCCATCTGAAAACCGAGTTCCAAGTTGGCTTGTACCGTATCACGTCCCATTTCCTGCAACTTATAGGCTTTGAGCTTGTTAATCAGTCCAATACCCCGACCTTCCTGATTCATATACAAAATCACACCTTTGCCTTCTTTTTCTACCATCTGCATGGCCTGATGGAGTTGTCCGCCACAGTCGCAGCGACACGACCCAAAAATATCGCCTGTCACGCAGGAGCTATGCACCCGTACCATCACAGGTTCGTCGTTTTCCCAATGTCCTTTGACAAGGGCCATGTGAATATCATCTGTATTTTCCTGTTTAAAGGCAATCAGGTCAAAGTGTCCATACTCGGTAGGCATGTCTACGCCTATTTCACGTCGGATGAGGCTTTCGGTACGTAGACGGTACTCGATAAGGTCTTTGATACTGACCAGTTTGAGTCCAAATTTATCAGCAATAACCCGAAGTTCGGGCAGGCGAGCCATGGTTCCGTCTTCGTTCATCACCTCCACCAGCACACCGCCAGGCTGCAACCCTGCCAATACCGAAAAATCCAGTGATGCCTCTGTATGCCCCGTCCGACGTAATACGCCACCTTTTTTAGCTTTTAACGGAAAAATATGTCCCGGACGACCCAAGTCTTCCGATTTGGTTTGTTTGTCTACCAAGGCCAGAATAGTAGCAGCCCGATCCGGGGCTGAAATGCCCGTGGTACAGCCATTGCCCAGTAAATCGACCGAAACGGTAAAGGGGGTTTCATGTGTAGCCGTATTACGACCCACCATCAGGTCGAGTCCTAGTTCTTCACATCGTTCTTCGGTGAGAGAAACACAGATCAGCCCACCAGCATCTTTCCGCATAAAATTCACAATTTCGGGCGTAATCTTGGCGGCTGCACAGATCATATCTCCTTCATTTTCACGGCTTTCATCGTCTACGACAATAATTACCTCTCCTCTTCGGACAGCTTCTATTGCGTCTTCAATGGTATCTAATCGTATTTCAGGTACTGTTTGCATGATAAATGGTAGCTTAGTTTCAGATTGGAATGCATTCCTTGCCGAAAACTGGGTAGTAGGGTAAAAAAAGTATATGTTTTGGGTAGTGTGTCGTGTCTCTTATAAATAAGTACTTACTCACCATTCGCTTACGCTACAGATGAATGGTTAATGGTTATTTCTATTTTTTGATTAAAAATACTATAAACTAAATAGTATCACCTACTTAAGTACTTACTATCAATAGTTTTTAGATGAACGAGATCATTTTTAACCATTCTTTAATCATAAACTAACCAGAGGTCAGCACCTATATTCTATTGATACCCACAATTATAGGTGGGTAAATAAGCAAACAAAAAAAACAGGCAAAGAATTCTGGTTCATACCTTTACGTCTGTGCTGGATAGGCCAGTTTCAGGATTGTTTGTGTAATAAACCAGCAAAAACCCAGAAACACTACGGCTCCTACATAAGGCCAGTAAAACGCATAGGTATACAAAACCCCTCCAATAGCCGGGCCGACGGCTCGTGCCAGTGAAGCAAAGGACTGCATAGAACCCAACAACTGCCCTCGTTCATGCGGCAAAGCTGCCTGCGATACCAGTGATGCGATGGAAGGTGTGAGTAAGCTTGTTCCCAAAGCCAGCAACCCAATAGCCAGTGGCTGAATTGGAAAAAACCACCCTACTGGCCCTAGTGGAATCAATACCGAACCAACAATCATGCTCACAATGCCATATTGCATTAATCGTTGTTCTCCCCAACGGGCAGAAAGTTTGCCAATCAGTCCACCTTGCACCACAGCTGATACTAAGCCCATCAAAGCAAAGGTATAGCTGATTTTATCGTCTGCCAATTTATGGTGTTCTTTCCAGAATAAGGCTACGGTAATGGTAATAATTGAAAAGGCGGTGATATACAAGAAGTTGAGCCAAAAAAGTTCTCGTATTTGTGGCCGTCTGAGTTCTCTTGCCAAGTCGGCAATCGGGTTAAACCGAAAAGCCAGGTCTTTGTTTCGGTTGCTCAACGATTCTGGCAAAAGGAAAAACGCCATCACCAGGTTGATGCTACACAAAATAGCAGGAACCCAACCCACCCATTCCATACCCATGTGCTGCTTGAGTGTCCCTCCAACTGGTGGCCCAATCACAAATCCGATTCCAAATGCTGCCCCAATCAGTCCCAGAGCCTTCGCCCGGTTGGCGGGTGTAGTAATGTCTGTGATATATGCCTGAGCCGTAGAAATATTGGCCGAACCAATCCCTGCCAGAAAACGAGCCAGAAAGACCAACAAAAACGTAGTAGCCTGTGAGAGAAACACATATGAAACCGCCGTAATGGCAATACTCATCAACATGACAGGTCGCCGTCCAAATCGGTCACTGAGCATCCCCCAGACTGGGCCAAACACAAAGTTCATCACCGAATAAATTGCAATCACTAGACCCGCCATATCGGCTTTATATCCTAGTTCTTTGATGTAAATCGGTAAAATAGGAATCAGAATACCAAAACCCAGTAGGTCTATAAAGATGGTAAGGAAGAGAACAAAAAGCGGTGATTTTCTTGACATAAGCACAAATGTGACGCAATATACAAAACATACCAACAAAAAGGCAGACATTCCTGTTTCCAAACGCACCCATTCCCCAAAAATTCATCTTTTAATCCTATTTCATAGCTATTTGAGTCAATTTGATACAAACTAACATCAAACATAGAAATCCCATTATACTTTGTACTGCTGCAAGTCCCATCCATCCACCATCCCAGAGCTAAGGAGATGTGCTTGCCCATGATTCATGAATCTATCTCTCTTTCTTTGGTTTTTCTATCTTACCTCTGGTAAATCCGACAAAAGAAAAAGCTTTTTCAACAAGTTGGATACTGGGCATAGCTGTTATCTTCGTCCAATTCAATTATATATTTACATTATTCAATCTATTTTTTTCTAGTATGACCTTCAAACCCTTTTACTACCTCAGCCTCTGGCTTCTGAGTCTGACAAGCTTTGCACAAACAGATTTTCGGAAAATCACACCTAAACCTCCCCTTGGCTGGAACAGTTATGATTCGTATCACGCAGCCATCATTGAGTCACAGTTCAAGGCCTGTGTAGATGTACTGGCAACCAAGCTAAAACCTTATGGGTATGACTATGCCACGATAGACTTCTGCTGGTACTATCCTGGCCCGGCAGGCTGGACTCCTGAACAATGGGCAACCTTTCCTTTACGGCAAAAACGTAACAAAACAGGCAAGCTGTTTCCACAAGTGGCTATGGACAGCTACGGACGACTGCTACCTGCCGAAAACCGATTTCCATCAGCCAAAGAAGGAAAAGGATTCAAGGCCATAGGTGACTACACACATAGCAAAGGAATGAAGTTTGCCATTCATATCATGCGGGGCATTCCCCGGCAAGCAGTGGATGAAAACACTCCGATTCTAGGTACAAAGTACCATGCCAAAGATATTGCCAACCCACGGGATACCTGCCGCTGGAATAACCATATGTATGGCGTAGACGGCTCCAAACCTGGTGCCCAAGAATATTATAACTCCTTGTTTAAGCTGTATGCCGAGTGGGGTGTAGACTTTGTGAAGGTAGATGATATTTCGGCGCCGATGTACCATGCCGAAGAAATTTCTATGATCCGAAAAGCCATTGACCAGTGTGGCCGCCCAATGGTACTAAGCTTGTCGTGTGGTGAAACTCCGCTTGGCAATGCCGCACATGTCGAGTCTACTGCTAATATGTATCGGATCTCCAAAGACTTCTGGGACCGCTGGAAAGATGTAGCCCATATGTTTGATCTGTTGTATGCCTGGCAGCCACTCATTGGCAACAACACCTGGCCCGATGCAGACATGATTCCGATTGGCAACTTGTGTATCAAAGGGTATCCACATGAAGTAGGCAGCCCGCCACCCGCAGGAAAAGAAGAACACCGCAGTTTTCTCACACCTGACGAACAGAAAACCTTGTTTACCCTCTGGTGCATGGCTCGTTCGCCGCTGATCTGGGGCGGTGACCCACTTAGCAGTTCTGACGAAGACTTTGCCTTACTAACGAATCGAGACCTGCTGGATATCAATCAGAACAGTACCAACAACCACCAGGCCAGCCACCCTACAGGGGGCGGTCTGGATCTACAAGACCGCATTTGGGTGGCAGAATCAAAAGATGGCAAGACTAAATACCTGGCCTTTTTCAATCTGAGCGACCAACCCAAACAAATGAATTTCTCGTTTTACTGGGAATACTGGCGGGGCAACTACCAGATGACAGATCTATGGACAAAGGCAGACATGGGAACCGTAGCAGATCAAGTACAGGCTACAGTACCTCCGCATGGAACGGTAGTGTATCAATTACGTAGCGTCAAATAACTATTCGCCCTTGATAGCACAGACCTATTTGACCTGTACCCGACATTTCGCACCCTCTTTTCAAAAACAAGGCAACCAAATATTAATATAATATAATAAAATCAATAAAAAATATGACTTTTTAAAATAAAATGGGTTATAAGAAAAACTAGCGAGATTCAATTTGTCATATAATATATTAATAAAATCATATTAAATAAAGAAATACCTTGTTTTTGAAAAGAGGGTGCGAAATGTCGGGTGTCTGATAACTTTTGTGGAAATGAGGTTTTTGGTGTTTTCTCACCCGTCATTCAGAGTGAAGTGAAGAATCTCCACAGATGAAAGGCTTGCTTTTGGGGGTATTTTTGCTCATTTCCCCCTTCAAGCCTATCTGAAAACGCTTTTTTACCAAGCCTGTGCCGAGGAGATTCTTCGCTTTGCTCTGAATGACGTACCTCTTTTACGTTTTCAAAACTAAGCCAGTTGGAAGAGAACTATCAGCAGCTAAGAAGCCAACAACAGTTTTTTACCCAAGTCTATCTACAATTAGACCCTGACAACAAAGCAAGCTGCTCAGACCACACACAGACTCGGCTTCAGTGTTCTTGCCGAGCCTGTGTGTGGTCTACTTTTTGATATATGTACATAACTTTTATATCTTTGCCCCTACCCTCACCTCTTATACACTTTTTTGTAATTAGAAAATTAAAGAAAACACCCATTTTCAAAACTATACAGCTTATATTTCCATTTAAGGACTCGTTTCCATTAAACCTTTCTGTTGGTTTCTGTTCTATAACAAAGTATATATCCTATCCCACTTTTCTATGTTAAAATCTGTATTCTGTACTATATGTCTGTTGTGTGTGTGTGTCAGTACATTTGCCCAAAAAGCTGCTATTATTGGAACTGTTACCGATCAGTCTCAAACCTCTCCCATTGAATTTTCTACCATTGCCCTCTTCCGCCTGCCAGACAGTACCTATGTGACGGGAACTACTTCCGATGCCAAAGGAAAATTTATCCTGAATGAAATTCCTGAAGGAAACTACTGGATAAAAATACAATTTCTAGGCTATAAACCACAGGTATTGAGTCCTATCATACTAGCCAAAAATCAGAAACTAGATGTGGGCATGATTCTACTGCAAGCCAGTGAAAAACTACTGGATGAAATCACCATTACTGGACAAAAAGCCGCTGTTTACCACCAGCTAGACAAGCAGGTATACAATGCCCGACAGTTTCAGTCGGCCACCGGCGGTACAGCTACAGATATACTCAAAAACCTACCCTCTGTGTCAGTAGATGCCCAGGGAGGTATTAACGTACGGGGTTCCAGTGGCTTTTTGGTGTTGCTCAACGGAAAGGCCGTGCAAGGAGATCCGACGCAGATCCTTAACCAACTTCCTGCCAATGCCATTGAAAACGTAGAAATCATCACAGCTCCTTCGGCCAAATACGATGCAGACGGAAAATCTGGTATCATCAACATTACAACCAAAGCAGGTACAGACGATGGTATTTCCCTGACTATCAATACCTTGAGCAGCCCACCTAACCTACGTGACTACAACAACAAAAAACTACCCGTCCGCTTCGGAGCCGATGCAACTGTACTCTACAAAAAGGGCAAATGGGATGCTTCCGCAGGTGTTAGTTACCTCCGAAACGACCTAGCTGGACGAAGAATGGGAGATGTCAATACCACACTCAACAACATCTACACCTCGTTTCCGTCGGTAGGCGAACGGAGTTTTGATAAGTACCTGTATTCGTCACGGGCTACACTGGGCTTTACCCCCAATAAAACCCATGCCTTCCGGGCTGGATTTTACCACGGCATTCGGACAGAATACCGCCTGGCAGACATTGATTATACGAATACCAAAACCGACCTGAGCACCGGAAACACCATCGGACGGATCAACTATTACAACTCCAATCTGGTCAAAAAACGAGGCGAGTTTACCATTGCCAACCTAGACTATACCCATGCATTCGCCAACCAATCGTCGCTGTCGTTGTCAGGATTGTATGAACACGATGTAATTTCCGGCTTTACCCGAAACATAAACCTAGCGGCCCTGCACTCAACCGATACCCTGCAATACACCCTCACCACTACCCAACGCCCCCTGACAGGCTACCGCCTGAAAGCTGATTTTCAACAGCCACTAGCCGGAGGCAAGCTGGAAAGTGGTTACCAATACCGTTCCTTCACAGACGATGGTGATTTTGTGTATACCCAACAGGATGGAAATGGAGAACCACTACGCTATTTTCCAGACTTCAGTGGAAATGTACGGGTCAAAAATCTTATTCATTCCCTGTACACGCAGTATGCGGGCACATACCAGAAAAAGCTGACCTACACCGCAGGACTCAGGTATGAATACGCCACTCGCCGCCTCACCACCAGCACACCCAATTCAACACCCAACACACTGACACTAAGCAACCTGTTTCCTTCAGTCAATGTGTTGTATACGGCCAGTGATGCCTGGCAATGGAAAACGGGCTACAGCCGCCGGGTGCAACGCAACAACAGCCTGGAACTGAACCCGCTACCCGAACGTGAACACTCCGAAACCCTCGAACAAGGTGACCCCAATCTCCGTCCGGAATTTGTTAACCTAGTCGAACTGGGTGTCATTCATCCCATCAAAAATGGATCTGTGTTTGCGACTCTGTACTACCAAGGCATTGAAAACATTGTAAACCGGGTGAATAAAGTCTATGCAGATACCATTCTAAGCCGCATTTATACCAATGCTGGCAATGCCCGCCGCTGGGGACTAGAACTAGGTCTGGATGTGAAACCTACTTCCTGGTGGAAAATATATGTGGGCAGCAATGTGTATGACTACCGCATTACAGGAAGTCTGTTTAACAATGCCGTGGAAGTGAACAATGCCAGTCTGATTTACTCATGGAATACCAACCAGACGTTTCAGTTTTCCAAAACCCTGACCTTACAATGGACAATCAACTACTTGTCTGAACGAGTCACGGCACAAGGCGAAGACTCCCGTTTTTATACCCATAATCTTTCCCTGAAAAAGACTTTTATGAAGGGCAGAATGGCCGCTACCCTGCAATGGCAAAACCTGGATCTGGGACTGCTGGAAACCAACCAACAACGCATCACTACCCGTGGACGGGATTTCTTTACCACTACCAATTACATCTACGAAAGTGATGTTATTATGCTGAATTTCTCGTTCAACATCAACCCAAAAAACCGGAAAGCCAAATTTGCTGAAAGTGAGTTTGGAGAGAAGGAGTTTTAAAAAAACTGAGTGAATGAGCAAGTGAGTGAATGAATGAGTGAATAATCCTTGGGGCTTCCACGGATACTATCCACAGCTCTGTTACTGGGTAACGCAGTTGCCTCATTCACTCATTCAGACCGCTGTTATAGTGTACTGCTGTTCCAGATTTGGAATCTGGAACCAATCTGCGGTGGATTTGGAATCCACCAAAATGCGAGAGCATTTTTGGGTGTCAAGCACCCGATGGGTTTGTATGTGAGACCCACAAGGTGTTTGTCTCAAACGACTTTGGCAAATGCTATCGCATTTGGTGGATTGCAAATCCACAACAGCCACGTTCTGGATTGAAAATCCAGAACAGCATTGAGTCTTCTCTACCGCTCTGTAAGGGCAACGGGGTTGCCTCATTCACTCATTCAGACCGCTGTTATAGTGTACTGCTGTTCCAGATTTGTAATCTGGAACCAATCTGCGGTGGATTTGGAATCCACCAAAATGCGGAGCATTTTCGGGTGTTAGGCACAGGATCTGTTTGTGTGTGAGACTCACAAGGTGTTTGTCTCAAACGGCTTTGGCAAATGCTATCGCATTTGGTGGATTGCAAATCCACCACAGCATTGAACAGCATTGGGCTTAAAGGGCAACGGAGTTGCCTCATTTACTCATTTAGGTTTTGGTGTTTGTCCATTTCTTTTTTAACTTCTTCTATTAATTGTTGTTCGGTGGGCAGATACAACTGGTATTTACTGGCAATGATGGTTTTGTTATCCTGAGGCAAGGTAATTTTGACCATTGCATCGTTTTTATCGGCACAGAGCAAAATACCAATAGTTGAATGTTCAAAATCCTGCTTTTCGTATCGATCGTAGTAGTTTACATACATCTGCAACTGGCCAATATCCTGATGGGTAAGCTTTTGTGTTTTGATTTCTATAATGACAAAGCCTGATCCAGACGTATCAGCGTACGGTAGTGCGTCCAGCTGAATTGCGAACGCAGTGCGTTCGCAATTGGAAATACCCGATAAAATTGCCTACACATTTCCAATTGACGAATAGAAAACCCACTTCCAAAGAGTGGCACTAGTGTTTCTGACAGTGATTTGATCCGGAATTCTCCATAGGTAGCCCGTTCTTTACCTTGTTGTTCTTCTTCCAGAATTACTTTCCCGATTTGCCAGTACATGTGTACCCGTTCAGTATCTACAGAACGAATGGCTCTGTCTCTGGACTGGACAATGATAGACTGAATTTGCTCTATGAGTTCTTTTTTGAGTTGCATGAAAAAAGAGTTGGACAAAGAAAAATAAAAGTAAAAAAAAGACCCTATACTAGTCAAACCTATTTACTCATTTACTAGCTTCCCCATTTAAAAGTGTCTCAATGCACGTTGCATGGTTTGAGCTTTGAGGAGGCATTCGGCGTATTCCTGTTCGGGAACAGAGTCGTAGGTGATGGCACTGCCAACCGAGAAGGAAAGATACTGCGTATCTGCGTTGTATAGAATGCTGCGTATCACGACGTTCAGGTCGAAGTCGCCGGCGGGAGTAACGTAGCCGACAGTTCCCGAATACAGGCCACGACGGGCATCTTCGTACTGTTCAATCAGTTCCATGGACTTGATTTTTGGAGCTCCAGTCATGCTACCCATTGGAAAGGCATGGCGGATGGCATCCGTCCAGGTACAGGAGGGTCGTAGCTGGGCTGTAACTGTTGAAATCATCTGATGCAAGGTAGCAAATGAATAAATGCCAAACATTTCCTCTACCTGTACACTTCCGGGCATGCTACTACGGGCCAGGTCGTTGCGCACCAGGTCTACAATCATCATGTTTTCAGCCCGTTCCTTTTCACTGTGTCGGAGGTAGTCTTTTTGCCGGGCATCCTCTTCGGGTGTCTGTCCCCGACGAATCGTACCTTTGATAGGCATGGAAATGAGGCGGTTATCAGTTTTTTTCAAAAATCGTTCCGGCGAGGCACACAACAGGTATTGGTTTTCGTTTTTCCCAAATACTGAAAACGGCATTGGCGAAAGCTGCATAAGCTGCTGAAATGCTTGCAACGGTTGTAGTTTCGCATTTTCCGCAAAAAATTCTACACAATAATTGATCTCATACACATCTCCATCCAGAATATGTTCGTGCAGTTTCTGGACTGTTTGCAGATAGGTTTCCTGTGTGGTTCGGGTCTGCATGTTTCCTTCGAACAGTGGTGTGACAGGTACAGGCACGTCTGTCTGTACAATAGCCTGAAACACAGCCTCTGGATCATCCAGCGAGGCTATTTCCAGTCCATCTTCCCGAAACCAGATCAGGTGTTGTGGCACATAAAACAAGGCATCCGGAAAGCCTGTACAATTGGGATGATGGCTATAGAGTTTTTCGGTTTCGTTTTTCAAGTCATAGCCCAAGTAGCCTATCAGCCAGTCTTTTCGAGACGCATGAAAATCATATAAATCTTTGAATATCTGCCCTTTTCGTAGAGGAACAATGGTTTCAGCTCCTGCAGCCAACAGTGTCTGAAAGCCACCATAGGGATAATTTTCGGCATAGTTGTTATGGGTAAAAAAATGCAGGTGCGAAAATCCTATTGCCCACTGAATGGCTTTTTGTTGCCAATATGCCCCTTTCTGGGATGAAGGATACGCAAATAACTGCTGGGTACGGGTTTTCATGCCGCAAAGATAGACAGATTCTGGCTTTTGACACGCACCCCGGAAAGATTGTGAACGCACTGCATTCACAATGGGAAATGTTCGGCTAACAGGGCTTGTTCATAAAAAAAATTATTGGATTAATTTTGTCTCACTAAGCTTATCAAAGTCCTATCTTAACCGTATTTCAACAAATTCTGTGAGGCAAAATTTTTACCCATTTCGCTTATTTAAGGGTCTTAGGTCTATTTATTTTTATGAACAAGCCCTGGTTCGGCCAACGACAACATTTACAACTGTCGATTTTTTACTATCTTTCCCTTTTACTCACCTTTATTCCATTTGGATATGCACCCTACCTACAAAGGTATATTCTGGTCTTTTTTTCTGCTTTTCTGTGTTAGCTATGTTGTACAAGGGCAGGCAGTGGTAGCCGACAGAGAAGTAGTCCGTCTTTATTCCACTGTTCTCAAGGAGAGCCGCACGTTGTACATCTATCGGCCACACGTGGACTCGTTGCATCCCGCAACGCCGTGTCCGGTATTGTATCTGTTTGACGGCGAAAACCACACCCATGTAGTAGCCGAATACTGCCGCTACCTCACCCAATGGGGTTTCATGCCCGACCTGCTGGTTGTGGGTATTGACAACAGCAAAAACCGCAATCGGGACCTTACTCCGACGCAGTCGTTTTATGGATACGATGGAAAGCTGGACACCTCCTCCAGTTGGGCTTACCAAAACAGCGGGGGTAACCAGACTTTTTTTCAGTTTATGGAAAAGGAACTCCTGCCCTATGTAGATGCACACTATGCCACACAGCCCTTTCGGATACTGGCCGGGCATTCATTTGGAGGAATTAGTGCATTAAACTGTATGATTACCCACCCAAACCTGTTTCATGCCTACATTGCAGCCAGCCCTTCATTCTGGTGGGATAGGACTTGTATGTTAACCCGCATAGATAGCACCTTGAAAAAAGGCTCTACCTGGAACAAGATTCTCTGTTACAGTGACGGCAGTGAAGGGATTGGGCTAAATACAAAATTTCACGACGACATACTGGCCTTCACGCAATTACTCCAACAAAAACAAATCAAAGGACTTACCTACCGCTATACCGCTTATCCAGAAGAAGGCCACATGGCAATGCCTCTGAAAGCCTATTACGACGGCATTCGATTCATTTACAACCATTGGGAATTCAAAAATGATACAGTCAATGCGACACTTTTACAGGCTCACTATCAGCAACTTTCTGAGAAGTACGGCTATCCGATCAAGCCCAATGAAGACTTTATCTATGGCTGTGCCTCTTACCTGATTACCACGCCTCAAACCCTGGATGACGGCATTGGCATACTGGAAATGAATATGCGCCATTACCCACGCTCCTATCAGTCGTGCGTTGCCTTAGGAGATGCCTATTGGAAGAAAAAAAACACAAAAAAAGCCAGATTCTGGTATAAAAATGCACTTCAGCTCAATCCAAAAGCTGAAGATGTAGTAACCAAGCTACGTACCTTGTCCGACAATCAATAGTATTGTATATCAAGAAAAAAGCAGAAAACAACGACGAGGAAGCCCGTACATTTTATGAATACCTCAAACCCCGCCTACGAAGACAGGATGAAAGGTGAAATCGACGAACGAACTGACTTGCATCGCATCAGGGAAGTCTTCGCTTCCTGTGCGAAGACTTCCCAAGACACACTTGATTTTCTCCATAAATAAAAGGAACGTAAACAGCTTCTTATTCCAGAATTACCTTTTTCGTCTGCAATTGTCCGTCTGTGATTACTTTGAGCAGGTATACTCCTTTGGGCAAGCGAGACAAGTTCACTTCTTTTTGTGGTGTCCGTAGTTTTCCTGCATGTACCCGCACACCTGCCAGGTTATACATTTCAAATTCACCTGTCGCATGTGCATCGGTCAGGGCAATGGTAAACATGCCACTGTTGGGATTCGGATATACGACTACCTTATCTGACTCAGACACCAACTGTTGCGATTGGGCAGGTGTCAGTCGGGCGGCCAGCACAGGCATAGCAGCGGCCTCACGGGCTGTACACGCCTGAATCCGTACCCTCAGGTTACTACCTGCGGCAGCCCTAAAACCTGGTTGCAATACCACACGGCTTCCGGCCCGGTAAGTAGCCGTAGCTCCAGACTGAATAATATTAGTGGCTGTAAGTTGGCTGGAGGCCTGAAAAGTCAGGTTCTGGCCGGACAGGATGGTCTGTGTGACCGTCTGGTTAGCAGGGCAACCTGTACTCCGGAGGCGTTCAGCAGCCGCAAACACATTGATGCGTCCATGTCCGTATACATTGTCTTCTCCGGCAGCTCCCAAGTCGGTAGCGGTTCCCATCAAAGCTAGTTTAATTTGCTCGACAGTAGCATTGGGACTAACCTGACGCAGCAGGACTACCGCTCCGGCTACGTGTGGAGTAGCCATTGAGGTACCACTGAGCAAGCCGTATCGGTTGCCAGGCAAGGCGGAACGAACAGAGCTACCACGTGCCACAATTTCCGGCTTGATGCGTTGGGCATCTGTACCGGGGCAAGCCGAAGGGCCACGGCTACTATAATCCGCAATGATCTGTCCGTCAGTACCTAAGGCACCTACCGAAAACGTATTGGTTGGAGTCGTGTTCCGGTCGGAAGGCGTACGCAGGGTCTGTGCACCGCTTCGGCCTTCGTTTCCTGCAGCAAACACAACCACCACAGTAGCAGCTTCCAGGTTGTCAATGGCCTGCCAGAAGGTCTGGTCACAGCCGGGACGGATAGAAAGCGGAATCCCCCAGGAGTTGCTACACACATCTGGTACGTCATTGACGGTAGCCGGATTGCCGTCTGGGTCAGCCATCCACTGCAAGGCCAGCAGTGCGTTTTGAATGGTTGCCTCGATGCCCCCTCGGTCAATGACCCCAGCAGAAATCCACTCTGCGCCATACGCAACCCCAATGGTATCGCCTGGCACATGCCCTACAATGGTACCCATCGTGTGCGTACCATGCGAACCCGAATCAAAAGGCGCAGTGGTATTGGTAAGAGGGTCAAACCAGGCCGATTGCGGAGTTACCCCCGAACGGCGGCCACGCCATTTGTTGGTCAGGGACGGGTGCGTACCATCCACCCCCGTGTCCAGGTGTCCGACCAGTCGTCCTTGTCCGGTAATACCCTGTTGCCAGAGCAAATGGGCATTGATGAGTGTAATTCCCTGCTCAATGGTTGTGATAGTAGAAGGAGGCTCGGCCTGTTCGACAGGAAGAATAGTACTGACCGGATAGTCTAGGTACAAGCCCTGCACATCCGAACGGGAAGACATTTCATAAAAGACGGTAGGTTCGGCCTCGATAATGATAGCATTGACAATCCAGAGCGGCGTAAACGACTGCAAAGTAGCCCCCTGTACCTTCAATTGCCGCAACCGTGCCAGCAAGGCCTGTTGCGACTGAGCGGCAGTAGCCTGCAACGACCGCACCACGTATTCGTGTGTTTGTTCACGGGTAGTCTCCGCTGCTGTCAGGCTTTGTGTCAGGGCAGGTACATCTACCTGATCAGACAAGACCAGAATGCCTTTGGTCAAGCTGCGTCCGGTAGCTGCACTGGTTAGAGCAGCTTGCAAGTCTGGATCTATTTTTTGTGCATACCCATTTGGTATTATTCCAACCATTGCCAGTAGTATACCAAAAATATATTTTTTCATATTCTGATGATTTAAAGAGGTAAAAAAAGTAAGTTGGAAATAATCAACGCTGCTCCGCAGCGGAAGACAGTTTGGCTTTCAGAGCCTCTATTTCCTTCTGCTGCTGAAGCAGATACAGGGTCAGCTCTTCGATTTTCTGAAGCAATAAGGCATCGGTTTTGGCCAAGTTATTACCGTCTTTGGCCACTTGTTCTTCGGTAGGTACATCGGGCAGATGGCCGTTGGCCTGGATGTAGCATTCCACCTGACTCAGCGGACGCAACTGGTAGGAAGGCTTGAAGACAAAATCTGCCCACGGTGCCGTGGTAGCCACCAGTTCGCGAGCTCCCAAGGTGCCTTCAACAGCCAACTTATAACTACCTGGATTAGTTGTACCAATACCTACATTACCCGTATTCAAAACGGCCAATCCCGTAATCCATGATATGCCAGACCCTGCCTCTCCACTAGGTGCTACTTGCAGATATAAATTGCCTACCCCAAACCGCAAAGCAGCAGATGGAGCGGCAACAATTCGTTTGTCTGAGCCCGAGTACGTGAAATTTTCTCCTATTACTTTGTGTCCCCCATCATGAAATGTCCAACGATCACCTAACTGAAGCCGCTCCAGTGGACTTGCGGTACCGATACCTGTATTACCTGCAGTGGGGAATATATTCTGAGCATAGATGTCACCACCAACAAGTATACCCATTACCAAACAAAACAAAAGTTGTCTTTTCATATTGATTAAATGACTAAAAAAGTGAACAAAAAAATGAGAATATTATCTATTTACCTTGGTTCTTCTCCATCATCTGCATAAGCATTTGTATTTGCTTATTTTGCTCCTGTAGCTGTTTATCTTTTTCAATCAGATAGAGGGTGAGTTCTTCAATTTTCTGAAGCAGCAGGGCATCAGTTTTGGCCAGGTTGTTGCCCTCTTTAGTCACTTGTTCTTCGGTAGGCATATCGGGCAGATGGCCGTTGGTCTGGATGTAGCTTTCTACCAGACTCAGCGGACGCAGTTGGTAGGTCGGCTTGAAGACAAAGTCTGCCCACGGTGCCGTGGTAGCCACCAGTTCGCGGGCACCCAGGGTGCCTTCTACGGCCAGTTTGTAGACTCCGGGATTGTCGGTACCGATGCCCACTTTTCCCGGAAGTTTGATGATATTCCCGCCGATAACCGTATTGGCCCAGTCATTGCCAAAGTTAAAGTGTAGTTCGGTAGTGCCATCTACCAATGCCCGACCTGGCGCACCTCTGCGGCCTGAAAAGCCAAAGTAGAAATCTGCTGCCCGTACAAAAGCATTAAAATTATCGGCAATATCCAGTCCACCCGCCTGCAAAGTACCCGGCATTCGGACAGTTCCACCCCAGATAACTGTATTGGCCCAGTCATTGGCATAGTTAAAGTGTAGTTCGGTAGTGCCATCTACCAATGCCCGACCTGGCGCACCTCTGCGGCCTGAAAAGCCAAAGTAGAAATCTGCTGCCCGTACAAAAGCATTAAAATTATCCGAAACATCCAGACTTCCTGCCTGTAAACTACCTCCTATACTGACCGCACCTGCACGGGAAATAGTGCCATTGGTATTCGAACTCCCCACCCACTGCTGGGCAAAGACATTGGCTGACATGCTCAAGGCGAGCATACACAAAAGTTTTTTCATAAAAAAAAAGGTTAAAGTGAAAAAAAGAGAAACTATTATACACATCCGTATAATTTCTATAGAACATAAAAAATCATTCTAACCACCATAGTTCACACATTACCTAACGCACGTTTCAGATACAAAGGGGATGCTGTTCGGGATTTGTACTCCCAAACAAGCCTTTGATGGATTTGCAGTCCACTAAATGCGATAGCATTTACTAATGGCGTTTGCCAAACGCCTGATAGGTTTGTGCCGATCGCCCAAAAAGGTTACCGTCTTTTGCTGATTGCCAATCGGCAGCAGTCAGGTTTCAGATTTTCAATCCAGAACAGCATATAATACTATTACTACGCTGACTACCACTGCGTTTTTATCCGAAATTCACGTGACCTAAGAGGCCGTTCAGAATGCACACACAAACCACCCTCCCTGAAGAGCCAGAAACCTGCCAGATACAGACGTTTTGCATGCAGTTTACAAAGGTATACAGACACCCATACCCACTGCTCGCCAAACAGAAACGCAAATACCCCTCACAAAATAATTAAGAAGAAAAAGAAAAGTTAATAACTTACACCTGGAATTACCTAAGTAAATTCACCTAAAAATATCCTTCAATTAGACTCTTTTTCTAAAAAAAACAAAAACAATAACTATTTATGCTATTATTTCACAATTTACAAAATAAAAAAAACAGCTTTTATAACTCACAATATAGCACTCAAATATAAACAAGTATTTACAATAGGCAAGAAAAATTTTCAAAAAAAACCATCCTTTTATTTCCATAAAATTGTGTTTTTTTACCTAAAAGACGTCTGCCATTCGGATAAGATGCACCTGCTTGTTTGTATACCTGCACAGACAGCAACGACCCAACAAAAGGGTTTTCTCCACACATTCTTGTAGGCTTTTTTGCACAGACATCTACAGATTGCCAATTTTGTTGTAAACTTGCTGTTTGTTTGGCAAAACCTTACCCATCTGAACTTCTATCTACATGAAAAAAGTATTGTTTCTGGACCGCGATGGCACCATTATCGTAGAACCACTCCCTTCCCGACAAATTGATTCACTCGAAAAACTGGAATTTATTCCCAAGGCTATCAGCAACTTACGCAAGATTGCCGAGGAAACAGACTATGAACTGGTGATGGTGACCAACCAAGACGGAATGGGTACAGACTCTTTTCCAGAAGATACTTTCTGGCTACCTCAAAACAAGATGATGCAACTGCTGGAAGGCGAAGGCATCCGGTTTGCAGCCGTACATATTGACCGTAGCTTTGACCATGAGAACCTGCCTACCCGCAAACCCGGCATTGGCATGTTGGTAGACTACCTCAACGGTGACTATGACCTGGCCCACTCGTACGTAATCGGCGACCGCCCCACTGATGTGCAACTAGCACGTAACCTAGGCACGAAGGCCATTCAGGTCATAGATCCAGCCGAGTCTACCTTTCAGACCGACGATACCCTGCAACTGATTACTTACAACTGGGATGAAATATACCAATTCCTGCAACTGCCCGCCCGTACCGCCGAAGTGATCCGGAATACCAAAGAAACACAGATCTCTATTCACCTCAACCTGGACGGAAGTGGCAAAAGTAACATGCAGACCGGACTGGGTTTCTTTGACCACATGCTAGACCAACTGGCCAAACACTCCGGCGCAGACCTAAGCATCCATGTACAAGGCGACTTGCATATTGATGAACACCATACCATTGAAGATACGGCTCTGGCTTTGGGCGAAGCCTATCTGAAAGCCTTGGGCGAAAAACGGGGCATTAGTCGGTATGGATTCCTGTTGCCGATGGACGAAGCCCTGGCACAGGTAGCCATTGACTTCTCAGGTCGTCCGTGGCTGGTGTGGGAGGCGGAGTTTAAGCGGGAAAAAATTGGCGAAATGCCCACTGAAATGTTTTTCCATTTCTTCAAATCTTTTGCAGACACAGCCAAATGTAACCTGAATATCAAGGTAGAAGGCGACAACGAACACCATAAGATTGAAGCCATCTTCAAAGGATTTGCCAAAGCTATCAAAATGGCCGTTCAACGCGACCTAAAAAATATCGGAAACCTACCCAGCACCAAGGGGGTTCTTTAAAAATGAGTAAATGAGTAAATGAGTAAATAATCCTCGGGGACTTTCGTGAATGTCTCCTCACTGCTCTTTCAATGAGTGAATGAGAGAGTGCGTGAATAACTTCTGGCGCAAGCGTCCGCTTGTGCCCACTACTGGTCAAGCGGACGCTTGACAGGAGTGAATAAAA
>JACCDR010332800.1_pt1 | contig 29753 bp, 26 predicted proteins | sample 7446431 | NCBI WGS metagenome assembly JACCDR01 (sample SAMN15323443, study PRJNA562643) | freshwater metagenome | isolation source: river surface water | place: USA:Blue River Watershed | collected 2017-08-17
AGGCGCAGGCGAGCACGTGCGTGTGTATGAATCGCCCACTGACTTTGCCGAAGCGCAATGGATGGTGGAAGAGATGAAGCAACTCTTGCGCGATGGTCAAAACGGCGATGGCAGTAACGGTGTGCAACACCGCGCCGAAATTGCCGTGCTCTACCGCAGCAACGCGCAAAGTCGCGTGATTGAAACCGCGCTGTTCAATGCTGCCATGCCTTACCGCGTGTACGGTGGTTTGCGCTTCTTTGAACGCGCTGAAATCAAACACGCCTTGGCCTATTTGCGCTTGCTCGAGAACCCACGCGACGACACCAGCTTTTTGCGCGTGGTCAACTTCCCGCCGCGTGGCATTGGGGCGCGCAGCATTGAGCAGCTGCAAGACGCCGCCCGCGCTATGGGCTGCGCCATGAGCGATGCCGTTAGCGCTGTGCCCGGCAAAGCGGGTGCCAACCTCAGCGCCTTTGTGGCCAAGATTGATGTGGTGCGCGAAGCCACGCAAGACCAAATCCTGCGCCAAATCATTGAGCTTCTGCTCGACCACTCAGACCTCATCACCCACTACCAAGGTGAACGTGAAGGCCAAGACCGCATTGAGAACTTGCAGGAATTGGTCAACGCGGCTGAGAGCTTTGTCATGCAAGAAGGCTTTGGCCGCGATGCCGTGGCTTTGCCCATTGATGAGCATGGGGCATCTGCCTTGGACGACAACACAGTCACCAACAACGCCGCAACCCAAGCCACAGCGCAAACCATGATCAACGCCGACACAGGTGAAACCTTGTCGCCTTTGGCAGCCTTTTTGACGCACGCCGCTTTGGAGGCCGGAGACAACCAAGCGCAAGCGGGCCAAGATGCGATTCAGCTGATGACGGTGCATGCCTCGAAGGGCTTAGAGTTTGATTGCGTGTTCATCACGGGTATGGAAGAGGGCTTGTTCCCGCACGAGAACTCGATGAACGATTACGAAGGCCTCGAAGAAGAACGCCGCCTCATGTATGTGGCCATCACGCGTGCACGCAAGCGTTTGTATTTGAGCCATTCGCAAACCCGTATGTTGCACGGCCAAACGCGCTACAACTTGAAGAGCCGTTTCTTTGAAGAGCTGCCCGAGCACACACTCAAGTGGATCACGCCTGCGCGTTCGGCCTTTGCTGATGCCATGCCCACGCGCCGCGATGCGTGGCAAAACCCAGCTTGGCAAAACAAGTCATGGGGCCAAGGTGAGGTGCCTGCACAGCCCGTGCCGCAACGTGCAGCGCCTGTGGCCAGCGGCCCCAATGCATGGGTGCGCAGCGGTGTGCAGGTGTTTCATGCCAAGTTTGGCGAAGGCACTGTGGTCAGCATTGAAGGTGTGGGCGACGATGCCCGTGCGCAAGTGAACTTTCCGCGTCATGGCACCAAGTGGTTGGCGCTGAGTGTGGCCAAGCTCACGCAGGTCTAAAAGGCTCTTCGCCTCAGGCGTACACCGATTCTGAGGTGAAGCAGTCTTTGAAGCTGTAGTAGGTCGAGCAAAAAAACATGGCCGCCATCATCAGCATGGCTGGCAGCAAGGCCATGGCCGCAAACTCACCATCGCCTAAGAGCCCGCCGATCAGGGTGATGACCAATGCGGTGCCCAGAAAAACGCCAGTCCACATGAGGCCAAACACCAAAAATGCACGCCAGTTGCTTAGGCATGCCACGGTGCTGAAGAACAAACTTTTCGTCACTGGCACGCCATGCCAATGGGTCAGTGCAGGTGCATGCCAAAACACCAGTGACAGCGGCAGGTAAAGCATCATGGCCAACCACATGGCATTTTGAAAATCAGCTTGCATGAGGGTCTCCATCTCCAAAGAACCTCCACCCAAATACAGCTTGGCGAAATCGCCGCCGTCCACCAAGGTAGACACGCCCATCACGCCAACAAAACCCAGCGCATAAATGAGGCCCAAGACCAACATGCTGCGTTTGCCTTCGGGCGTGGTTCTAAACCCCGCAGCCAAGATGAAGGGCATGGGGAACTTGGCCAATTCAACTTCGCGCGTGGCTGCCATCAAGCCCAGAGTGCCAGCGGGTAAAAGCATCAACGCTAAAAAGTCTCCCGCCACGGGAATGATGGACACGATGGACATGCTGGCCATGAACATGAAGAACAAACCCGTGAGGGCGAGGGGCTGCTTCCAAAAAGCGCGAATGCCTTGGCGCACCCAGAGCGAACCAGTTTTTGCGGGGACGACGTTGAGTTTCATAGGTCAGAGTGTCACAGGATTGGCCACGCGCTGCTGCAGCACGCGTTCAAAGTGTGTGGGGTCGTGGGGCTGCAACATGCTGGCTTCGCGTGGCAGGTAGAAGTCCCACAGGCGTGAGGTCCAAAAACGCAAAGCGCCTGCACGCAACATGGGGTTGAGCAATTGGCGCTCGGCCGGTGTGAAGGGGCGTACCGCTTGGTACGCGTCAATGAACGCCTGGGCTTTGGCAGCATCATGCGCACCATCGGCGTGTGTGATGCACCAGTCGTTCAAACACACGGCCACGTCAAACAACCAAGTGTCGACACCTGCAAAGTAGAAGTCGAAGAAGCCTGTGAGCTCGGGCGATTCGGCTGTGCCATCAAACATCACGTTGTCGCGGAACAAATCGGCATGCACAGGGCCACGGGGCAGGGCGGTGTAGGCCGATGACGCTGCAATGTGGTTTTGGTAAGCCAGCTCGGTTTGAATGAGCGCTGCTTGTGATTCGTTCAAATGCGGCAGCACCACGGGCACAGTCTCGTTCCACCAAGGCAGGCCACGCAGGTTGGGTTGTTGGCGGTTGTAGTCACGCCCCGCGATGTGCATGCGGGCCAGCATGTCGCCCACCGCAGCGCAATGTGCGGGCGTGGGGGTAAGTTCGCTTTTGCCACGCAAGCGGTTGACTACCGCCGCGGGCTTGCCCTCGACCGTGAGCAAGATGTCGCCGTCTTGGTTAGACATCGGGTCAGGCACAGGAATACCGCCTTGTGCCAAGTGTTTCATCAGGTATAGATAAAACGGCAGCTGCTCGTGGGTGAGTCGCTCAAACAGCGTGAGCACGTATTGGCCTTCGCTGCTGGTGAGGAAGTAGTTGGTGTTCTCAATACCGCCTTGGATGCCTTTGAGTTCTACCAGCTCGCCTAAGCGGAGTTGGGTCAGCAGTTCTTGTGCGGAGGACTCTGAAACTTCGGTGAAAACTGCCATGACTGCCAAGGTATTAAAAGTTGTCAGCATTGTAGTTGGCGCTTAGGTGACAGTTTTGCTTTTGGCGCTGGGCTCGCTTGTGGGTTGAGGGATGAGCGGGTTCCTCATGCTGGGGTACCAGAAATCGTCACCCGCTCATCCCGCAACCCACAAGACTGGGGCACGCGTTAGAGTGGCTCCGCTGTTGGTGTGCCAAAACCCATGCCGCAGACTGGGCGTGACTGGTGGGCGTCGCCATGATTTCTGGTACTCCAGCATGAAGCAGCGACGCCCACCAGTCGCGTCCAGCGAGCTCAGCAAGAAAGCACAAAAGTCACGCAACAACCCACGGCACAATCAACAGTTATGAGTGAATCCAAAACCTTGCTGCTGGTCGACGGCTCCAGCTACCTCTACCGCGCCTTTCATGCCATGCCCGATTTGCGTGCGGTGCCTGGCGACCCCACCAGCGCGGCCACCGGCGCCATTCGCGGCATGATCAACATGATGCAATCCTTGCGCAAAGATGTGCCCACCGACTACGCCGCTTGCGTGTTTGACGCCAAAGGCCCGACCTTTCGCGACGAGATGTACCCCGAGTACAAAGCCAACCGCTCGCCCATGCCCGATGATTTGCGCTCGCAAATTGAGCCCATCCACCAAATGGTGCGCTTGCTCGGCTGGACCGTGCTCGATGTGCCCGGCGTGGAGGCCGACGACGTGATTGCCACTTTGGCCGTCACCGCAGCGAAGCAAGGCGTGAACGTGTTGGTATCGAGTGGCGACAAAGACTTGAGCCAACTGGTGAACGAGCACATCACCATCATGGACACCATGAACGGCAAGAAGCGCGACGTGGCCGGCGTGACTGCCGAGTTTGGCGTGCCCCCGCATTTGATGATCGACTACCAAACCTTGGTGGGCGACACGGTCGACAACGTGCCCGGTGTGGCCAAGGTGGGCCCTAAGACCGCGGCCAAGTGGCTGGCCGAATATGGCTCGCTCGACAACCTCATTCAACACGCCGACCAAATCAAAGGCGTGGCGGGCGAGAACCTGCGCCAAGCACTGGGCTGGTTGCCCATGGGCCGCCAGCTTGTGACCATGAAAACCGACTGCGACTTGTCGGCCTACGTGGCGGGTTTGCCTGCCCTCGATGCGCTGCACTTGGCCGAGCCCAACAAGCCCGAGCTGAAAAACTTTTACGAGACCTATGGCTTCAAAGGTTTGGCCCGTGCCATCAGCGAGGGCACAGACAGTGCCGCGCCTGCTGCCGCAAAAGCCAAGTTTGAACCCACGCCCGGTTTGTTTGACGAGCCCGAGCCCATCGTGTCCGCCGTGACCGACAAGGCCTACGACTGTGTGCTCACGTGGGAAGCCTTTGACGCTTGGCACGCCAAGCTGCAAGCCGCCGAGCTGGTGGCGTTTGACACCGAAACCTCGTCCCTCAGCGAAATGCTGGCCGAGGTGGTGGGCCTGAGCTTTTCCGTCAAGCCGGGCGAGGCTTGCTACATCCCGCTCGCGCACAGCTATGGCGACGCGCCCGAGCAACTGCCGCGCGACGAAGTGTTGGCCAAACTCAAGCCGTGGTTTGAAAACCCCAGCGCCAAAAAGCTGGGCCAACACATCAAGTACGACCGCCATGTCATGGCCAACCACGGCATTGAGGTGAAGGGCTACGCCCACGACACCATGCTGCAAAGCTATGTGCTCGAAGTGCACAAGCCTCACGGCCTCGCCAGCTTGGCCGAGCGCCATGTGGGCCGCAAGGGCTTGAGCTACGAAGACCTGTGTGGCAAAGGCGCACACCAAATTCCGTTCTCGCAAGTCGATGTGGCGCGTGCCACCGAATACTCGTGCGAAGACTCCGACATGACATTGGAAGTGCACCACGCCCTGTGGCCGCGCTTGCAAGCCGACGAGAAATTGCAACACATCTACCAACTGGAGATGGACAGCAGCGAAGCGCTGTACCGCATCGAGCGCAACGGCGTGTTGATTGACGCGCCCACACTCGCCGCACAAAGCCATGCGCTGGGGCAACGCATTTTGCAGCTCGAAAACGAAGCATACGAAATTGCAGGCCAGCCGTTTAACTTGGCGTCACCCAAACAGTTGGGCGAAATTTTCTTTGACAAACTCGGCTTGCCCGTCATCAAAAAAACCGCCACCGGCGCACGCAGCACCGACGAAGAAGTGCTGGAGAAATTGGCCGAAGACTACCCACTGCCCGCCAAAATTTTGGAGCACCGTAGTCTCAGCAAACTCAAGGGCACCTACACCGACAAACTAGCTCTTATGGCCCACCCCCGCACAGGCCGCGTGCACACGCATTACGCTCAAGCGGTGGCGGTGACAGGCCGCTTGTCGAGCAACGACCCTAACTTGCAGAACATCCCCATTCGCACTGCCGAAGGCCGCAAAGTGCGCGAAGCCTTTGTGGCCCCTGCGGGCTGCGTGATTGCCAGTGCCGACTATAGCCAGATCGAGCTGCGCATCATGGCGCACATCAGTGGTGACGAGGCCTTGGTCAAGGCCTTTCACGAAGGGCTCGATGTGCACCGCGCCACTGCCGCCGAAGTGTTTGGCGTGAGCGTGGACGCCGTGAGCACCGAGCAACGCCGCTACGCCAAGGTCATTAACTTTGGCCTCATCTACGGCATGAGTGCGTTTGGTTTGGCCAAGGCGCTGGGCATTGACAACACCGCAGCCAAAAACTACATCACCCGCTACTTCGAGCGCTTTGCGGGCGTCAAGCGCTACATGGACGACACACGCGAACAAGCCAAAGCCCAAGGCTTTGTGCAAACCGTGTTTGGCCGCCGCTTGTACCTGCCCGAAATCAACAGCCCCAACGGTCCACGCCGCGCAGGCGCAGAACGCGCCGCCATCAACGCGCCCATGCAAGGCACAGCGGCTGACCTCATCAAGATGAGCATGGTCAAAGTGCAACACGCCATTGACCAACAACAACGCCAAACCAAAGTCATCATGCAAGTGCACGACGAACTGGTGTTTGAAGTGCCCGAGTCAGAAGTGGAATGGGTGAAAACCGAAGTGCCACGCCTCATGGCCGAAGTGGCGCAACTCAAAGTGCCTTTGTTGGCTGAGGTGGGGGTAGGGGTGAATTGGGATGAGGCGCATTGATAATTGACGTCATGACTTTGCTTTTGATTGTGGTCGGCACGTTAGTGGCCGGCATGGGCAGTGTTTGGCTGGCGGCGTTGCTGGCCTATGCACTGCTGTCACGTTTTACCCAACACCTGTTGAGCTTGGCCGCTGGCGCGTTGCTGGCCACGGCGTTCACACGTTTGTTACCCGAAGCGTTCGAGCTGTCGCAAGAAGCGGGCGTTTCTGCTCATGCTTTGTTTTTCGCGCTACTGGTGGGCTTGGTATTTTTCTTTCTGCTCGACAAAGCCGAGCTGTGGCATCACGGGCATGAGCATGGGCATGCCCACGACGCACATGCGCATCATGCTCACGACGGGCATCACCATCACCACGGTCACAACCACCACAGCGGCGGCTGGGCGGTTTTGTTGGGCGATAGCGTGCATGCTTTTGGCGATGGCATTTTGATTGCCGCAGCGTTTGTGGCTGACCCCCGTTTGGGTATTGCCGCTGCATTGGCCGTGATGGCGCACGAAGTGCCGCACCATGTGGGCGATTTGGTGGTTTTGCGCCAAACCCTCAGCAACCCACGCGCGGCTTTGTTCAAGCTCACGCTTGCAGGTGGCGTGACCGTCATCGGTGGTTTGGTGGGCTATTTACTCGTGGGCGCCTTGCACGAGTATTTACCTTTCTTTTTGGTAGTGGCTGCCAGCAGCTTTATTTATGTGGCGCTGGCTGACTTGATTCCACAACTGCAAAAGCGCCTTTCACCCAAAGAGACTGCTGCACAAGTGGCTTGGTTGTTTGCAGGCATTGCCATCGTCGCCGCTTTGGGCGAGTTGGTGCAGCATTAAGTACGGAACGTTTTTAAGATTTTTCGCAGGGCAGGCCAGGGGTGTTGCACCACTCGCTCCAGCTGCCTGCATACAGCGCGGTGCGGCCTAGGCCTGCCACTTCCATGGCCAACACATTGGGCACGGCGCTCACGCCGCTGCCGCAGTGGTGCACCACCGTGTCAGCTTTGACATTTCCGAGCAACGCCGCAAATTCAGCACGCAACTCATCGGCACTTTTGAAGAAGCCATCGGCGTTAAGGTTGGTGTTGAACGGGCGGTTGAGCGCACCAGGGATGTGGCCGGCTACGGGGTCGAGTGGCTCCACCTCGCCGCGGTAGCGTGGTGCACCGCGTGCGTCGATGATGGTTTGTTGGCCATCATTCAAATGCGCTGCCACGGTGGTGGTATCTACCAATTTGACCAATGGCTCGCGCAGGGCGAAGTTTCCATGCGAGTTTTCAGCAGCTTCACCCGAAGCCACCGCGCCGCCCGCAGCCACCCACGCTTGCAGGCCGCCGTCGAGCACGGCCACGGCTTCGTGGCCGCACCACTTGAGCATCCACCACAAGCGGCCGCAGTAGTTCATGCCGTTGCGGTCGTACACCACCACTTGGGTGTCGGTGTTGATACCCACGCTTTGCAGCCAGGCGGCAAACACTTCGCGCTGGGGCAGGGGGTGGCGGCCACCGTTGACGCGCAAGGCGGGGTCGTGGGTGGCGAGGTGTTCGTCCAAGTCAGCGTGTTGCGCACCTGCAATGTGTTGCTCTACAAAAGCTGCATGGCCTGCAGGTGGGTTCATCAAATCAAAGGTGCAGTCAAACACGGCTAAAGGCGTACCGCTGGTTTGCAAGGCTTGGAGTTGTGCGATAGAAATCAAAGTGGTGTGCATGGCGAGTCTTTCAGGGCAATGTCGATGTGACGACGATCAGTGTTCTTCGGCGGGTGTTTGCGGTGCAGCACGTGCGCGCAGCAAGGTGGCGCTGATGCCGCTGACCGTGATGAGCGCCATGCCTGCCCAACCGATGAGTGGGATGTCGTCGCCAAATAAAAACAGGCTGTACAGCGCCGCAAACACGATGCCAGAGTATTGCAAATTGGCCACCACCAGCGTAGCGCCGTGGCTGTAGGCGCGGGTAAGGCACAGCTGGCCCAGCGAGGCAAACACGCCCACGGGGATGAGCCACACAGCGCTTTGCCAAGACCATTCAGACACGCCCATGAAGGCCATGCCAATCAGTCCGGCCAAGATTGTGCCGATGGCAAAGTAAAACACCGTGCGAGCCTCGGGCTCGCCTACACGCCCCAACGCTGTGACTTGCATGTAGGCAAACGCTGCAAAAAAGCCAGACATCAGACCCACCAAGCCTGCATAAATTTGGTCTTGCGCCATGGTGGGGCGCAGCACCATGATCACGCCTGCAAAGCCCGCCATCACAGCCAAAGCCAGCGGCCCTTGGGTGAGTAGCGGTTTGTCCCCGTTTTTGGGGTTCCAGTTGACCAGTGATCCGCCCACGATGAAGGCAGCAATCCACACGCTGCTCATGTAATTGAGCGTCATGGCGGTGGCCAAAGGCAGTTTGGAAATGGCAAAAAACCAAGCACTGAGAGACGTGACGCCGACCAAAGAGCGCCATGCATGCATGCCCAAGTGGCGGGTGCGCAAAGACACCTGTTGTTGCCGTGCGATGGCGGCCATGAACACAATGCCAACCATGCCGCGATAAAACACCAACTCTGCCGAATTGAAGTGGGCGGAGCCGTATTTAACGCACACGCCCATGCTGGCAAAAAAGAAAGCCCCGAGGAGCATCCACAGGGCTTGCATGAAACGGCTTAGCGGTCTGTGAAGTTAAGTTTGCCGCGATACCACTCGTGGAAGTGCTGCATGCCGTCTTCCATCGGGCTTTGGTACGGGCCGACTTCGTTGTCGCCGCGTTGCATGAGCGCTTTGCGGCCCGCGTCCATGCGCTCGGCGATTTCGTCGTCTTCGATACAGGTCTCCATATAGGCCGCGCGTTGAGCCTCGACAAACTCGCGCTCAAAAGCAACGATTTCTTCGGGGTAATAAAACTCCACCTTGTTCAAGGTTTTGTCCACGCTGATGGGGTGCAGGGTCGACACGGTGAGTACATGTGGATACCACTCGACCATGATGTGCGGGTAGTAGGTGAGCCAAATCGCACCGCGCTCGGGCAAGGCGCCGTTGCGGTAGTTCAGCAGCATGTCGTGCCACTTTTTATAAACGTCTGAGCCTGGCTTGCCAAAGGTGTTGGCCACGCCTACGGTCTGCACCGAGTACTCGGGCTTGAATTCCCACTTCAGGTCGTCACAGGTCACGAAGTTGCCCAAGCCTGGGTGGAAGGGGCCGACGTGGTAGTCCTCAAGGTAGACCTCGATGAAGGTTTTCCAGTTGTAGTTGCACTCGTGCAGCTCGACGTGATCAAGGGCGTAGCCGTCAAAGCTCAGGTCATGGGCAGGGCCCATGCCAGCGAGGTCAGCCAAGATGTCGCGGCCGTTGTCTTCAAACAGCAGGCCATTCCACTCGCGCAACTTGTAGTTGTTGAGGTTGAGGCACGGGTCGTGGGCAAAGTGGGGGGCGCCCAACAGTTCGCCCGACGGTGCATAGGTCCAGTGGTGCAGGGGGCAAATGAGGTTGCCGCCACCGTGGCCTTTGCCTTGGGTTTGCAAGTTGCCGCGGCCTTTGAGCATCACCGCTTGGCGGTGACGGCAAATGTTGGAAATGAGTTCAACCCCGTTGGCCGAGCGCACGAGTGCGCGCCCTTCGCCTTCTTGCGGCAAAGCGTAGTAGTCGCCCACATTGGGCACGGCCAGCTGATGCCCCACATAGCGGGGCCCTTGCTGAAAGATGGTCTCCAGTTCGCGCTGAAAGAGCGCCTCATCGAAATAACTGGTAACTGGAAGTTGGGCTTTCGCCTGCTGCAGTTGAAGACTTAAATCAGACATGGGTGACCTGACCTAAAGACTCCCCACAGGGAGATAAGTGGATAAAAATAAATCGGCCCGAAGGTCGATTGAAGGAAGCTCATTGTACCCAAGGGCGAAAACTATGCCCCGCATGCGGCCTAAAATGGCAGGCTATTTGACCCATCTCAAAACGGATAACTGCACACCATGCCCAAGGCCAAAACCACCCCAAACGGCGCCGATACAGCGCCCGTCAGCTACGAGGCAGCGTTGAAAGAGCTAGAGGGCTTGGTGCAACAAATGGAATCGGGCCAACTGCCTTTGTCCGATTTGTTGTCGGGTTATCAACGTGGCGCAGAACTTTTGGGTTACTGCCGTGCACAGTTGGATGCGGTGGAGCAGCAAATCAAAGTGCTGGACAACGGGGCCTTGAAAAATTGGACGCCTACGTGAGCACTGCCATGACCCCTGCCGAGCTTGACCAGTGGAGTAACCATTGGCTCTCAGTCGTTGAAGACGCCTTGTCGCAATGGGTGAGCCCACAGGCCCCCGCAGGCTTGGGCGAAGCCATGCGCTACGCCGTACTCGACGGGGGCAAGCGTTTGCGCCCCTTGCTGGTGTTGGCTGCACGCGAGGCCGTGGCGCACGGCCAAAAAGATGCTGCATTGGATGAAGCCGCTTTGCGTGCGGCCTGTGCGGTGGAGTTGATTCATGCTTATTCGCTCGTACACGACGACATGCCGTGCATGGACAACGACGTGTTGCGCCGTGGCAAGCCCACCGTGCATGTGAAGTTCGGGGAAGCCCAAGCCTTGTTGGCGGGCGACGCCTTGCAGGCTTTGGCTTTTGAATTTCTCACACCCGAAGGCTCGGCCATTCCAGACCGCGTGCAAGCGCGTTTGTGTCGTTTGCTCGCGACCTCAGCTGGCCACGCTGGCATGGCAGGTGGCCAAGCGATTGACTTGGCCAGCGTCGGTGTGGCGCTGACTGAAGACCAATTGCGCCAGATGCATCGCCTCAAAACGGGTGCCTTGCTCGAAGGCAGCGTCATGATGGGCGCAGCCTGCGGAGAAACCACACCGCAAGCCCTGAATGGCTTGAAGCGCTATGGTCAAGCATTGGGATTGGCTTTTCAGGTGGTGGACGATATTTTGGATGTCATTGCCGATTCAGCCACGCTTGGTAAAACCGCTGGTAAAGACGCCGCGAATGACAAACCCACCTATGTGTCGTTGTTGGGTTTGGAAGAAGCCAAGTCATATGCGCAGTCTTTGTTGCGCGAGGCGCTCGATGCCTTGCACAGCACTGGCTTGACGCACACCCACACGCTGGCCGCATTGGCCGAGCGCGTGGTGAACAGAAACACGTGAAAACACATGCCTAATTTGTTGCAAACCATCAATTCGCCCGCAGACTTGCGCGCTGTGCCGCGCCACCAATTGCCTGCTTTGGCCGATGAGTTGCGTTCGTACTTGCTGCACAGCGTGGCCAAAACAGGTGGGCACTTGAGCTCTAACCTCGGCACGGTTGAACTCACCGTGGCCTTGCACTATGTGTTCAACACACCGCATGACCGCATCGTGTGGGATGTGGGTCACCAAACGTATCCGCACAAAATTTTGACGGGTCGCCGCGACCAGATGCACACACTGCGTCAGCGCCATGGCTTGAGCGGTTTTCCTAAGCGCGACGAAAGCGAGTTTGACGCTTTTGGCACGGCTCATTCGTCCACCAGTATTTCTGCCGCCTTGGGCATGGCCATTGCCGCGCAGCAAAAAGGTGAGCAGCGCCACGCCATTGCCGTGATTGGCGACGGTGCGATGACGGCAGGTATGGCGTTTGAAGCGCTCAACAACGGCGGTGTATCCACATCCAAGTTGCTGGTTATCTTGAACGACAACGACATGTCGATCAGCCCACCCGTGGGTGCGCTCAACCGTTACTTGGCGCAACTGATGAGCGGCAAGTTTTATTCAGCCGCCAAAGAGGTGGGCAAGCAAGTGCTCAAAGGCGCGCCGCCTTTGTTTGAGCTGGCCAAGCGCTTTGAAGAGCATGCCAAAGGCATGGTGGTGCCCGCCACTTTATTTGAGAAATTTGGCTTCAACTACATCGGCCCGATTGATGGGCACGACCTCGAGTCGCTCATCCCAACGCTGGAAAACCTCAAGCATTTAGAGGGCCCGCAGTTTTTGCATGTGGTCACGAAAAAAGGTCAAGGCTACAAGCTGGCCGAGGCCGATCCTGTGGCCTATCACGGCCCAGGCAAGTTCGACCCTGCGGTGGGCTTGCAGCCTGCGGGGGCGAGCAAAACCACGTTCACCCAAGTGTTTGGCGATTGGTTGTGTGACATGGCCGAGGCCGACCCCTTGTTGGTGGGCATCACGCCTGCCATGCGCGAGGGTTCGGGCATGGTCGAGTTTCACAAGCGGTTCCCAGAGCGCTACCACGACGTGGGGATTGCCGAGCAACACGCCGTCACGTTTGCGGCGGGTTTGGCCTGCGAGGGTGTCAAGCCCGTGGTGGCGATTTACTCTACCTTCTTGCAACGCGCCTATGACCAAGTGATTCACGATGTGGCGCTGCAAAAACTACCCATGGTGCTGGCGCTGGATCGTTCAGGCATCGTCGGTGCAGATGGCCCCACTCACGCGGGCTTGTATGACATCCCGTTCATGCGTTGCATTCCTCACGTCAGCGTGGCTTGCCCTGCCGATGAAAACGAATGCCGCCAGTTGCTGACCACTGCCTACAACCAAGACCATTGTGTGGCGGTGCGCTACCCGCGCGGTGCTGGTGTGGGCGTGCCAGTACAGCGTGATTTACAGGCTTTGCCTTTTGGCAAAGGAGAAGTTCGCCGCGAAGGTCAGCGCATTGCCATCCTCGCGTTTGGCACCTTGCTCTATCCAGCATTACAAGCGGGTGAATCGCTCAATGCGACTGTGGTCAATATGCGTTGGGCCAAGCCACTGGACACCGAGTTGCTGGCCAAGATTGCGGCTACGCACGATGCCTTGGTCACCGTCGAAGAGGGCGCGGTCATGGGAGGTGCAGGTTCTGCGGTGCTCGAAGCCTTGCAAGACTTGCAATTGCCCAAGCCTGTGTTGGTGTTGGGCATTGGCGATGTGTTCACCGAGCATGGTGACCCAGTCAAGCTGTTGGCTGAGATGGGTTTGGATGCAGCAGGCATTCAAGCGTCCATCGAAAAGCGTTTTGCAACGCTTTTGAATTAACTCTGTATTGAAGTAATTTCAAAGCTTCTGAAGTTTTTTGAAACGCCTGTGTGACGGGGGTAAACCCGCGCACCGAAAGGCATTTGCAACTGCATACAATGCCCCATCGCTGAAGCTTGTCACTTGCAAAAGTGCGACTTAACAGGATGTATTTCAACAACTAATGGGAGTCTTTCATGGACCGTCGTTCCGCTCTTAAAAACGCAGGTATTGCTGGCGTTCTCGCTGCTGGTGTTGCACCTGCTGTGCAAGCTCAAGGCGCACCTTTGCGCTGGCGCTTGGCTTCAAGCTTTCCAAAAGCTTTGGACACCATTTATGGTGCTGCTGAAACTTTCGCTAAGAAAGTTGGCGAAATGTCTGGTGGCAAGTTCACCATCACCGTGCACGCAGCTGGCGAATTGATGCCCGCTTTCGGCGTGGTGGACGGCGTGCAAAACGCAACCGTTGAAATGGCTCACACAGCGCCTTACTACTTCTTTGGTAAGGACGAGACATTTGCTTTGGGTTGTGCCATTCCTTTCGGTTTGAACAGCCGTCAAATGACTGCATGGATGTACGAAGGCAACGGCGGCAAGCTGATGCGCGAGTTCTACGCCAAGTACAACATCGTGAACTTCCCAATGGGCAACACAGGCGCACAAATGGGCGGCTGGTACCGCAAAGAAGTCAAGTCTGTGAAAGACATGAAGGGCTTGAAGTTCCGCGTGGGTGGCTTTGCTGGCAAAGTGATCGAGCGCATGGGCGGCGTGCCACAAAACATTCCTGGCGGCGAAATCTACACAGCTTTGGAAAAAGGCACGATTGACGCAGCCGAGTGGGTGGGTCCATATGATGACCAAAAATTGGGCTTCGGCAAAGTGGCTCCGATTTACCACTACCCAGGCTGGTGGGAAGGCGGTCCACAACTCGACTTGTTCATCAACGACAAAGCCTTCAACAGCTTGTCTGCAGAGAACAAAGCCATCGTGCAAGCTGCTGCTGCATTCGCACACACCGAAATGCAAGCCAAGTACGACGCACGTAACCCAGCTGCATTGAAGCAGTTGGTGGGCCAAAAGGTCAAAGTGTTGCCTTTCCCCAAGGACGTGATGGACTTGGCTTACAAAGAGTCCATGGCCTTGTACGAAGAGATCAGTGCCAAGAACCCCAATTGGAAAAAGGTGTACGACGACTACGCAGCCTTCCGCCGCGAGCAAAACCTGTGGTTCCGCTTCACCGAAGCGCGTTTTGACAGCTTCATGCAAGCGCAAAAGCTGTAATCCAGTTTTAGCGATCTCGCAAAAAGCCCCGCCTTGGCGGGGCTTTTTTATGGGCGCTTTATTGCGTTGAGCAGGTCTGAGGCGGCCATAAAAAAAGCCAGCACATCACTGTGCTGGCTTTGTCGCGTCCAACAAATCAGGTATGCAATGGGTGCACGCCTGAGGGTTGTGACTTATTTGCCGCGCTTGGCATCTTCCATCAAAGCTTTCATGGGGTCGTCTTCTGCGGCTTTGGCATCTGACGAGGCATCAGGCTGCGCATCAGGAGCTGGAGCGTCATCTGGGCTAGGAATGTTGAGCTGATCCATGATTTGCTCTGAGCTGAGTGCGTCGGCCTTTTCAATGCCGCCAGTCACCAAGACAGGGAAGGTGATCACGGCTACCACCATGATGAGCTGCAAGATGATGAAGGCGATGGAGCCTTTGTAAATCTCGGTGGTCTTGACCGCTGCAATGGTTTGGCCTGTGACGCGGTCTTTGTAGTCAAACTTGGCAGCCACGCTGCGCAGGTAGAACAAGGCAAAGCCAAAGGGCGGTGTCAAGAACGAGGTTTGCAAGTTCATGGCAATGATCACACCAAACCAAATCATGGCTTGGTCGGGCGTCATGCCAGGCACCAAGCCAGGCAAGATTTTTTCTGCAACAGGGGCCAACAATGGAATCACGATGAACGCGATTTCAAAGAAGTCGATGAAGCAGCCCAAGATGAACACCAAGATGTTCACCACAATCAAGAAGCCCCATGCACCGCCAGGGATGGCGTCAAACAGGTGTTCCACCCAAATGTGGCCATCGGCCGCATTGAAGGTGAAGCTGAACACGGTAGAGCCAATCAAGATGAACAACACAAACGAGGCCAATTTGGCGGTGTTGTCCAAGGCTTGCTTCATCAGATCCATGCCCAAGCGGTTTTTGCCTTTGGCCAAGATCAAAGCACCCAAGGCACCCATAGCGCCGCCTTCAGTTGGCGTGGCCACGCCCAAGAAGATCGTGCCCAAGACCAAGAAGATCAAGATCAGCGGAGGCATCAACACAAAGGTCACTTGCTCGGCCAGTTTGGACAAGAGCTTCAAACCAGCCACTTTGTTGAGGATGGCCAAAGCCAAACCCGTCAACGAAGCCAAGGTGAGCGACATGATCACAATTTCATCGCCAGGCGATGCTGTGGCACGTTGCAACCAAGCGGTCATGAGTTGGTCATGGAACTGTGCCCAGGTGTAGCCCACAGCGGTACACACCAACACCAATACGCCCAAGGACTTGTGGCCAGAGCTGCCATCGTCTTCGTGATAGAGCAAGGCTTCGGGTGGCAAAGCCGGTGTCATTTCGGGTTTGACGATAGACACAATCACGATGAACAAAATGTACAAGCCCACCAGCATCAAGCCGGGGATGAGGGCGCCAGAGTACATATCGCCCACAGAGCGGCCCAATTGGTCAGCCAGCACAATCAGCACCAACGAAGGTGGAATGGCTTGTGCCAGCGTGCCTGAAGCTGTGATCGCGCCGGTCGCAATGGAGCGGTCGTAGCCGTAGCGCAGCATGACGGGCAAAGAAATCAAGCCCATGGAGATCACGGCCGCAGCAACCACGCCCGTGGTGGCAGCCAGCAAAGCGCCTACCAAAATCACGGCAATCGCCACACCACCGCGCACGGGGCCAAACACTTGACCCACGGTTTCCAAGAGATCTTCGGCCATGCCGGAGCGCTCCAAGATGATGCCCATGAAGGTGAAGAAGGGGATGGCCAGCAAGGTGTCGTTTTGCATGATGCCAAAAATGCGCAAGGGCAGCGCTTGGAACATCGCACTTGGAAAAATATCAGCAGCAATGCCGATGAAACCAAAGGCCAAGCCAGTGGCTGCCAAGCCAAACGCCACGGGAAAGCCTGTGAGCAAAAGCACAAACAGGCCGATGAACATCAAAGGCACAAACTGTTGTGCCAAAAAAGTAGTTTGCATTTATTTTTCTCCAGCCAGCATGCGAGCGGTTTGGGCTTCGAGCTCTTCGAGCTTCTTTTGGTCGTCTGATTTGGCGTCTTCGCTGTTGAGCACATCAGGGCCGTGGCCATACAAGAAGGCGAAGCGTTTGATGGTTTCAGACACCGCTTGCAAGAGCAGCAAAGCAAAGCCCAGCGGGATGATGGCGTACACAGGCCAGCGAATCAGGCCGCCAGCGTTTTGGGACATTTCACCGCTGCTCAAGGCTTGGGCAAACATGGGCCATGACAGGTAAATGGAAATCAAACAAAACGGTGCGAGCACAAAGATAAAGCCCAAGGCATCGATCCAATTGCGTGTGCGGTGGCTCAGCTTGGATGAGATGAAGTCAATGCGCACATGGGTGTTTTTGAGCAAGCCATAGCCTGCACCCAGCATGAACACCGCAGCAAAAAAGTACCACTGCACTTCGAGCAAAGCGTTGGAGCTGACATCAAACGCTTTTCGCACAATGGCGTTGCCAGCGCTGATGAGTGTGGTGGCCAAAATCAGCCAAGTAGTGAATTGACCAACTTTTGCGTTGATAGCATCAATTGTTTTTGAAGCATTGAGTAATGGACCCATGCGTACCTCCGTTAGAACAGTTAATGATTCTAGGCGGTAGGGCCTCAAGAATGGCCTGCATACGTAACACCCACAGGGTGAATTTTTTGAAGCCGTTTTGAATTGCTTTCAATGCGCCTCAAAACAGGGCAAACCCGCTTGTTAGCTCACTTTTTTTGACTCTTTTTTGGGGCGGGCAAATGTCCACCAAGGCAGGTGGCTGCGTAGCGATTGCACCTGCCCGCTGTCATGCGCGTTGTAGCCCGCCAAGCCTTTGAGAACGTCAGTCCATGCAGGGTCTTGAAGCACTTGCCTTAATGCTTGTGCGGCAGGGGTATCGAGCGCTGATTTGAGGCAAACCAAATAAAACTGCTCTTGCATCAAAGGCACAAAGCCAAGGCCACGTGCACGGGCTGTGCTTTTAATGCCCAGGCCCACGTCGCAGCGGCCTGAGGCAATGGCTTCTGCCAAAGCCGTGTGCGAGGGCTCCTCGTCGGGCCAGTTGTTCAGGTCTTGTATGGCCAGTTTGTCTTGTGCCAATAAATCATCCAGCAGCACGCGTGTGCCCGTGCCGTGGCTGCGCTGCACAAAGCGGGCTTGGGTTTGTGCCACATCGGCCAAACTTTGTAGCTTGAGAGGGTTGCCTAGGGCGGTGATGAGGCCTTGGCTGCGTGTGGCAAATCCAATGATTTTGTGCAAGCCTGGTTTGAGCAAGTGGCGATAAGCCTGTGCGGTGTGGGACTGCAAATCTGGCTTGGCCTGCGTGTGAAAACCCGCCAAGGTGCACCGGCCTTCGTTCAATGCGCGAATGGCATCGACGCTGCCGCAAAAACGAATGTCCAAATGCAAACCTTCAGTTGCCGCATGCTCGCGCAGGCGGGGTAGTGCATCGTCGTGACTAGCGTACAAGGTGAGCACGTGGGCGGTGGGATCAAACGCCACGGCAAACGTGCGTTCAAGGTCAGCCCGCAAGGCTTCGAGCTGCGGCGCCAAACGCGCTTGGGTTTGTCGCTCAGCCCACATGAGCTTGTTGCCAAATTCGGTGAGTTTGGCCGATTGGCCTTTTTCCCACACGATGAGTTCATTGCCCAGCATGTCTTCCCAACGCTTGAGTTCACCCCAGACATGGCGGTAAGACAAATTCAGCTGTCGTGCAGCCGCTGAAATTGAGCCCTGCTGCGCCACGGCTTGCAGCAAATCCATCAATGGATGACGCAGCAACGCACCTTCGCTGGACGTGGGCGGTGCGTTGTCATCGCGGTGGCTGAGGGTGTAGTGAAGGCTGACGCTATGCACGAAGTTACATATGTTGGGATATTAGGTACCTCGGTACGATAACTGAAGTTTTGATTGATTTATGACGACGTTTAGCGATACCGCCCTGACTTCTCTGCAACTCTTGACGCAGCTCGACCCCGTGCTTTGGTCCATCGTGGCTCGCTCGCTGTGGGTGAGTGTGTTGGCCACGGTGTTGGCCTGCAGCCTTGGCTTGGTGCTGGGCGCATGGCTGGGCGTGTCTCGGTTCGCGGGGCGCGATGCTTTGCTAACCGTGCTCAATACTTTGTTGGCTTTGCCGTCTGTGGTGGTGGGCTTGCTGATTTATTTACTCCTCTCTCGCACAGGCCCGCTGGGGCATTTGGGTTGGTTGTTCAGCCTCAAAGCCATGGTGCTAGCGCAAGCTGTGCTGGTATTGCCAGTGGTGACGGCTTTGACACGGCAATGCGTTGAAGACGCCGAGCGCAACCACGGCGAGCAGCTGCAATCATTAGGTGCCAAGCCTTGGCTGCGCAGTGTGTTGCTGGCCTGGGATGAGCGTTATGCCTTGCTGACGGTGCTGATTGCCGCGTTTGGTCGTGCCATCTCGGAGGTGGGGGCGGTCATGGTGGTAGGTGGCAATATCGAAGGCTTCACACGGGTGATGACCACCGCCATCGCACTCGAAACCAGCAAGGGCGATTTGCCTTTGGCCTTGGCTTTGGGTTTTGTGCTCATGAGTGTGGTGCTGTTGCTCAATGCCTGTATTTCTGCGCTTCGCCGCTGGCGTCAGCGCATCGATGGCGCAGCGTCTGAGCCTGTGCAAGGGGTGCTGGCATGACTGCGACTGCGCATGACGCTCTGAACCTACACGATGTGTCTGTGCAGTTCAACACGCATTTGGCATTGCAGGGTGTGAACCTGCGCATTCAAGCGGGTGAGCGTGTGGCCTTAGTGGGGGCTAATGGCAGCGGCAAAAGCACTTTGTTGCGCGTGGCGCATGGCTTACTCAAGGTGTCTGCTGGGCAGGTGACGAAGGCATCAGATGTAAAGCAAGCCATGGTGTTTCAACGCCCACACATGTTGCGCACTTCGGTGCTGCGCTTTGTGGCTTTGGGTTTGTGGTTGCAAGGCACGGCTTGGCGTGAGGCGCATACGCGTGCCATGCACGCCTTAGAACGTGTGGGCTTGCAAGACATGGCTGAGCGCTCGGCACGCACGCTGTCGGGAGGTCAACAGCAACGCTTGGCTTTGGCGCGCGCTTGGGGTTTGCAACCCAACTTCGTGTTGTTGGACGAGCCCACCTCGAGCTTAGACCCGCACGCCAAACGTGATGTGGAACGGCTGTTGTCTGAGTGGGTGGCAGCGTCTGGCGTGACTTTACTGTTCAGTAGCCACAACCTTGGCCAAGTCAAACGCCTGGCGACACGCGTGATTTATTTGGAGGCAGGCCGCGTATTGGCGGACTTGCCTGTGGATGATTTTTTCAATCAACCTTTGGGGGAAACACACCCAGAGGCCCATTTGTTTTTAAAAGGAGAGTTGGGATGACAACACGTCGCACACATTTGTTCTCATGGGCTGGTTTGCTGGCCGTGGCTTTGACATTGGGCAGCACGGCTGCTCAAGCACAAGTACCTAGCATGGTGATGGCTTCCACCACATCGACCGAACAGTCGGGTTTGTTTGCACACTTGTTGCCAGCGTTCAAGCAAGCATCTGGCATCGACATCAAAGTGGTGGCCTTAGGTACAGGCCAAGCTCTGGACACAGGCCGTCGCGGTGATGCCGATGTGCTGTTTGTGCACGACCAAGTGGCTGAAGAGAAATTTGTGGCTGAAGGTTTTGGCGTCAAACGCTACCCTGTGATGTACAACGACTTTGTGTTGGTTGGCCCCGCCAATGACCCCGCCAAAGTGCGTGGCAAAGACATCGTGTCTGCTTTGCAAAAAGTGGCCAACACACAAGCAGGCTTTGTGTCGCGTGGCGACAAAAGTGGCACGCATGCCGCCGAATTGCGCTACTGGAAGCAGGCAGGTTTAGACAACAAAGGCGCAGGCTACAAAGAGTGCGGCTGCGGCATGGGCCCAGCGTTGAACATTGCGTCGTCCACAGGCGCTTATGCACTGACTGATCGCGGCACTTGGTTGAATTTCAAAAACCGTCAAGACCTGCAAGTGTTGGTCGAGGGTGACAACCGCTTGTTCAACCAATACGGTGTGATGGTGGTCAATCCTGCCAAGCATCCGCATGTCAAAGCCGATTTGGCGCAAAAGTTTGTGGATTGGGTGGTGTCACCTGCAGGCCAAGCGTCGATCAATGGCTACAAAATCGGTGGCGAACAGCTGTTCTTTGCCAACGCCAACAAGTGACCGATTCAGTGCTTGGGCTATTTGTCGCCTGATTTTTGAGGTGATATTTTTCGATACAGCGTGGCGCGGCTGATGCCCAAGCGCCGCGCTGCTTCAGCCACATTCCCCTTGGCTTGCTGCATGGCTCGGCGTATCAAATCAGTTTCGATGGCTTTGAGCATGGGCGCGGCGCGCGGCGCTAGGCTGGCTGCATGCGTGTTGCTGTCAAGCTGAACTTGCACTTGCAAGCCAGACCATAACGGAATTTCAGCGCGTTGCTCAGCGTTCAAATCAAACAGCGATTGCCAAGGTGTGGCAAAGACATCGCCTGCATGTTCACCCGCTTGCAAATGCACACCTGTGATGGTGCGAGCAGCTCGGTTGGCACACATGATTTGACCGTCTGCATCTAAACCGATCAGTCCATCGCTGTCACCGCCCATAGACAAACCTGCCCAATTGAAGCGCAGCAACAAAGAGGGAGCCATTTGTCTAACCCAATTGTTTTCAATGCTGCGGGCTGATTGCGCTGCCAAGTGCTGCAGCTCTGGGCGCTCTGGTACATCGACGCCCGTTAAATCCAGCATGCCCACGCACTCGCCTGTTGGGCCAAACAGGGGCGCACCCGCACAGCTGTAAGCCGTGTTGTCGTTGAAAAAATGCTCGCCACGGTGCAGCCAAATAGGCTGCTGTTCAGCCAGTACAGCGCCAATGGCTGTTGTGCCCACATGTTGTTCTGACAGGTTAACGCCCACGCGTGCAATGCGTCTTGCACGTGGGTCTGCGTTGTTAATCTCACCGCGTGTGTCAATCACCACGCCGTGTGCATCGGTGAGTAATGCGAAGTAGCGTGTGCCAGCAATGGCACGGCTGAGTCGGTCCAGCTCTTCCTTGGCCGCTTGCAGCATGGGCTGATTGGCGTCTTTGATGTGTTGAATTTGGCTGCGACTCACCGCATCAAACGCCAGCTGCTCTTGCGGTGTGCGACCCCATGCCAAGCAGCGTTTCCATGAACGTTCAATCCAGCTCTCAATCAGTGGTGCTTGTAGGGCTGCGCCTTGTTCAATCACGCGTTGTCGCGCTTGTGCGATACGACTTAAGCGTGTGGCGGGGCTGATCAAGGTGGTCATGGCCTTGATTTTGTCCAAATTCCTTGGTTGTCGCTGTTGCACTGTCTCAAGTTGAGAAATTCTGCAGGGAACACGCAGGGTTTCAAGGGTTATTCCTGATCGCGGGTGTTGGGTGGCGTTCACAAAATCCTATGCAACACAGTTCATAGCTAGGAGACCTAGATGCAAAAAATCTTGCACATCAATCCCGACAAATGCACAGGCTGCTTGCAGTGCGAGATGGCTTGCTCGTTTGAGAACTACGGCACGTTTGCCACGGCCAAGTCGCGCATCAAGGTGTTTGACTTCCATGAGACGGGTAAAAAAGTACCCTACACCTGCACGCAGTGTGACGAAGCTTGGTGTTTGCATGCTTGCCCCGTAGAGGCGATCACGCACGACAAAGTGACGGGTGCCATGGTGGTGAACGAAACCACCTGTGTGGGTTGCAAGGTTTGCACCATCGCCTGTCCGTTTGGCACGATCAACTATGTGCAAGAAACCGGCAAAGTTCAAAAGTGTGACTTGTGTGGCGGCGACCCCGCTTGCGCATCGGCATGCCCCACAGGCGCAATCACTTTCGTGGACGCCAACTGGACGGGTCTCGACAAAATGAAGCAGTGGGCCGACAAGCTCGGTAACCAACCCTCGGCCACTTAAACCCAATTAGGAGCACACATCATGACTTGGGCTGGAAAAATTCTCCGCATCAACCTGACAGCAGGCACTGTTAAATCTGAACCCCTCAACATGCAATGGGCTCGTGACTACGTGGGCTCACGTGGCTTGGGCTCGAAATACCTCATCAGCGAAATTGACCCCAAGGTTGACCCACTGTCGCCGGACAACAAACTCATTTGGGCGACGGGCCCATTGACGGGCACCATGGCTTCAACCGGTGGGCGCTATACGGTGATCACCAAAGGCCCACTGACAGGCGCGATTGCTTGTTCTAACTCGGGCGGTTACTTTGGCGCTGAGCTCAAGATGGCGGGTTGGGACATGGTGATTTGCGAAGGCAAATCGCCCAAGCCCGTCTACCTGTATATCAACGACGACACAGTTGAGCTGCGCGATGCTTCGGGTCTGTGGGGCAAGAGCGTTTGGGAGACCGAGGCTGAGCTGAAAAAGACCTTGCAAGATCCGCTCACACGTGTGTCGTCTATCGGCAAGGCCGGTGAGAACCACGTGCTGTACGCAGCCGTGGTGAACGACTTGCACCGTGCGGCTGGCCGCTCTGGTGTGGGTGCTGTGATGGGCAGCAAAAACCTCAAAGCAATTGCCGTGCGTGGCACGTTGGGTGTGGGCAATGTGCGTGATCCCAAAGCTTTCATGCAAGTCACGGCTGAGAAGAAAAAAATCTTGGCTGACAACGCCGTGACAGGTCAAGGCTTGCCTGCTTACGGCACGCAAGTGCTGATGAACGTCATCAACGAAGTGGGCGCTTTGCCCACACGCAACCACCGCGATGTGCAGTTCGAAGGCGCGAAAGATATTTCTGCTGAAGCCATGGCCACGCCGCGTGAGACAGATGGCAAAAAGCATTTGGTCACCAACCAAGCCTGCTTTGGCTGCACCATTGCGTGCGGTCGCATCAGCAAGATGGACGAGACGCACTTCACAGTGCAAAACAAACCTCAGTACTGGGGTGCATCGGGTGGTTTGGAATACGAAGCAGCTTGGGCTTTGGGCGCTGCCAACGGCGTGAAAGACTTAGAGGCTTTGCAATACGCCAACTTGCTGTGCAACGAGGAGGGCATTGACCCCATCAGCTTCGGCGCAACCGTGGGTGCTGTGATGGAGTTGTATGAAATGGGTGTGCTCACCAAAGAGCAACTGGGCATCGACGCCAAGTTTGGTTCAGCCCAAGCTTTGGCATTCTTCGCAGAAGAAACGGTGAACGGCCGTGGCTTTGGTGTTGAGATTGGTCAAGGCTCCAAGCGTTTGACTGAGAAGTACGGCCACCCAGATCTGAGCATGAGCGTGAAAGGACAAGAGTTCCCCGCCTACGATGGCCGTTCGATTCAAGGCATTGGCTTGGCGTATGCCACGTCTAACCGCGGTGCTTGTCACTTGCGTGGCTACACCATCGCGTCTGAAGTGTTGGGTATTCCGGTTAAAACAGATCCACTCGAGCACGAAGGCAAGCCTGAATTGGTCAAAGCCTTCCAAGATGCCACTGCTGCGTTTGACTCATCGGGCTTGTGTATCTTCACGACGTTCGCATGGGGCTTGGCCGATTTGGCGCCTCAAATGCAAGCAGCGTGTAACGAGGAATACACCACCGAAGAGCTCGAAAAAATCGGCGAGCGTATTTGGAACATGGAGCGCGAGTTCAACAACGCTGCAGGCTTCACCGCCAAAGACGACAGCTTGCCCAAGCGCTTGTTGACTGAGGCTGCCAAAACCGGCCCAGCCAAAGGCAAAGTGAGCATGTTGCCCACCATGTTGCCCAAGTACTACCAAGCACGTGGCTGGGACAGTGAAGGCCGTCCAACCGCAGAAACCAAAAAACGCCTGGGCTTGTAAACGCTATGACCCATCACGTCATCCTTGGCGCTGGCCCTGCTGGCGTGATTGCCGCCGAAACCATTCGCAAGCATGCGCCCAACGACCGCATCACCCTCGTGGGCGATGAGGCCGAGCCGCCCTACTCGCGCATGGCCATTCCCTACTTGCTCATTGGCAATATCGATGAGCGCGGTACTTACCTGCGCAAAAACGACCAGCACTTTGAGCAACTGTGTGTCGAGCAAGTTCATGCGCGTGCTGTATCGATCGACACCCAAGCCAAAACGATTCAGCTCGACAACGGCCAAGCCTTGAAGTTTGACAAGCTGTTGATCGCCACCGGCTCGCGCCCTGTGCGCCCACCGATCCCTGGCATGGACAGCCCGCAAGTGCATCCGTGTTGGACGTTGGCCGATGCACGCGCCATCATGGCGCTGGCCAAGCCCGGTGCGCGTGTGGTGCAAATGGGTGCAGGCTTTATTGGTTGCATCATCATGGAAGCCTTGGCAGTGCGCGGCGTGTCGCTGTCTGTGGTGGAAATGGGCGACCGTATGGTGCCGCGCATGATGGGGCCAGTGGCGGGCAGCATGATTCGTGATTGGTGTGAAGCCAAAGGCGTGCAAGTGTTCACGAGCGCCAAAGTAGAAGCCATTACCCCTGCCGGTGATAGTGTGACGGTGCGCTTGTCGACAGGGCAGGTGCTTGAGGCCGATTTGGTGATCAGCGCCACAGGTGTCAAACCCAATATCGACTTCTTGAAGGACTCAGCCGTGACGTGTTTACAGGGCGTGCTGACCGACGAGCATTTGCAAACCAATGTGTCTGGTATTTACGCCGCAGGTGATTGCGCTGAAGCCTTTGACAAGGTGAGTGGCACCACCATCGTGAGCGCCATTCAGCCTAACGCAGCTGAGCAAGCCCGTGTGGCCGCTTTGAATATGGTGGGACGAACTGCCACACTCAAAGGTGTGACGCAAATCAACGTGCTAGACACCTTGGGTTTGATATCGGCCAGCTTTGGCAATTGGCAAGGTGTGCCCGGGGGCGATCATGTCTCGCTCACCGCGCAAGGTCGCCATTTGAGCTTGCAGTTCAAAGACGATGTGCTGGTGGGTTGCAACAGCGTCGGCTGGACCGAGCATGTGGGGGTGATGCGCGGTTTGGTTGAAGGCCAAGTGCGTTTGGGTGAGTGGAAAGAAAAACTCAAGCAAGATCCCACCAAGCTCATGGATGCCTACTTGGCCAGTGCGCAAGGGCAGGGTGCATGGACAGGTGCTGCAGACACGCGTCGCCGATGATGCGTTAACTTCCATTCATGAACATCACCTTTAAACTCTTCGCCACGCTCACCGACTATCTACCGCCGAGCGCACGTCGCAGCAATGTGATGAACTTAGAGGTGGACGAGGGAGTGACGATCACGCAAGTCATTGAGCCTTTTGGGTTGCCTGACAAGCTGGTGCATTTGGTTTTGGTCAATGGCACTTATATTGCCCCCGAAGACCGAGCCAGCAAGGTGTTGGTCGACGGCGATGTGCTCGCTATTTGGCCACCCATCGCTGGCGGTTAATAGGTTTTGGGCGTAGGTGCTGTGCAAGCCTTTTACGAAGCCAAGTTCTCGCGTGAGATGGGGTGCACCGAAGCGGAGTGGCTGGGCTGGTTGCCAGCGGCCATGGGCCAGCATTCTTGGCAACGCCGTGGTTGCACAGCCAGTGTTGAAATTAAAAATTCCGACGGTTCCGTGGGATTCATGCATGTGACGTGGCAGGAGCTTCAGCCGCGTCAGATTGCCTTGATGCGTATTCCGCGTTTGCTGGTGCATTTTCATTTTGATGGTTTGACGGTTGCGCAGCGCTATACCTTCATGCGCCGCTTTGACCTCTACATGCAACGCGGTGGCGGATAAGATTCGCGCATGTCGTTGGATGTGCTTCTCAAAATGCCCTTGCAAGATGCGCCAAGCGCACAAGCCTTGTTTGCCTTCGCGCAAGACTTGGCAGCGCAACAAGGCTGCACCTTAAGACCACCCCCACCTGAGCCCACCACTTGCTGTGGTCGTGGCTGCAATGGCTGCGTGTGGGAAGGGTTCTTCGCCGCTGCGACGTTTTGGCGTGAGGACGCCGTTACGGCTTTGCGCCAAACGGCTGATCATTGACGGTCAAGCCTTGATCTGAAAACTGCTGAGCTTTGTTGTGGCGAATGCCAGAGACGCGTTGCATCAGATCTGCCCAGTCTTTGAATGGGCCTTGCGAGCGGGCTGCAAGCACTTTGGCGCTGAGCGATGGGCCCATGCCTTTGATGCTGTCTAACTCAGCTTCATTGGCTTGGTTGATGTCTAGCGCCAAGGCGGTGTGACAGAACATCAGTGCGCTGAACACCGCGCAAAAACTCACGTTGTTTTGCAGGGTGCTCATGGTGGGCTGCTTACTTGCTCAAGGTAGCCATGTATTGCGTGACACCGCTTTGCACATCTGCAAATTGGTGGTCGCAGCCGCTGGCGCGTAAGTTGGTCAGGTCGGCTTGCGTGTAGCACTGGTATTTGCCACGCAGTGCGTCGGGGAAGGGCACGTATTCGATCAAGCCTGCTTTGGCTGCACCCGCCAAGTCCAAAGCAGTTTCACCTTTCTTAGCGCGCATGGCGTTGACCACCGACAGAGCCACATCGTTGAAGGGCTGTGCGCGGCCAGAACCCAGGTTGAAGATGCCTGATTTATCGGGGTTGTCCAAGAACCACAGGTTCACGGCCACCACGTCATCGATGAAGACGAAGTCGCGCATTTGCGCGCCTCGGGCGTAGCCGCCGTATTCGCCAAACAACTTGACCTTGCCTTCGGCGTTGAATTGGTTGAACTGGTGGAACGCCACACTGGCCATGCGGCCTTTGTGCTGCTCGCGGGGGCCGTACACATTGAAATAGCGAAAGCCCACCACTTGGCGCTTGAACTTCTTAAAGTTGTTGTTGCACTCCAAGCGCATGCGCTGATCAAACAGCAGCTTGGAATAGCCGTACACATTGAGTGGCAGCTCGTACTCGGGCGACTCCACAAAGGTATCGCTGCCGCCATAAGTGGCAGCGGATGAGGCGTATAGCAAACGCGTGCCGCTTTGTTGGCATGCGTTGAACAAACCACACGAGAGTGTGTAGTTGTTGTCCATCATGTATTTGCCATCGCTCTCCATCGTGTCGCTGCAAGCGCCTTCGTGGAACACGGCTTCGACTTTGCCAAACGCGTTTTCGGCAAAGAGTTCATAGAACACATCTTTGTCGAGGTAGTCGGCGATCTTGAGGTCGGCGATGTTGCGAAACTTGTCGCCTTCAGTTAAGTCATCGACTGCGATGATGTTAGTGATGCCACGAGCATTCAAGCCCTTGATGATGTTGCTGCCAATAAAACCTGCGGCACCTGTGACGACGATTTTCATAATTTCTCCAGAAACGGCTTAAGCCATCAATTCTTCGTAGCTGACGGTGGCTGTACCAAACTTGCCAACCACCACACCGCCGGCTTTGTTGGCCAACGGCATCGCATCGCGTAATGTCAAACCCGCAGCCACGAGTGTGGCCAACGTGGCAATCACGGTGTCGCCTGCGCCTGTCACATCAAACACTTCGCGCGCTTGAGCCGAGACACTGAGTTCTCCTTGCGCATCAAACAAGGTCATGCCTTCCTCGCTGCGCGTGAGCAGCAGGGCATCGAGTTTGAGTTCTTGTCGTAGCGCGTGGGCTTTTTGCACCAACTCGGCCTCGCTGCTCCACTTGCCAATGACTTGCTCCAGTTCCGCACGGTTAGGCGTGATACATGTGGCGCCCGCATAACGCGAGTAGTCAGAGCCCTTGGGGTCAATCAGTACGGTTTTGCCAGCAGCTCTTGCAGCGGTGATCATTTGCGACACATGGGCCAAGCCGCCTTTGCCGTAGTCAGAGAACAGCACCACGTTGTGCTTGGGCAGCAATTGCATGAACTGATCGGTTTGCGAGGCCAGCACTTCGTTTTGCGGTGTGTTCTCAAAGTCCACGCGCAGCAGTTGTTGCTGACGGCCAATGACCCGCAGCTTGACGGTGGTTTTGAGTTGGCTGTCACGACCCAAGTGAGGGGCAATGCCTGTCTTGGCGACCAAGTCTTCCAACAAATGGCTGGCTTCATCGTCGCCCACCACCGACAGCAGAGATGAATGTGCACCTAGGCTCACCACGTTGTAAGCCACGTTGGCGCAACCGCCCAGGCGGTTTTCTTCGCGGGTGATACTTACCACGGGTACGGGGGCTTCTGGGCTGATGCGGTCTACAGCGCCATACCAATAGCGGTCGAGCATCACATCGCCAACCACCAACACGTGCGCGAGGCTAAGTTGTTCTTTGTTCACTGTCATAGTTCTTCCACGCGACGGGCGGGGTAGCTGTCCCAAGCCTGGCAGCCTGGGCATTGCCAAAAGTGTTGGCTGGCTTCAAAGCCGCAAGCTGCACAGCGGTAGCGTTGCAGGGGTTTGGCAGCGCGTTCTAAGGCACGTTGCACTTGTGGGTGAAATTCTTCGTGCTCAAATTTTTCGTTGGCAATCCACTGTGTGGCAGCCACCAAAGAAGGTTCACGCTCGAGGTGTTTGGCAAACAAACCACCTGTGTTAGTTTCACCTTGCGCTTTGCGCAGGGTGACGATGGCGTTGAGTACATCGAGCGAGGCAGTTTTGGCATAGCTCGCTTCGAGCAATGCCAAGGCCTTGGGCGTGCAGTTCAAAGTTTGTGCCAAGAGGGCGAGTTTGGGCGCGAGCAAAGGCAAAGCTGCGGGTACTTGGGCTGCTAAGTTTTCGAGTGTGTCGTAGGCTTCGTTGGCGCGGCCTGTTTGCTCATACGTTTTGGCCAGAGCCATGCGGGCACGTGCGTTATTGGGTGCGGCGTCTGTCGCTTGCTTGAGCAAGGCAACGACTTGTTCTGCATGTTGCGCCACATCCAAGCTCTCGGCTTCTTCACACAGGTAGTGCGCCAAGCAGCCTTGAAAGCGGCCTTGACCGCTGCCACCCAATTTCTTGGCAACGACGGAAGCTTTGGCCCAGTCGCGTGACCGTTCGTAAATGCTCAGCAGTGCCAGGTGCGCTTGGGTTTGGTGGGCTGTGCCTTCGAGTTTGCTCAGCGCGTCTTCAGCGCGGTCAAGTAAGCCCGCTTTGAGGTAATCCAAGGCAAGGGCGTGTTGTGCGCGGTCGCGGTCTGCCTGACTCAAGTCGCCACGCGACAGCAAATGCTGGTGCACACGCACCGCACGCTCGTATTCGCCACGGCGGCGAAAGAGGTTGCCCAAAGCAAAGTGCAGTTCAGACGTGTCGGGGTCGTGCTGCACGGCCTCGATGAAGGCGTCGATGGCTTGGTCTTGCTGTTCATTCAGCAAGTGGTTCAAACCTTTGAAATACGCTTTGGGCGTTTGGCGGTTTTCAAGACGCAGCTGGCGCAAGTCCATGCGCGAG
>JACCDR011833546.1_pt1 | contig 29703 bp, 47 predicted proteins | sample 7446431 | NCBI WGS metagenome assembly JACCDR01 (sample SAMN15323443, study PRJNA562643) | freshwater metagenome | isolation source: river surface water | place: USA:Blue River Watershed | collected 2017-08-17
AGGTCACGTCGTCTCTCCAATCAATTATCCACTCATTATGAGTAGGTTCTTTGAACTCACCTAAATTGACTGGCCTGGACAATTCTAACATTTGCTCGAGTTCATCCCAAGAGTTTGCTGTATGAAAACGGATGTCCGTCATAGTGTATAAATCCTTTCCCGACAAGAGTGCTTTTACTGCACCCAGCCGCATTACGAGTTGGGGCGTACGAATCCAGTTTATCATGTCAGCCTCCTCAACGAATCGTAGACACTCATCTATCAAATGTTGGGCATCTGTGTTGCGAGATTCCTGTTGTTTGATCCGTTGCACAAGACGATAATTTTCCAACCACAGTTTCATTTCCTGTGGAGTGGTGTTGGCGAGAGTCTCGGTAATTTCTTGATCTAGTTTTTCCAGGTCAATCATACCGGGGGAGATTAAGGTTTTCTAGATATTGCACTTCTGGTTGTTTAAAGCACGCGAAAAAGTCGAAGTCAAAGTGTGCACCAATTACACATATTGACGAATTAACGCGTTTGCATATATGGTATTCCCACTCCTTCAGAGATTTGTTTTGTGTGTCACCTATTGCCGTAGGGTCGGTTTCGCGAGCTCTGATCAGAAAATACTTCCGGTCAGTTGGTAACAAGATGTACTCCGTTCGGTGCTGTGGAGTCATTGGAAACGGGATCCAGTTTTGAGTTTGCATGAGTTCTATTTATTTTTAGTTTCCCATTGGAGTGCTTCTGAAAATTTGGTCCAGTGATACTTCAGTTGCGTACTCAGTGAACGCTGCCATTACTTTGTTCATGTCAGTTTCCACTAGGCAGGTTTCCGGTAGAGTTACATCAACCACAGTATCATAGGTTTCATCATAATAAGTAAACTCCACCAAGTTTGGTCGTTTTTTTGTAGGAGTTGTGATGTAATCAATCGTCATAAGATTGTTATATTCAATGTCCATATTTTGCATCAAATATTGTTCTCCAACTATTCGACAAATGGATTTTTTTGTCGTTGTTTTTTTGGAATCAAGCGAATTAATTATTTTGCTAAAACGAGAAGTGATCTCTTTCTGCAATTTATGATATTCTGCGATTTTTTCTCGAAGTGTCATGTTAGATATTATAAATAAAACAAAAATAACCCGGATAAATGAGATAAAAATCCGGGTTATTTCTGAAATTTTGTTACAAATTAGTCCAAAATAGGTGAATCCGCAAGGCAAAACTCGGGGCAATGACCGGTTGAGGCGTTCAGTTTGTGAATAAGCTCCTCCATTTTTGTGTCATTTTCCATAAAAACTTCTATTAGTGGTCTGGGGCGCATGTTAAAGGACGCCGTTCCCTCCGGGTTTTCCGGTGTTACATCTTGTACCTTGATTTTTTCGTAAAATGCAAGTGTGTACGCTTTCATAAGTCAAAAATAATAATTGTTACAGGTAAAACTCGATGCTAAACTACAAATAAATTCTGAATTATTCAACTATTTTTCAAATTTATTTTTTACGCAATTGATAATTCGCGAATTATTTAATTTAAGCAATAAAAAATTTGACTTGAACATGAAACCATTTATATTTGATCATCGTTTCAATATTCAACCAAGTTAAACCTCAATTTGATTTGCCATGTGGAGAAAAGTAACAGTTACAGTGTCGGGAGAACAAAAAACCGGATATGTATCCGCGACCTCCACCCGATACGGGCGAGCTACCGTGTTTACTGAACCGGCGTTTACATCGGTACCCTTACTAGGCGAGACTGGATATCCGGTCAGGATCGATGTGTAACTAAACACATCGCTGTTTAAACGGCCAAGGTTCGATTTTAATGAATGAGTTGTATGTTTACTCAATTAATTCATTAAAATCGAACCTTGGGCGTTTGTCGCTCAACCAACCCGGTACAAATGCTCCGTTACCTTCCGTGCGGTCTTCCTCTGAGACGAAACGTTGATCCCAACTTCTTTTTTCCAAACTTCAACAAAGTCATCTGGCGCAGAATATTCACTTACAAACACCACATTTCCTCGGGCAGCTATATCTCGGCACCATTGGTAGAACTTTTCACTATCAAACTTTCCAGCTCCGGAGTATCCAGTTACATTTGCGTAGGGAGGATCGCAATAAATTAAACTGTTTGGTGGAATTTCTATATCTTCATAACTGCCGTGTGTTAATTCAACCCCCTGCAATCTTGGATGATCCACCATTGCCATATTTTTTCCAAGCTTGGCGTAGTTGGCTCCCTTTTTTGGGTCTCGGGCGAAGGTAGTCTCAAATAAGGATCCAAACGCACATTGAAACCGGATCCAACTAGTTATTGGATCCGGTGGAGTCTTTAGCATTGCTCTGTACTCTTCTTCTTTCACCTGGTTAGGAAGAAGGTGCGGAAAATCTCGAATTGCAGTTAGTGCAGCGATTACGTGTGGGTTTAAATCCCTGCCGATTCTTCTCATCGTTGGAGGAACATACTTAATGCTGTTAGCTCCTCCCACAAATGGTTCCACCCAATTTACCAGATTTTTTTCTGATGCAACCGCCAGCATGATGGGCAAAATTTCACCAGCAATTTTTCGTTTACTACCTAAATACTTCATAATTTTATTTTTTCTAGAGCCAATATTCCGAAACTCGCAAGCACACACCAACGTCAGCAGATCCTTCTCGGGTTACATCAATTCCGTAGATGTTCTGAATGTCTGGATACACATCGATCTTAATGTAGTTGTCTTTTCCGTTCGCGAACCTACTACAATATGAATCATTGCCACAGTGCAGTCCAGGTTTTCCGATTCCACCCTCAGTCAACCCAAGCGTGTCACGTACTCTATACCCGGAGCTATGTATAATTGGGTGGAATATCCCGCCCGTATAAAAATCGTACCCAGATGATTTTACAATTTTTTTCATACAGACCGACGTCCATTTGAACTCGAAAAGTTCTGCGTATTTTGCAATGTTCTCAAACGTAGATGGGCGGGTTTCGTATAGATGGTTTAAATTTTGAATGCAACGTTTAAAAGAGTACTCTCCGAGATCGCTTTTGTTTTTGTAGAATACTCGATCCACCAGCGTTCTTGTTTCTGGAGTCAACGGGAACTTAATGTGAAGATCGCCCTTAAGCACACCCAATAAATGAAGTGGATCCGACAAATCGGCAATGATATCATGCATAGTCAGTTTCCAGCTGAGTTTAGGTGTGATGAAATGATATCTCTTCTTGAATTCATCTTTCCACTTATCTGCTGGAATAGAAAACAACGAATGCGGCGATGTGGCGTGATGTACCACACCGTTCAGAGTCTCTACCTGAATTACACAGGTTTTTTCTGATCGATACGTCACTTTCGGGAGCTCTAGTAACTGTGGGTTGAACAACTCTGGTTTCATATAGTTTAGTTTCTCTCGTGGGCTCAGTAATGATTCCAAGTTCGTTTTACTTCAGATTAAGTGTTTTCCAAAATGCAAAAAACTCGTCCATTTCGGGGTATGAATCAAATGAACCACTTAGATACATCAGTCGTTTCGGGAGGGAATCAATCAGCTGGTTAATTTTTTCAATTGCATCCAAGCCCAGCATCATTGGCCCAACGTCTCGTTGCCAGAGTGGAAGATCTTTAACTCCCAATCTACATGCAATTGCTTCAACGGTTTTCACATCCGTTCTAACCGTGGTAGGTACATCAAGTGTCTTACCTCCGGTTGAAAGCACATTGAATGAACGTTCTAGCTCCAAAAATGAATGAATAATTGTGTTCAGTGGATGAGTTAATTTGTAATTTGGCTCAATCTCAGTGTATAAAGTCTGAAGCGGAAGGATTGACATTCCAAGAAGTCGAGCATAAAACTCAAGCTTCATCGTTTGCTTGGTATTTCCTGTGAATAACTGATCCCACGTAGGATATTCAAACCGCGTCGTCCCGCGCATCTTTTGACTGAATTCTGCCATCACTCGAAACCATCGCACACAAAGATGTGAGTCAAAGTATGACAGTGCAGTTGGATATCGTTGCAAAAATTTATCAATGTCAAATTGATGATTTCGTAATGCGGGCGATTCAAAATTTGTCCTGCTTACAAAATAAATCCTTGGAAAGGACGGACTGCTATTCGGAGCGAAATGTTTGGAAATGTCTGAAAGTGCTTGGTGCAAATTACCTACGTGCTGAGAAAACTTGTTCATTCTATCCTGGGTCGGATTCGTTGCTAGAATATACATCTCGTTATCACCAGGCATGTAGTTTCCAACAGCACCAGAAATTTGCTCCTTATCTCCGTTTGATTTATATCGAACCCAATAATCATTTTTAGAGTAAGGTGTCTTTGTGTTGTTGTGTCGACTGTTATATTCGGCGACTACATCTTCAACGAAAGCAAATCCAAATTTATCTGCAATGCTTTTCCATTTTTTTGCGTGAGCTTCTTGTGCATCGATAAACCCAGCTGGCGCATTAACTCGAGACGCGTCGTTCTTTGGAGTAAATACATTCGGATAAAGAATTTCATATGAATAACTAGGAAGCGCATCGTAAAAACCACTCGGCAAAGCTGAAAACCCGGATACAGTTTTAAACTGATTTGCTGGTGTTATCTCAAACTGCTTTCTTGTACTATATGCAACTACATTCGTTTTTCCGGATAACAAGAATCGGTTATGTGAGTCGAATACACGAGATTGAGAATATACTTTGGTTTTTTCGTTTTGTGCTCGCAAAATTTCCCGGAATCCAAGAAACATTCCAATCGAACAGTTTGATGATACCATTAAGTTTGCGTCAAAAAACAAATCCCGGACTGGCAAATTGGTATTAACTGTCTTCAGATCAGTGTAATTTCCGTTGAATACGTAAGAAGGCGATGTTGTTGTTTTTCCTTTATTGGAATTATCGTCATACAAAATTCCTCTGCGAACAGTGTATCGGTCAAACCAGGAAAACTCGTACGGAGTCACGTTCCAACCGTTTTCTAGGAATTTTTTGTAGGTTTCCTCTACCGTATCTGACTTAAAGCCAACATGCAATGCGTGACCGACAAAATCAACAAAGTCACCGTGACTTTCCCAGTAATCGTACGGAGTCAGAGTATCTGTGATGGTCGCAGACTTATTACCGGAATAGCTGCGTAGATCTGATACATAATAGTCCGCAACACTTTCTACCAATTTTTCAAACGCTGCTTTGACTGCGGCTTTGTTTTTTTCGTTAACTGGTAGCGATTCTCGCGAGACTGAAATATCAAACGCGCTAGTATTGTCCACTGTTAGAACAAGTACATCTGCCCGTTCCCTCGGTACCATGCTTGAGTGCGGTGCAGGAAATGTGAACGGGACACCACCAATATTCAGAATAATTTGAGATTGTCTGTAGTGGGTGAAACTGTAAATATTCCCGCGCTCGAGGAACTCTCGCATGTTGCGATCCAGCTTCAAACTGTGAAGACGAACCGTACGGTCGTCCGAATCATTGTATTTTGGACGCGCAAAACCGACTAATCTTTCATTCTTAGATTTATTAACTCGGTATTTGGATGCCAATTGTGCCTCGTCATAGATTACTTCACAGTCAGGAACAAATTCACCGTACCAGATCGACCAAAGTACAAACTCTTCGAAATCCGATGCTTGGATTGGGACACGCACGGAGGTTCCGTGTGGGTAAGTTGGCAGTGACATACCAAGGTGTTGAATTCCTCCGGTGCCAGTGTCGTCCACAAACACCTGATAAGAGTTTCTTTCACCTGCAAAATTAGAATCAATGAAGAACACGTCGGAATATGCTAGCGGTGCCTTTGCGCCCAGGCCGAAACCACCAATTTGCTCGTCCGAATCTCTTTTATCGGATTTGCCGTACAAAGAAAACACTCGCTCCATCGTATCGGGGGACAGGCCAATACCTGTATCAATTACCGTAAAATAAGTCGAATCAATCTGAACTTTGATTTGTCCGGATCCAGCTTTTTTTACTGCATCTGCAGCATTGCTGATTAGTTCTCGGACAGTTGCTTGAATTGAATTAGTATAGATTTTTTCACGCAAAATCTGCGCGATGAATCCTTCCTGTTCTGCACCAATTCTCATTCTGCGAAATGGTCCTTCGACCTTAACATTTTTTCCAGTTTCTAGTTGCATATAATGGTAAAGGTAAAAATTGCTGAATGAAGTTTTTGAGGTATCGCACTCAACGGAGATTGATGCACCCAAAAATAATATTTGACATTGTGTTCAAGCGTTGTTGTTGGAAAGAAAATGTATTGAACCTTTCCTCCGTCGAACCTAACGCCGAATGTTCGGATAGGGGTAGAATTGGTCCAAACTTCAATCCGAAGAGATGAATAAGGTTTGTTCAGTTTGATGATAAGATATTCCTGTGTAGCAGTCACGGATGAAATGAATTTGCTTTCATCATAGTACGATGTCTGTGAGAAAGCAAAATTAAACAAGAGTGCTGCTAATAGGAAATATCTTTTCATTTGTTTGCATATCTGTCGGCATGTTCCAAAATTAGCCAACATTTTCTACGATTGTATTGAACAAACTCTCGGAATTCCGATTCATTAAAACAGTATGCAGCGGCTCCGAACCAAATATTGTCGATCACACATATTAGGTTTTCCACAAATTTGGGTGGTTCATTTATTAGTGTTGCACCGTTTTGGATAAGAGTTTGAAGTTTTTCTTCATACGTGGTTCCAACCGGAACTCCGTTTATTTCGTTGATGTATCTTCCCATATAATGAATAAATTGAAATTGGGTACACTCCCCTGGATTTGAACCAGAAACCTCCAAAGTATCAGTTTGGCGCTCTAACCAGTTGAGCTAGGAGTGCATAAAACACCAAGCTGCAATGCCAGGCCGTAGCCCGGAAGAGATTTGAACTCATTAATGCAGATTAACCAACCTCGAAGGACTTGGTGTATTTTTCGGAAACAGACGAAATCCAGACCGGACTTGAACCGATAACCTTCCACCCTAAAATAGTGGGCTCTACCAATTGAGCTACCGGACCGCGCTGTTTCCTTGTACCGATGGAGGGACTCGTCGTTCAGAACATACGGTCTCTCAGAACACATTACCAATCATGGTAATTGAATTTTCATGTACTCCAAGTCAGATTCGAACTGACAATCACCGAATCCTAAATTCGACCGCATTACCTAATTAGCGTACTGGAGCATTATTTTAAACCAAAAATTGTCAACCAATGTCTAAGAGTTCCGTTTGTCATTCCATACTTTTGTTCTATCTTATAGATAGGAAGTCTTTCTTCGATATAAAGTTTGTGCATCTCGATTCGTATTTTTTCTATACCTTCCTCAAAATCAGACGTCAAATCAATACCGAAAATGGCATAGAATCGGTTAATTGATTGCTTGACAAACTTGTGTCCGTTGTATGTACCGTAATAAGTTCGCAACACCGGTATCCCGTTTGCTTTCCTTTCTTTACACGCCACTTGGTCCGCAATGCGCTTATTCCTTTTTTCTTCCCGAGAGAGTCTATCGATTTCATTGTTTTTACGAATTTGCGGTGGCTTGTTCTTATATGCAGCGAAATCAATGCATCTTCCGGCTCTCCAACCTTTATTCAACCAAGTTTGAATTTCTTCCTTTGGAATCACTTTGTTTTCTTCAAGTTCTATGTTCATGATCCAGCAAGTTCCGTATCTAGAATTCTTTTTTCCAGATTGGTGCCATGACATAGTCTTTGAGAAATCGTCACGTTTGAGTGAAAAGTATCTGGACCCCAAATATCGTTTCATGCCCATGTTTGCCGATTGCATCATCATAAAAGCGTGATTCATTTTGTACCATTCAAATGACCCAAGTGTGTAGATTTCTGCAAGAAGCGCGTGGGCGACGTAATGTTCTCTAGACGAAAGCCTTACTATATTGTTTGGATCGTCGCTTCCGCCAATAGACCTAGGAATGATGTGGTGGTGTTCTCCATACTCTTCCTTGGAAAGCGGATTCGATTTTCTCTTTTCAATAAGTTCTTTGTATATCTTCTGATAATTCAATTACCAGTAAATACACAAAAGTCTTTCTAACCCCCACGCATTTCTGCACCAGATCCTAAGTCTGGCGTGTCTACCAATTCCACCACATCGGCGTGTTGTCTGTTACAAACTTACAACATCTTTTTTGAAAATACAAGAAAAACTTCAATTAAATTTCACCACGTTCAAACATCCACCCAATTTGGGTTCTCCACTCGGATTCAAAATTCTCCGGGCCAACTTGAACAAGATACTCGTAAGAATAAGTTGTCCGAAGTTTTGCCATCAGTTTTCCAAATTCCTCGTCTGGTAGTTGTCTTCCGTTTGATGCAAGAAGCTCCAACACAAGGTGACCAGAAAAATGTTTTTTCAACTCATCATTTTTGGCCCGACGTTCTTGTTCCTCTTTCCATAGTTCGGTCCCAGCCCTCATAATTTGTTCGCGAAGATACCAGACATCCGGGGCAGTTCGATTCGGATGTTCCCGTAATACCAATTCTTGAAACCGGAGAAACATTGGTCTCTTTTGGTTTCGAAGAACAGTAGGATGGTTCATTTCTGAATTAAGGAATGCACGGGACTCGAAATATTTGGATTGTAGCACCCAGTCGAACATTACTCTTTCATCGAAATCTCCTTGGTCATTTTTAAATCCATACACCCACGGCACATTTGTTAATCCCAGAAGAGACACAAGCAAATAAAAATCCGTATAATTGTCTAATTTAAGAACACATTCTTCGCGCTTACCGAAGTGAACCCAAACACCATCTGGTCGATACTTTGCTTGGATTCCAACTTTGTTTAATTCATGGTCGCGTGGGATTATTCCACGAATCATTCTACCAAGTATCATCGGAAGATCATTCCAAGATTGCCACCGATAGAGTTGATGCATTTTCTTTTCAGAGGAAACCGATTGCAAATCTAACTGATATGTCTGACCATGCACAGTGAATGGATATGAAGTTACGTCTCCATTGGTAACCTTGTTTGTAATGTCAAGCGTGCCTATACTCGCGAGATGTGAAACGACATCACCACGATATCGTTCCTGGCAGATGATGTCCAAATCTCCGTGAGACTCCTTTTTCAGTGATTTCGGAATCACGCAGAATGCACTGCTTTTATTTCCGTTTGGGTGAAAATTGTCGATCCGGTTTACAAGGTTTTCATACACAGGCCCTGGAATTCTTTGAGCTGATGCAATTGCGTGTCCACCCATAATTTTAATCGTTTTGATTCATTAACCAGTTGTCGAATTTTGCGTACGCAATTTCAATGTCGTGCTCAAACATGCAGAGTGGAATCGTGTGTTCTCGTAAGATACCGTCATCAAAACAAAAGATAACACGGACGGTGTCATTCGAGATTTGTCTGATCTCGGCAATGTTGGTCTTTGTCAATTTTTTGACAGGAATATACACATTTCCTGAATACAGTCTGTCGTGGAATTGATTGAGGCGCATCGCGACTGCATGTTTGAAGCGGTCGTACGCCTCAAGAGATTCTAGGAAGTATAACTCAGTCGAAGAATTTAGCGGAGTCATGTCAATCCAATTTAAGAGTTGAAATGTCGATTCCAAGTTTAGCAGCCAGTGCATGAAACGAAGCCATTGTCTGTCTACGTAATTCAGCTTCAGATTGTTTTGATGCTTCTTCGTGCTTTTCGATTAGGGCATCCATCAACATATGCGCGTCGTCTTCGCTTGTTGTAAAGAGTTCAACGGGAAGAATCCGCATACTCTGATCCCTGTCGTCATCCCGATAGTAAAGGATGATTGTTCGTTCGTCTGTGCTTATTAGCATCTCGTCGATATCCGACGAAAAAAGCGAGTCGCGACGCCAGATTGGAATTCCCGCTTGTTTAAATCGGTCGATTCCAATGACATTGATGCGGTCAGCAATCAACGCTTTAAACTCGGCGTAGGCACCATACATTCCTAAAAACGTTTCAATAGACATGAGTGAAAAAATGTTAAATGTAATAAGGTTTCCAAGATTCAGGAATGTCTCGTAATTCTCCAGAAGACCGAGTAATGCTATAACCTATCTCTGAAATTAACGAACTTCCTTTTCGGACGTTGCAAGGGAAGCACGCTGTGACCAGGTTGCTGGCTTCGTTTGTCCCTCCTTTACTTTTAGGGTGAACGTGGTCAAGAGTGAGATCCGTTTCAGATCCGCAGTAAACACAACGGTATCCGTCTCGTTCGTAGATTGCTCTACGTGATACAGTCTTGCTTCGTCGGTACGGAACTCGGATGTATCGATTTACTCGAATGATTTCTGGCGCATCAAACTCCAGACCGCCTGCGGACCGAAGCTTGGCAGTAGGAGATGTTTCCACTACGTGCGCACTTCCTTTCATTACGAGAGTGAACGCACGTTCTTTTGATACAATTCCTCGGGGGATATACCCACTGTCCAAAACCAATACCTGATTCTTCATACAATTCCTTTTTTAGGTTTTGTGGGATCTAGGGGAGCGTCGAACAACCCATTACAACGGTCCAGAAAGCATACGTGGTCCTGGAACCGATGGTCTTAGCCACTTAGAGGACTAGATCCTTTTTCACGTGAATTTTGAATTTTGAAAGAACTAGCGGACCAATCCAGGAACGCTAATAATGTGTCCTTTTTCGTTACGGACGCAGTCTTTGTGGCCAGTGGCCGGAGCGAAGAGGTCCAGGCGTAGTTCCTGTCCGACGCGCCCTATCCGAGACGCAGCCAATACCATCGCCGAAACGATGAAGCGAGTTCCTTCTTCTGGTTCCGGCAGACCCTCAATGAGGCCGAAGTATTCATCGCAAACCGGAATTTTCGCCCCATCCGGGTCGTCGTCGTTTCGAAACGCGACGAATTCAGTGTGTGTCACCGAAACTCGGGCTATTTGCCCAGATGGAGGGAACGATGTCCCGTTGTTCAGGGCAATTGTGTGCGGGGTGCAGTTTACAAATTTCATTGAAGCGTTTTTCTTAAGTGTGTTTTTGACATTACAATAATAACGATAGTTTTTGAGACTACAAAATCTTTCCAAAAATAAATCACAAAAAAAGCGGATCCTCAGATCCGCCAAGCTAGTGTCGCCGTCTGTGCTTTCACTTCGACGGTCGTTTCGATTATTCACTCAAAGTATATGAGCTTGAATCTCTGTCTCGGTTCGGAGTATTATGCATATCCTCCGCATCATAGAGAACACTTTTCAAAGTACCTGGCCGGGGCACTTCGTAGCTTATCCTTTCAACAATTCTTTATCGCCATCCCGGTCATACAAACGGCACGGAGATTCTGGTTGTGCAAAACGTTGTATCAAATCTGCTTGAATTGTGTTATATTCGTTTTCTTCTGCCTCAATCAGAAACTGACTGATATCAATTCGCTCCTCTATCTCATCCAGAATAAGTCGATAAGTCTGGACAGCGTTTCGTGCGGCTGCTAATAATCTTTTTAACGATGGATCCACGTCATTGAACTCACCCCAGCTAAACTGATTGAAAAAAAGAACGGATTCTTTAGTTAGTTCAGTATCTCGTGAGATAAATCTCGATATCTTAGAATTCAATTCTCGCGGTGTCATACGTTGTATTTTTTAAGAGGCGTAATACATCAATTGAATGTAAAAAGTGAGGAGGGAGTGGGATTCGAACCCACGGACCTGTTACAGCCTACAATTTTCAAGATTGTTGCAATTAGCCTCTCTGCCATCCCTCCGGAAATTTATCGGAAATCGTGAATATTTCTCTCATTGTTAGCTTTGCCCATTCGTGTGGACCAGATATATCGTATTGTGCAGCAATTTCTGTGCCATTTTCGAGTGTTTGCACTTCGTCATCGAATCGAAAACAAAAATCGAGCATGTCGTCAATCCATCTTGGTGAGCTTGCACTTACCTCATCCCAAACTTTACTCATGAAGTTATGATTTCTTTGACACCAGAAACAACGGAGTCGATGTTTCTCAAATCTAAAATAAGTAACGATTCATCGCCGTCGGTTTCTTTGAATAACGCAAACTGAACCAAATCTGTGTCTTCATTAGTTGGAAACACGCAGGTAAGATTGAAATTGTTCTCCAACTTCACTTCAACTTTAACCACATCCATTGGAACAATTTCTACTTTGCAACGCATGACTGGCAATTCTGATAGTCGACGAAAATGTGATTCGACGTTCAGAGTATTGTTCAGATACCAAGGATTTCGATCAAATTCGGCGGTGAATTGTTCCTTTAACGCCTGATAAATTGACTGAGTTGGATTTGTCATTCCATTCAATTTCAGTCTAGACGCCAATGCCATCTCAACCAGAAAAATCGTTGCGTTGATCAGGGCAGTGTCGGAATTTTCCTGCATGCCTGCCATGATACGACCTTCGTAGGTAGAAAGCTGTTCGTGGATTTGACGGCGTTCCACAAAGCCGAGATGGTATTCGTTTTTTGAATTAGTCATTTTTGTCATTTTGATAAATGTAGGTAATTGCCCCTTCTTCGACAAGATATTCAACAATCTTCGCTCATGACGGCAGATTGAACGGATATTCAATCTCGCGGTCTGTACAGAGCATTGCCTCGTGCATTTCGAGCTTGGCACGCTGAAGGTAGGATTCAGATATTACCGGATCGGTGCACTTCATCTTTTCCGCCATCCTGACCGATTGGATAGCTCTGGCAATCCTCCTGCGGCCTTCCTTCACATCATGCAGGACTGCATCCATATTCTGAATGTGTTCCGGCAGGAGCTTTTGCAGAAATTCAGCGTCCTCAAGGCTTTCACTGGTTTTGGCCAGCGTCGTCGTGAGCTCATGCAGGAACAGTGTCAGGTTGGCGGGGTTTCCATCATTGATGTTGATGTACTCTGTTGTCCTTTGCTGAAGCGCACCTACCCAATACAAGGCATTAGTGATGCAGGAAGAAAGCTCGTGGTGGGTCTTTGGACCTCGGTAATTTTGTGGTCGGTTGCTCATGATTTGATTGGATAAAATGGATAGGGCAGTATATCAATAATCAACTTGAACCGATTGCAAAACTTTGTTTCTTTCGTGGCCGGATGTTTTGTTGATTTTTTCCAACGCTTGTCGTTCTGCCGATTTTTTGTTGCGGGCAGATACCGGAACAACGCATTCGTTAGAAGCATCCCAGTTCAGTTGAATAGTCACGTTCCAGTTTTTATACATAACTCAATTTTTTGTACTCGAGGCCGGATTCGAACCGGCACGAACCATTCGGTTCATGGGAGTTTCATACCACTATGGTTTTCACCACCAGCACCTTGCTGTTTGTAGTCTGGACTTTCTCTCAACCATGCCAACATCGGTGTGTTGGTTTAGGCAACCTCCGTCAAGTCTCTACACCTTCCTATCGTTAGGCTTGGCTCGGGATTGGCATTTTACAGCTTTCCCCGAATTTGAAGGTTTGTGCATTTCCAAATTTTCATTTGGATCGCTCCAGTAATTTTCGTGCTCTGGCATAGTTTCCTCCTTTTGGTGTCAACCCCACCGTTTTTAACGCTTGTGCAATAGAACAAGTCGACTGCAAAGCGGTCAATAACATCTCGTCAGATACCTTTATATGTCCAGAATTTACGTTCTTTCCGCAAAAGGTATCAGTCTGGGAATGACAATTTGGGCAAATTAACCTCAAATTTGATCTAGATTCGTCTGAACGGTTTCCGGAGATGTGATCAAGTTGCAATTTTATTGGATTACCCATCCAATCAGATATATTGCAAATGTCACATCGGCCACCCTGATCCAGTAAAATTTGATCAACTTTAAGTTTCTTTCCCCAAAATTCAAACGGTAAAGATTTGATGTTTTCCAGTCTGCTCTCCAAAGATTTTTTTCTGTCTTCTTCAACAAACGTTCGCATCAATCCTTTGGCATGTGCAGTTTTTATCTTTTCAGAATTTAGTGTCCGTTGTTTCGGACACCCCTGATAAGATTTTGAACAGCATCGCTTACCGTTGTTTAGGATGAATTTACTTTCTTGTTCACACCCGTATTCGCATGTCATAAGGAAATCCCTTTTAGACATAAATACGTGTGTAGACTAAAAGTTAATTCTTAACTACATCAAATAACGAAACTAAAGTCCCACGCGTCTACCAATTCCGCCACTCGAGCATTTATTACAAAGCTACAATCGTAGACTTGATCATTGCACTTCGCAGAATCCCTTGCACGTATTCTATCTCATCCGCAGTAATGCCTTCAATTTTCAGGAAAACATCGGATCGAAATTTGGGTGCAGGTTTTGGAATCTCTTTAGTTGAAATAATCTCAACTTCTCCGATTTTATACCAATCGTTGTCGTCGTCGTCGTGGAACTTCTCACAGTTAGCTTCCGCTACGACTTCCCACAGTTTTTTGTCGAAAGCTGTGAAAAACATGAAGGTATATGTGGCACCCATGAAATCACCACCATCCGCTTCAAACAACTCGATGGCGTTGTCTTCAATATATGGTTCAATATCGGCGACCGTCTTTAGCAGTTTTTCATCGGCAACGACGCCGTAGTCTTTTCTCAGATACTCTTCCATAGTTTAGTTAATTCTTGAGTGGAGACGGTGGGAGTCGAACCCACCTCATCTTCATTGCAAGTGAAGATCGCCTGGCCTCGGTACATGCGTCCCCGTTTTAATTACATCGTAAACTTACACAGAAAAAACCAGATAACAAAATTATTTGCAAACTAATTTTTTTCTTTGAATTCAGCTTTTGCTTGAATTTCTTTTTCTATATCCATTGTGAGTAAAAATTATCCTACAATTCCAGTTGAAGGTACAATCGATCCAATTTCATCGCCAAACAATAGCTCAAGTCTGGAACAGACTTTCTCCGTGAAGTATAGCTGAGCCAGCTCCGAGTCAAATCTGCGAATGTGCTTAAAAGCATTCGAATTAAACAATTCATGGTCGGAAGATTCTGGATGCACCTGAGTTACTCCCGATTGATACACATATCGACGATAGAGCTTTTTGGGCCATGCACCTAATACATACGAAACGTCTTGCATGTATCCATTAGATTCATCCGTAAATTTTTGTCGCATCGTGGTTACTGCGTCATTGATATCAATGTATTTCGACGCTACGCTATACAACTCACCGGAAAAAGGAAGACGTTGTGAAAGAAACATGATGAACGCCCGCAATTCACCGAGAGTCCAACTTTGGAATTCCGCATCTGGTAATGAATCCCAAATTTCTGAGAAATCCAAATAATCTCGGTCTTGGAAGCTTCTTCCGTCTTCGGCACAAAACTCTTCGAACGTAAATGAACGACCGTGATAGAAGCTGTATTTTCTAAGTTTTTGCATGGGTAGTGTGTTTATACGGTTTGAATAAAAGAGTCTCAATCTACAATATTACTCCGGATGTCTCCAAACACTTTCTTCTCCATATTCAGGAGCTAGCACAACTTCCGCAAATTCCACATCCTTCATCGACAAACCAGAGGTGTCCGCAATCCGACTGACAACACTGAGTAGAGTTCCTGCGATCTTGGATGCTGGTTGTTTGGACCGAAATGACATTTTTATTTCTACCTCAAACCCTTGCGATTCCCCTAACCTAATTATTCGTTGAATGTCTTCATAATTCAACGTTGCTCGAAGTGTTTGATTTGTACTTTCGTTGAACCAAGAAAATAGAATTCCTTCCGATTCTATTCGATAGGTGTCAACTTGTTCGGGCCAGGCCTGATAAGAAGGATGGTGGTGTCGTCTGAACATTGTATAGAACTCATTTATGTTCTGTTCAATGTGTGTTCTATCGATGTTTACTGCCATGACGTGCAAATTTTATGCTCGAAAGCCGATTTCGAAATAGATGAATAGCAACACGACGCTGAAACGACAGTTTTTCGGATCGATTCGTTGTGTCGTAAACTGCACACCAATGTCAGGAGACCAGTGTCGAGGATTAAATGAAATCTTTTCTTCTGTGTCACTTACTTGTTGAATTGCATTGGTACCAACACCGAATGACACATATCGTGTATCCAATTCAATGTGTCCGAATTTTTTAGTAACTGTCATTCCTCTGGTTTGTTGTTGGTAGGTTGTTCTGCCATCACCGATCGTACCATGTTAGTAAGAATAACCAGTCGGTTATCGGCATCTCGTTTGTGTTTGGATGTTGCTTTGGTTGCTGTGACATAATGCAAATCACGATACAACAACTCAAGTTGAAGCAAAAGTTCGGACAACGGAAAATGGTCGCTTGCAATTTTTGTCGGAACAAGCTTTTCTTTAGCTACTCCAATTGCTGTGCGTATTGCTTCGATGTCTTGCTCTATCAATTTTACTGCAGCATCATATGCCATCGGAGTAAATCTAACATGCTTCTTACGAATGCAGTGCAAATTGATACTTTCTTCTCCTGTGAAAATGTATTCTGTCGCACGCCGTTTGTCAAAAGCAAGTTTAGAATACTTGACATCGTTCTTCTCATCCCAAGGAATGAATCTGAACTCTTCTGATAACGTGCCGTCTGATCTCATTTCTTTGAGAATCGTTCGCATCATGTCATCGTAATCCGGGACGTAATGCACCAGACCGATCGAATCTGTTTTATCCAATGATCGAATCGGTTTGATGTATTTGAACTCCGACAACGCAACGTATTTGACATCAAATTCCAATTCAACATCGGTGATGACAGCCTTGGTCTGGCGCGTGAACGATCTGACGAATCTGGTGTATGCTACTTCGTCTTCGAGGCTGTCGAATACAAATTCTTCATCGCCATACGCACCTTCAATTTCATTACCTTTGGATTCCAGTGTCCGCAGTTGGATAAAGTATTCTTCATCCGACAAAGTCACGTTACCGTCGGAATATCCACTCGTGACATGCGAAGTATTTTTTCTGAAAACTCGAGTTGGTACTCCTTTGTCGAGAGTAAATTCTCCCGAAGAAGGAAATATCACAGTCTCGTCTGGGTTACCGTTGAATTCGGCAAATGTCGGTCCTTGTGGAATCAAAGCAACAGACAATCCGTTGTAAGCTGGGTCGAACACAAAGGTTGGCTTACTTGGCAAAGTAAATTTCATGATGAGTAAAATTAGGAGATGATGGAATAATCAATTCCGTGAATTTGGAATATGTGTTGGTAATAATGCAGGAATTCGGGAGTGATTTGTCTCAATGCCGCGATCTAAAGCAAGTTGCAGATCCAGCATAAAGTTGAATGGTTAAAAGGTAATAAATGATGTCTTATTCAGAGTCGAACTGAAATTTTCTGAGTCAAAGTCAGACGTAATGAGCCATTATACGATAAGACATTGTAGGGTGACCGACGAGATTCGAACTCATACACTCAGCAGTCGTGAGGCTATCATCGCCAGGCAGTGCTATTTGTACGCTTACCCTATTACTCACTCGCTACTGTGTCTACCAATTGCACCAAAATCACCTACGTTCTGGTCTTTCCCTAGTGTCACTCTTCTTTCAGCCCGTCAGTTTTAGTTCTGTAGAGTCGGGGCAATTAAGGCACGGTGGCCTTGTCGGAGGAGCAGGATTTGAACCTGCAAAGTGTCAACCAACTGGGCAATTAACCCTGATAAGGGCAGAGTGACACATTCCCTTGTAGCGTCTACTATTCCGCCATCCTCCGATATTATTCAAACTCTAATTATTTTCATCGTATTTTTCTTTTTCTTCTTCAAACAGCTGCATGAATTGATTTGACAATTTTCCTGTATGACTGTGAATATGCAGATAAGGAAACTCATCTCCCCTTTCTGATTTAACGAATTCAATAAACTCTTCTTCCGTCGAGTGAACAAGTCTATTCCAAAGAACCGGATAATCGTCACCCGACTCTGACATAAAGTTTACGATGAACACGCCAGGTGCGGAATCCTCGCTCAAATCGATGTCGTACTTTTCTTCAACCTCTTTTTGTGGCCATAGAAGATGACCGTTCTGATTCGTAACCAGTTCAAAGATATTGTAAGGAGTTTCATACATTACCACATAGAGTGATATGTCTGGATCTACGTTGTTCGTTACATGCAAAACAAGGTCGTCCTCGAGAATAAACGAGCGGAAAGATGACTTGATTTCTTTTGGATAGTGCATGAAAAAATTATTAAATGTAATCACCAATTTCGTGCTCCCCGATCTCCTGGATAGTCTCTTCGAGCATATACTTGCTGAGAGAATCGTGTACAATGACTGTGTAATACTTGTCGTCTAGTAGATAGACTTGATAAGCACTGTCTTTGATCCACGGACCTTCTCCAATGAAGGTGGCGTTGCTTAAATCTAGTTTTGCCATGATATCAGAATTAAAATTTGGGTGACCGACGAGATTCGAACTCGCCTAAATCCAGATTCACAGTCTGGCCCCTTAGCCACTTGGGTCCGGCCACCATATATTTTATTGCATCGACAAGAATCGAACTTGCATCTAACGAAAACCACCTCGTCGGCTGGAATTGAACCAACGCTTCTTTGCACACGCAGGGGCAAAGGAAAACCAATATTTCAACGCTGCAATGTACGGAAGGAAGGATTCGAACCTCCGACCCGCTGATTCGAAGTCAGCCGCTCTAATCCACTGAGCTACTTCCGCAAGTTTAATATTTCAGCATCTTCATCGTTGTCATCACAAGTTAGCGTAAAATTGTTTCAGTTTTAACGCGTAATCTGATTGTCCACAATAGATAGATGGTTTCAGAAGCAAATGTAACCGTCGCATATTGTGCCACAGACTTGCGAAGCCAAGCACATCCCATTCCTGTTCCCATCCGCCATTTCTTAAGAAGTGGCATAGTGGTGTGTCGTCGTAAACACCTAGAAAGTGGCGTCTTACAAACAACTTCATAAATTTATGTAATTCTTTTGAGTTTTCAAAGAGAATACCTAAATCCATAAAAACATTTTTTCCAAACTTTTCGAGGTACCCACCGTCTACAAATTCACGTAGCATCAATTGATGTTCTCTTATCTCGAGAATGAGGTCTGAAAAATATCCAGACTGAAATATACTAATATCTTCCTGACTCGTAATTTCAAACTTGGACAACATTTCGATAGCTGATTTTTTGAACAGCACGATGAATGCCAAATAGATATCGGGTTCAGACAGTTGTGTTGGTGAGGAAAATTCGATTCGAATTTTGGATTGAGAATTCAAAGTTTCTTCAAAATTCAATCCGTAGAAACTAAAAATAGGTTCTATCTTTTCCTGCGTTTCTTTTGAAGCTTCAATTTGCCCACCACTTTGTGAATATGTGACTGGGAATGGAAACGAACCAAAAAGTAATGGCGAGTAATCATATTCGATTATGGTGTGTGCAGAATCATCTTGGAAGTATCCAAATATGTCAAGGTCATTTTCATTGCAATCGTTTGGAAATGCACGTTGCAACACCAACGCAGCCAAGCATTCCTCATCGTCCATAATTGGAAACCCACTAATCCCGCATGTCAAGTTATAGCAACCCATATGACTTACAATAATAATATTGGTGGAGCGAAGGAGAATCGAACTCCCGACATCTGTGTGCAAGACAGACATTTTAGCCAGTTAAACTACCGCCCCTTAAAATTTGCGGTCGGTACGGGACTCGAACCCGTGACCTCTAGCGTGACAAGCTAACATTCTAGCCAACTGAACTAACCGACCGTTTTACCTAATCTAGAAATGCATCCGGCATGATCTGTTTTATTTCGTCCACCGTATATGGTCCTTCGATTATTGAGCTTTTCGCCCACAAAGTCCAAACAATAATTTCATCAACTGACATTGGTGCACGGCCAGCTTTTATTCTATCACTTGCAAGCTTGTGCACAAACGTTCTGACATCTGCGTTACTTCGTTGAATTGTCATGATCTAAAATGTTTGTTATTTTGGAATAATGATATCTGGATCAGCAAGAATGATCGTATCTGCTGGGATTAGGTTTTCTTCGTCAACTTCAGCAAAAACCGACTGACTCGTCATTTTTAATGAAATTCCATACACGAAGCTTCTCTGCCAGTCATAGCTCAGAGATGCGTATTGCTGACGACCGCGAATCGAGGTGATTACACCCAGGACTTGATTTTTGATCTTAAGCTTGGTTTCTTTGTGTTCCGATTCAATCGTTGTGATAACAAACTGACCAATTTTGTATCTGGGCGCAACGCCATCCCATCCTTCTTCGTACATAGACATAATTAGAGTGATAAGAAATTTGTAGCGGGAGAGGGATTCGAACCCCCGACCTTCGGGTTATGAGCCCGACGAGCTACCAACTGCTCCACCCCGCAATATTTGTTGTCCGAGTGACTGGAGTCGAACCAGCAATAACCTTCATTCCAAGTGAAGTAACCGCGCCACATGGATCGCACCCGGATTTTGATTGATTGCAGCGCAGTTAAAAAACTCTATGGGAGATGAATTTTACCGCTACGCCAGAGACTGGAAAAAACGAAGTCACAACGGCATCTACACGTCCACACGGATAGCTAATATCAGTTTGGTTTACAGCAACAACCTGTTTACTCCTACCGCGTCTATTCCGTGAAGTCATCTTCATCACGCAAAACAACCAATCGAGCCCTCGACAGGATTCGAACCTGCGACCTATTGATTACAAATCAATCGCTCTACCAACTGAGCTACAAAGGCTTATTTAGTATCCCGTAGGGGAATTGAACCCCTGTTGCCAGAATGAAAACCTGGCGTCCTAACCCCTAGACGAACGGGACTTGTGTGAGAAGTATAGGGTTCGAACCTATGACGCGTACCTTTTCAGGATACCGCTCTACCAACTGAGCTAACTCCTCATAAAACAGGTTCAACAGTTGTACTTCCTGTTTTTAATTTGGTGCGAACATACAAAATCGACTGACCCAAATTTACCTGTTCTGTGCACTCGGCGGAACTTGAATCCGCAACCCTCTGATTAAAAGTCAGATGCTCTGCCAGTTGAGCTACGAGTGCATAGTAACGCTGTTAAGAATTTCACATTTTGGCCTCTCTGCGTGTGCGCTTGTTCTTAACCGCGTTTCGTTTAATTCACATTGTAAATATACAAATAGATTTTTTCATAAACAAGGCTAGAACCATCTTTTTTTCATTATTTCTGAAAAAAGTTCAAAATAAGGTTCAATCATCTGAATTGGGATATCATTCTCCGTATAATCGTCGTCTCCGATATCGCCCGAGACAAAGCTTGAAGCTTTCCAGTATTGCTCGACCAACCAGTCTTTTGCATCCCACATATCTTCTTTTCCCAGACAAAATACCTGGAGCCAAAATGTACCTGCTAAATTGTCATCGTCTCCAACGAATCGCCATGCCTGAAGATTGTGGTGAATTTTACCATACTTGGATTCTGGATATTTTTCCTTGAGCTCTTCTTTAGCTTCGTCAGAAATATTCAATCCAATTTCATCCATTTCGAAGTCAACTTGGATGACTTCCATTTGCATTAATTCGTATCGTTTGTGGTCCATTGCACATTATAATAAAGTAAGCTGAACATAAGAAGGATCATGCAACGGAGTTAATTCAAAAATCATTGTTGAATCCCATGCACCGTCAATTCGGGAGACAGTACGAATGAAGCTTTGAAATTGTTTACCATAGTTTCCATCCTAATCTTGTTGCGAGTTCATACAATTGAATAAACGCAGGAAGTTCTTGTGCATCCAAATCAGATCCTGCGGGATCGTATTGAGAAAGATCAATTGATGCGTCCCGATATCCGTATTTTAACTGATCCTGCAACCATTCAATGTTTTCTAGATCAGTGTAGTCCATCTCCCCCCAATCAAGCGATTCTATTCTGAAAAATGCATTCGGGTGTTCACTGTTTTTAATGATGACTAGCTTTGCACGAGGTAGCGAGATTGAAATCTGATCTTCCTGAATTTTTTTGTAATTGATGTTAAACATTAGAATGTAATTGTAGGTAAATTCAACACAACTTCAACACTGAGTAACGATTCAAAGTATCCGCACCACGGAGGAGATAATTGAATATGCTTTCCATCGATTTCAAAGTTAATCAAGTAGATCATGGTCCAAGGATCAGGATACTTGCAATCCCACCAAGCAGGTGGAGTCGGTGGATTGTTTGGGCTATATCGATTATTGTTTTCCTTGTACCAGGCATAATGCTCCTGGATCCGGTGGACTGCGTTTTTTACATCCTCCAAATTGGAGAATTCGTATGGCAGTTCATCTGTTTCTTTGTGCGACCCGAAAGAGTTACCAGTTAGGTATGTGTACCTGATTTTATACATGATGTTTGATATGTTAAACAAATTACTCGGAAACGTTTAATAAATTAAACAAATGTAATCCGGGCAGGATTCGAACCTGCGACGACGCAACCACATGGTGTGTGGATGAGATAGACCGCTTCCTCATTACGCGTTACCAGATTCTTTTTGAACTCCGCCAAGATTTGAACTTGGATCCTCGGGCGTCTCGCCCGCGTGCCTTCCGATTACACTACTGGAGTTATTCAACTCTTGCTTACTTTGCGCGTTTTTCTGCTCGAGTTGTTAGGAAGTAGTTTGCGCTACTACTACTTTGTACGGGAGGCAGGGCTCGAACCCGCGTGTAACCAACTACCCTTTCTACAAGATATAAGCTTGAGGGGATACACCCGCATTAATCATTACTCAGTATCAATTGCGACTACGATGGCTGCGATCAGCATCGTGACAAATGTAAGTGCCAAATCCAGAATTCCAATCCATTCTGGCGCGGTTTCATCAAACATGGACTGCCCGCCCGTGGCCGCAAAATATGCCACCGCAATCACAAGCGTAGGTCCGATTATTGCAACGATGGCGATCACTACGATCAAAAAAAGATTCAATTTTCGATACGGTTTCATGTGTTAGATTAGAGTGTAAATGTAATTTCCTAGGCACCATAACCAGAAAAGAACGTTATGAAACGCCATTTCTAATACAAGTTTTTTGTCTGTTATGAACAGAACTCTAGCATATAACGCAGCCAACACCGCACCCAAAATAAGATTGTTATCAATCGGAATTTTCGCTATCCAACAGAACATGAGTGCTGCTAAATAAATGCTAGTCAGGCGAAGAAACGCCGAAAAAATTTCTGTTAGTGCTTTCTCTGAAAGATTCATTTTGTTGATGGGTTAGATTGTTCATACTGGACTTCGAGATCGATCAACTCAAACACCAGTTTGCGTAAATAATCACGAAAAAGAAATTCGTCTTGACGCTCGCCAGTTGCCATCGCTTGTTTGAGTCTCTTTTCGACGGTTTCAATGTCTCTTTTGAGGACATCAATTTGTCTCGACATTGCTGCTCTGTTCGAAATCATCTTTGTGAGTCGATTAAATGTGTGTGTGAACCAGGTAGGGATCGAACCTACGACCTACTGCTTAGAAGGCAGTCGCTCTATCCAACTGAGCTACTGGTCCATATATTAACCTTTGTTCACCCAGCTAGTCACTTTACCGATCAGTCGGGATGTGAATTGCGTGTCGTGTAACCAGGATTGCATTATGCCTGCCCATTCTTCTGGTACGGTGATATTAGGACAAGGGAGAGTTCCAATAAACATCGGAGCAACGTCTTCTGATGTAAATCCAGCTCTGCAACAACCAACCGCTGTCAATAGAAATTTTATGTGAGGAAATCTTTCCGACATCGATATAAGATTTGAGACCGATGGCCAGATGTCTAAATAAGTATCAAACGGCTCGCTTGGAGATTTTTTTGTTGGGATTGCGTATACTCCTCTCCAATTATCTCCACTATTCTCGGGATGAACTGTTAATCCGATTGGTCGGATGTACGTATCCCTTGGCATCATCTTTTTCGCAGATAACGCTGCACCCCCGCCGTGAATACCTAGCAAATTCGACCCAAAAACAAATACCTCGTTCGCAGCGATATCTGTAACAAAAGACGGAGTTATCTCAGCATAAATTTGAGTCTTGTCCTGATAACTGTCTGCTGCTCGATGCACATGTGCGAGCATCAGTATCATTTCTGTTTTGATGGTCTCTTTTTGCATGATGCAATATATTGATAACCAGTTTCCTGATCGGTGATTATGATTTGAGATCCTGTACCGTACGGCACTATCTGAATTTTGGGTTTTTTCATACTTCCTCCACTTCAAATTTCACGTCATCCAAATATCCACATTCATAGTAATCGGTATAGACTACAATAGGAAATTTGTGTTTGTCTAACCATTCATTGACGCTAATTACAACCATGCCGGAAGAAAAATCGTCATCCATGTGAAACCCAATTAGTTCTGCAAACGAAATGTCTGCGTTTTCGATTGCAACTGGTATCCAGTGCTTCTCGTATTCTTCTAAATTTTCGTAACGCTGAATAAACATAAATCAGGTGAATTGACTGTGAGCGGAAGCGATAGGATTCGAACCTACGTGAGTGTGACCTCGAACGTTTAGCAAACGTTTCCAATTGACCGCTCTGGCACGCTTCCGTGAAATATTTGGTGCGAGAAACAAGGTTCGAACTTGCGGCCTTCTGAGTGGAAGTCAGACGCTCTACCAACTGAGCTATTCTCGCAAAAATTAAACTGAGACGTCAGGTAGGTTTCGAACCCACGACCTTTGGTTTTGGAGACCAACGCTCTGCCAACTGAGCTACTGACGTGTGGTATTGGATAAATACTGGAGGAGAGACTCGATTAATGATTTTATTTAACAATCCCGACCCAACAGCTGGAATCGGACGGCATAATTGTTCTGACTACGACGACACCATTTCTTAGAGTTGCACCAGAATTAAACGCGGTCAACACATGAACGGTATCCAAAATGAAAAACTCTGAATCATATCCGGTGCTCACTCCTTCCGCTTGGACGGTGCGGATAGTCCAAAGTGCATTTTTTGACTCGTAAATAGAGTCCATATATTGAACTGCCAGATGACGAGATACCGCTTCGTCACATCGTCTATCCGGACTCGCATGGTAAGTCATTTCAAGATCGTACTTCGCCCGAACCCGAGACTCTTGAACATAGTCGAGTGAGCAAGAAGTGAACAGTAATGCAAGAGAAACAAAAAGTAAACGCGACATAAAAATGGATTATTGGTGAATATAAGAAATTGGCACAATGCTGTACCCAAACCTATGATTAACACGGATAAGGTCTGGATGATTTTGGACCATCGAAACAGTTCCTAGAATCATTTCTTTTTTGGCCGGGTGCAGAAACTTTATCACTGGATCTAATCCTTCATACGCTTCTATCACAATTTTGTTGGCGTAGAGCAGACGATGCAGATCGTCTGGGTCATTCATCATTGTAGGTGACATAGGAATGCTTTGGTTTTTTGTGTTTTTTCGGAGTTTCCACACGAGCTCGAAAGCGACCATCATAAAACCCGTCAGCCTTCGCCTTTTCGCGAACTGCTGCTTTCTTCAAGTTTTTTGTGGTCGTTTTCATATCTCAGTTTTTTAACTCTATACAAATATAAGGACACAATTCCAGATTAAAAAATTATATCTGAAAAATTATCGGGTTTTTCTATAAATTCGATCTGCGTACAAAGTTTTATCCGGGTGTTCATATACTTTTGACTGCGCGATTTGCTCAAATCCAAATTGTTCCATCCATCGTGAAACAACTACACCCGACCTTTCCGGATCCACTTCAATTAGAATCCATTTACATTTCTGTATTAATTTTTGCGCTCCCATCAGAACTTCGATTTCATGTCCCTCGGCATCAATATTCAAGAAATCGATTGTGAAATTTAACTTTCCTCGATTGGATAAATCTTTAATAACACTATCAATAGTTCGAGCCTCGACCACATAAGTTTGATTTCTTGGATAGTGAGTTGCCTCAGATGGTTCTAATATTCTGGATTGCTGCCCTGAATTAAGAAACACAACATTTCCCCTTTCATTTGACGCCGCACAATGCACGATCGTTTGACCCAACAACTCTTCGATTCGGAATTGTTCACGTTGGACAAATTCAGGATTGGCTTCAATCCATATTACGCGATCGTGAACGACTTGTGCATATTGTGGTGCTTCCCATCCATCGTACATTCCTACGTGAAGAATGCCTTCAGGGAATATATCAAAATGGGCAAAAATGCCAGCCCTTGATCCAATTTGCTCCATACCAACGTTGTTAGCAGGATCATTTGGAATTCCGTCTGGTGTGTAAGATCCAAACAAGCTCATTAGAAATTCTTTTCCTTTTTCATGTGATTTTTAATCAGAGAATTGATGGAGTCGTCGTCTTGCATATCTAGATATGCGAATTGAACCGACGGCAGCACGTTTGCAACTTCAGTTTGCTTTTGGTACGCCAGAGTGGCAAACTTCTTGCGGAATTCTCGTGTAGCATTCCTACGTTTGCTTATTTCGGCAAACACCTGAATATTAGCAGTTTTGTATGCGTTAAACTCGTTTTCCCACTCTTCGTACAAATTATTTGCCCATGCATACAATTCATCGGGAAGTGCCGCGATTGTAGTTTTATCTCCTCGCTCAAACCATTCCCACACGGTGACTTCGGAAGTATTGGTCATGATGCGATGGAGCTCCACGTAATTTTGGAATTTGACCTTCATACGAAAGTTTCCATCATACGGCCACCGCACGACGACGCCTTCTTCACCCGGAATATCCATTTTAAGGAATTGTTTCCATTCACCGTCGTATGCCATAACTACCGGAAACGGAAGATTGAGGTCACTTAACTCGTCATGGTGTAGCTCTCGGTTTTCTTTTTCATCGTATGCACCGAGAAGTACCAACTTTTCCTGTCCGGCGTAATCCAGAACAATTTGGTTTTCTGGATAAATGATCTCTACGTACAATGTGCGACCATCCCGGAGTACAAAATCCGGATACAACCGATTCAGATTGTCATATACCCATTGAGCCTGCTCGCTCTGAAAAGATCCTCGAGTCGCGACGATTAAGTTTCCGTTATACATGAACAGGATGCCCAACGACCCGTCCTCTTTTCGAGTAATTATCCAATTTTTTGATTTCGGAATTTGGTGTGCCTTCAACTCACCAAAATTAAAAAACTTTGGCATCGGAGTTGCGACGATGTTAAAATCATCGTCAATAACCATGCCTCGAAATTGCTCTAGCACTCCGTCCCATTTCCATCCGTATTGTGCGGAGGGAGTATAGTTCAGAATATGCAGGGGAAGCGTTGGGTGTTTACGCTTCGATACCAATCCCGCTTGCAAGTACCCCTCTAGGAGTTGGCAATCCAGTTTTTTCATAAAATGATACCATGTTATCCAGTTTAGAGAACTGGAGTGAAAAAATGAAAACGGCTTCACCTACTTTTTCACGGTAGGCAGTTTGTTTTTGTGCGGATAAAAAATTGTATCGCTTGATCCGCATGTGCTCAGCACAAACAGCTGCGATGATCTTTGGGTCAACTCCAAGATTACGCATCCACAGTTGGACTCCTGTGTTCTCTGCAATGAAGTTTGCAGCTGCTGGGCCGTGGCCTGGCGCGGTTGGCCAACCTTCCCCCGAAGTTTGATTCAACTCGAGCTTCATGATGTCATGCAGCAAAGCTACCATCATCATTTCGCGTCGGTTCGATACTTCCATTTTAGCTCGCTCATATACAATAAGAACGTGGGCGAGAGTGGAAGGTTCTGGGTGGAAGTCCGGTCGTTCTTCCAGTACCTGAAGGGAATATAGATGGTTGAAAACGACCGTTGGCATATCCAACGTTGCGAACTCATCCCGATATCCTCGCATCATAGCGTTGAACGTCTGTGCGTTGGGGTCTTTCAGGTATGTGAGTAATTCAGTGTTCATAGTGTAAACTTACACAGAAAAAACGACAAAACAAAAAAAATCCGCTTTTTTCGAGCGGATTTACTATTTGAAACGATATAATTATTCTACAACATCGTCGAAGATTTGATTTAGAATTTCTACAAACTCAACGTCGGTGTAATCCCGAGTTGCAACGTCTTTCAGAAGACGCCGCCAACCTTTGGAGTTGGTCTTAAAATCGGCTCGTAGCAAACGCTCGGCTTTGGCTTCTGGGAATTTCCGTTTTCCGAGTTCCCAGTCTCGGATGATGGCTGCACGAAGAGTGTTTCTAAACTCTTGTTTCATGATTTTACGATTTGAATGTTAAACTTGGAAATTTGGGACTTTAGAGTTTGCAGGTCGTTCCACATCTTTACCACAACCTTTTCGGGAACAACGCGTTCCCTTCTGGTGTTTCTGGCAAGAACAACTTCAAGAGGAAGGTCGAAAACAACTAGTTCAATTTCCCTTCCAAAAGAACGAAATGACTCAATGTACTTCATCGAGCAGTGTGTCGCATCAACAATCACATCGTACTCGGACATTGATTTAATTGTTGTCGCAACTAAATCGGTAATTTTCGACTCCAGCTCCGGAGTAACCGGGCGGTTTCGGAGCATGAATCTGAAATCGTCGCGAGACACGCGAACAGCATCTGCGTGGCCTGCAAGATACTTGTTGCTCCAGGTTGTTTTGCCGGAACCTGGCGCACCAACCATCAAAATCAATTTCTTTTTCATCGTTTCGTTTTGTTAAACAAACATAACACGATTTTTTTCAAATACAAAATTATTTTTGATTATATGCAGTGCAAAAAATCATTTCTTCTCCTGAAATTGATCGCTTGACTGCACTCCAGGTGTATTTGGGTTTAGCTGAAACAAAGCTATACACTTTATTGAGCTGAATCGTTTGAATCACGCGTTGAATAAACGGACACCCGATTACATTAGACAAGATAGACTGTTTCGTCTCTGGCCAGACACTATCAAACGCGTCGTTGGTTGTGATAATTTTTCCTGAACCGTCTAAGATGGCCATTGGTGTAGGCGAACTGTCAAAAAATAATGATTTGGATTCTTCTGCAATCACACCTTTCAACCCGTCTTTGTACGATTGAATTGCCAATTCTAATCTATCGAAATCTTGAGTTAGTGTTGTCATAACGGATGCTGTTGTTGACGTTTAATAAAATCCAGCGTCATTTCTAGGATTGTGGTTAATTTACTCAGTTGATTGACCGTGTTTGTCATCTGAGTTTTTAATTCGTTGTCTGCAACCAAATTTCTCGACTCAACCTGAGTTAATAGATTTGCCACTTCTCTTAGTGCGATTTGGGTTTTTAACGCCATGTCAGCAAGTTCCCTGTCCCGAGTATGAAGAGATTCAACAAACTTGTCCTGTTGGATATTTAACTGTTTTTGTAGTTCCTCAGCGCGTCGCTTGAAATATCGAATTGTAGGAATTCCGATAATAAATGCAACCGCCAATGATGGTGCATATTTCAGAATTTCTACAAATACAGATACATCATTAATCGTTTGAAGTAGCATTACACTCTCCTTCCTTCGAAGAAATTGATTTCTCCCAGAACAGTGGTATAGTTAGATGGTTTCGATAACTTTGTCAATACTTGAGGTTGCTCAAACTTCGTTTTGCTGCTATCCATAGGGTCTGACACTAAATTTGGAAACCAGTATCTGTCTAGATATAACCAGTACGGTACATGATTAAAACGTGAGTTTTCACCGTATCCGAGTATGTGATCGAAAATTGCGGCATTGGTGGAGCATTCAACCACGCCGTTGATGTAACCAAAATAAATCGTATTCATTTTTTTCTTGATAAGAAAGTTTCTCGAGTTTCAGTTTTTCTGTACTTCGCAACATAGATATCAGGCTTCTGTCCAGTTTTATACACGATCAGTATCAGATCGA
>JACCDR011198939.1_pt1 | contig 29691 bp, 38 predicted proteins | sample 7446431 | NCBI WGS metagenome assembly JACCDR01 (sample SAMN15323443, study PRJNA562643) | freshwater metagenome | isolation source: river surface water | place: USA:Blue River Watershed | collected 2017-08-17
CCCGAGGTCCTCGCGATCCTGCTCGCCAGCCTGCCCGACGAGCGGGTGTTCGGCGAGTCGACGCGGCGCGGGGTGCTGCCCCTCGAGCAGCCCGACACCAACACCAACACGGAGACACCATGAAAGACCTGGACCCAAGCACAGTGCGCAGCCCGCTCGCGGTCGCGCTCGCCGCCGCACAGGGCGAGCTGCAGGACCCCGAGAGGAGCAAGAAAGGCCAGGTGCGCGGCCGCTCGGACTACCGCTATGCGGGCCTCGATGACCTGCTGCGCGTGCTGCGCCCCGTGCTCTCGCGCCACGGGATCGCGGTGACGCAGCGGCAGGTGCAGGACGACCACGGGACGCTGCTGGTGACCGAGCTGCGCCACGCGAGCGGCGAGGTCCTCTCCTCCTCGTGGCGGCTGACCTGCACAGGTGGCCCGCAGGAGCGGGGCAGCGAGATCACCTATGGGCGCAGGTACACGCTGGAGGGCCTCGTGGGGGTCGCGCCCACCGAGGAAGACGACGACGGGGCTGCAGCGCAGGCGCGCCCCGAGCCGCAGAAGGAGCAGAAGCCCAGGGCGACCAAGGCCGACGCGCAGCCCGCGCCCGAGCAGCGCCCGCAGCCGAAGCTGCCGGAGCCGCAGCCGGCGGCCCACAACTGGCCCGAGGATGAGCAGAGCTATCGCGCAGCGGTCGCCAAGCGCGGGCTCGACTTCGAGCTCGTCTGTGAGCTCGCCAAGACGAGGCAGGGCGGGGCATCACCAGCCGAGATGACCCGCATCCGGCGCGAGCGATACCTGCAGTGGCTCGAGAGCAGCGAGGGCAAGACGGCCTATCAGGCGTACGCGCTCGATGGGCAGCGCCTCTTGAGCGCGATCGCTGACCTGCACGTCGCCCTGGAGGAGCGCCTCTTGGTGCTCTCCGAGTGTGCGCAGACGGCCGGACTGCCGGTCAACGACGACGGGCCCGTCATCGACGGCGCGCCCGAGCCGATGCTCCGGCGCTACCTCCACCAGCTGAGACTGCGGCTCGCCGCGCAGGGGGCCAAGTGATCGACCGCTGGTACATCATCGAGGTCTTCGGCCACCAGAAGCACGCGGGGTACGTCTCGGAGGTCACGGTCGCGGGCGTGCAGCTCCTGCTCGTCGAGCAGCCGGGCCACGAGACGGTCAGCACCGAGCGCGACATCTACCCGAGCCGGCGGACGCGCAAGGTGACGACCCGCTACCCCGACGCGCGCATCGAGCTCGGAGGGGCGGCCATCTTCCGGCGCGTGGCCGTGACCGAAGAGGAGGTGCGCGCCGCGCTACGCTGGTGCACCCAGCCGAGACCGGGCGAGATCATCTACGGCGAGTGGGAGGACCCCGCGCCCGCGCTGCCGGGACCGGTCGAGGATGCCGAGGAGGTGGGCGACACCTCGTGGCCCCAGCCCGAGGACCAGGACCGCGAGTGGAGTGGTGACGAGGAGCCAGAGACGCAGCGCCGCTGGCTGGGTGAGGAAGAGTGACCTTCGCCGCCGCCCTCGCCGCCGCCCGCCTGCGAGCTCGTCTGCCCGCAGGCGCCTATCTGCCGGCCGAGCTCGACCGACCTCTGCGCGGCGCGCGGGTGGCGGTGGTGGACACCGAGACCACCGGCCTGTCTGGGGATGCGCGGGTGGTGGAGGTGGCGGTGGTGGTGATCGACGAGCTCGGCAGCTCGGCGCCGAGGACGGCCCTCGCGACGCTCGTCAACCCGGCGCCCGTCGAGATCGACGGCTGGGCCTACAAGACGCACGGCATTGGTAGGCGCCACGTCGCCAAGGCGCCCCCGTGGGAGGCAGTGTGGCCGCTCGTCGCGGAGGCAGTCAGCGGCGCGGTGTGGTGCGGGCACAACACCGCCTTCGACCACCGCATCATCGACCGCGAGGCGCAGGACCTCTCGCTGCCGCGCCCTCCCGAGCGCGGGCTGTGGATAGACACGCTCGCGGCCTTGAAGGTGCTCGACAGCCACCACAAGAGCCGCTCTCTCGAGGCGGCCTGCGAGCGCCGCGGCCTCGTCGCGGGCGCCCACCGGGCGGAGGCAGACGCGCTCGCGACGGCGCTGCTGCTGCGCAAGGTGGTGGAGGAGCTTGAAGAGAGCGAGTACGCGCCCGCGGTGACCGGCACGGTGCGAGACTTCCTGCGGTGGCTCGCGTTACCGCAGAAACAGCGAGCCAAGGCGCCCGTCGTCGAGCAGGTCGAGCTCCCGCGCCCAGCTGACGCGACGCGCGTGGAGGGCCTCCCCACGCGCGAGGAGGTCGAAGAGCGCGAGCGCCGCGCGGAGATCGGCCGCACGTCGACTGTGCAGAGTGGTCTGTACCGGATGCGCCGCGTCGCTCTCGAGCCCGTGCAGCTGCCCCTCCCCAAGGGGGCGCTCGCGGTGCTGTGGCGAGTCGAGGACGGCACGCTGCCGCTCCCCGCGATGGTGCCCGATCTTGACGGGCCCTACGACGTGCGCCGCTGGCGGACCGACAGCGGGCGGCTCCGCTACCAGGTGCGATGGGCAGCCGAGATCCTGGTGTCGTGGGAGCTCCTCGAGAGGGGGCTGTGGAAGGCCCTCGTGCGCCGCGTCGCCGCCCACCTCGACCAGGGCGCAGAGTTGGTCGACCTGCGCCTCCCAGGATGGTCCTGGGAGGAGATCTGCGAGGCCGCTGCGGCGGCGAGAGGTACGCGATGAACGCGAGGCAAGAGGAGGTCGCGCCCCTCGAGGGGTGGGATCACTGGCGGTGGAGCCCCAACGGCCGCATCCTCATCGGGCTCGGGCCCGACGGCGAGCGCCGCTCGCTTGGCGAGATCTCGGGGCAGGAGCCGAACCTGCTCGTCGAGCTCATCGGCCCCAAGGGGCAGCTCGTCAGCCGCGACACGGCGGCAGACGAGGACGAGGCGAGGCGCACGATGCGGCTGATGGTCGTTGACGCGGGCGCCCGCTGGGACGACGAGCAGGCGCCGCCGACTGCGGCCCGCCCTCCGCTCGGCGAGTGGTGCCGCGACGAGCGCACGCGCCGCGGGTGGACGCAGAGCCAGATGACCCGCCTGCTGCAGCCCATCGTAGGCGGCGGGCTGCAGCAGGGCGCGCTGTCCAACTTCGAGCGCGGGCTACTCCTGCGCTCGCCGGTCACCCGCGAGCACCTCGAGCAGCTGTTCGCGGCGCACCCTGTCGTCGCGGCCGCCCCTGCGACCCTGGCGCCAGACCCCGAGCTCGTCGCGCTGCTCGACAGGCTCGGTGTGCCCAAGGCGCCGAAGGGGCTCGGGATCGCCTGGCGCCTCGGGTGGCTCGAAGGGAGGCAGGCGTGATTGGGATCCTCGCCAGCTACTGCAGGGCGCTTCGGCTCGGCTCCAACCCCAGGCTCGGCATCCGGGCGCGCACGCTCGCCCTGCTCGAGAGCCGGCCGGGCGAGCGCCTCACCCGCAAGGAGATCGGGGAGGCGATCGGTGCCGAGCTCAGGGCGCTGAGCAACTGCCTCGTGCGCATGCGCCAGCTCGGGCTGGTGCGGGTCGAGGGGGAGGGGAAAGGGCGCGTGTATTGGGTGCCTCGATGAGCACCGTGGTCTGGGCATCGACCGCCGAGGTCCTCGCGCACCTGGGGGTCTGTCGCGACGTGCTTTCGGGGCTCCTGCCCGCTCCGGTCCCGCGCGAGCGTTGCGCCTTCGTCGTCCTGGCGGGCAGGATCGGCCACCGGTCGTTGCGCCTGCGGTGGCGTCTTGACCGGGTAGACCAGTGGTTCGAGGAGGCAGCGGCATGGCGAGCGTCACGAAGCGAGGAGGCAGCTGGGTCGTCAGGTGGCGAGACGGCGGACGAGGCAGCAGAGAGCACCAGGAGACCGTCAGCAGCGAGCGCAGAGCCCATGCGCTCGCGGAGGAGATCGAAGACGCGATCGAACGACACGGAAGGTACGAACCTCGTAAAGCTGGTCGAGCGTCTCTCCTCTCGCTGATCCTCGAGGAGTACCTCGCCGAGGTTGTCCGCAAGCGCCGCCCTAACACCGCCAAGCGCTACGCGCAGATGCTCGAGATGTGGCGCGTGTGGTCTGGCGATGCGCTCGTCGACGAGGCGCTCTCTTACCATCGCCTCGCGGACTACCACGCTCACATCTCGGCGCCCGAGGCCGGGCGGCACCTGCACAAGCGGGGCGTCGAGACTGTGCGCAAGCACATCGAGTGCATCGAGCTCCTGTGGCGCTGGGCCTGGGCAAGGCAGGCGCGCGGCACCTACCACGGGGTGCCCCAGCCTGACTCTCTCGAGCTCGAGAGGTCCGCCGCGCCACACAAGCTCGCGCCGAGCTTCGCCGAGATGGATGCGGCGATAGGCTGCTCGGATGGCTGGCAACACGATCTCTACCTGGTGCTGCGGTGCACGGGCTTGCGCGTCGCCCAGGCGCTGGCCCTGCGCTGGGACGACGCGCGGCTCGACCGGGAGGTGCCGCTGCTGCATGTGCGCCCCGAGCTCGGCAAGACGAAGCAAGAGCGCCGCGGGCGGTGGGTGCCGCTCGCGCCGGTGCTCGTCGAAGCGCTTGCGGGATGGGGGCGCCGCGAGGGCTACCTCGTGCCGTGTGGGCGCCTGCGGCGGGAGGCTCGCGCGAGAGACGCGCAGCGAGCGTGGGAGCGCGCAGGAGTCGACCGTGGCGTGTGGGAGCGGTGCGCGCACCATGCGTTTCGCGCAGGCTTCACCTCGGGGCTCAAGCGGCTCGGCGCGGACACCGAAGCTGTGGAGTACCTCGTCGGCCACAGTCGCGGCGACGTGCGCGAGAGGTACGCGGATCCCGAGGCGCTGCCCCTCGTCGAAGCGGTGCGCCTGGTGCCCCGCATCGGGGAGTCAGACGCGGTCGTGCGGCAGCTCCGAGCGGGAGCGGATCCTTGAGCGCGTGTGTGCGCGGTGTGCGCAGCCGAAACACGAGCGAGCGATTTGGAGCCAGGGACGCCAGGGATAGAGAGTGTGGCGGCGGACCATGGGTCTAGAGCCTTGAACGGTCGGAGCTCCAAAGCGCAGCATCTATGCCGGCATGGCTTGGTATTGCTGCTGTAGAGAGCCTGGAGCTTCGGGTCGCTTGGTGGCTCTTGTGTGTGCACGGTGTGGGCGCGCGAAGCTGCGGCGGAAACTGTTGAGAGTTTCCGTCAGACTCACCCCACCTCGAGCACCGTCAGCGTCCAGCGCCTGCCCCACTTCGGGATGTCGCGGGAGAGCTCATCGAGCAGCTCGCCCATGTCGGTCCTCTCGAGCACGACGCAGCCCGCGCTCGCCTCCGCCCCGACGCCCGCGTCATCGTGGACGTGGACCCCGAACAGGCCCACATCTGTTGCGCCTGGCTCCAAGAGCTCGTCTCGGTCGCCGTCGCGGCGCACGGTGACGGGCAGGACCTGCCGCAGCGCCGCGCGGCCCTTGTGCTCTCCGAGCTCGTAGGCGCCGCGGTACTGCCCCGGCGCGAGGATGGCGGTGCCGCGCGGGTGCTCGGCCTTGCGCAGCGCGGAGCGCCCTGGGTCAGCCGAGCACGGCCAGGCGAGCTCTATCCAGAGGCCCAGCTGGTAGCGCACGACGCTGATGAGGTCGTCCATCTCGCCCGCTCGCCGCTGGCTTGATCGCTGCACGATCAGGTTGGCCGAGCCGTCGGTGAAGACGACGTGCCCGGCGCGGCGGACCTCGCGGAGTAGGGAGGGGAGCATCACAACAGCCTCCACCACAGGCTCCCAGCGAGCCCGAGCGCCAGCGCGCACAGCCCCGCCAGGCCGCCGACCGCGAGCGCGAGCACGGCAATCAGCCGCCCCTGCGTCGCCACCGTCGCGTCCGTCTGGTCGGCTTCCCTCGCCTCGTCCTCTGCGGGCGCCCACAGGCGGCCCATCTTGTCCTCGAGCGCCTCGATCCTCTCCTCGAGCGCGCACAGGTCGTTCTCGTGGGTGTGGCTGGTCTGTTCGAGCAGCTCCACCCGCCCGCGCAGTCGCCGGATCTCGCCGAGCGCCCCGAGGAGCGCGTAGGTGAGATCGCGCAGGTGCTCGTCTCCGCCACGAGACACCGCGGGACGCGGCACGATCTCTCCGGTGGCAGGGTCGCGAGCGGGGCGCTGGTAGTCTACCGCGGTGGGAACGGTCGACGCAGAGCCCTGCGCGGTCGCGTAGCGCGCGATTACGGCTTCGAGGTGGGCGACAGGATCGCTCATCGTGGGTCGCTCCCGTCGCTGCTCTCGGTGACCGACACGGCGCCGCGCTTGCGCTCGTCGTCCTCGCCGTCCCGCTCAAGCGCTCGCCGGAGCCTGCGGAGCTCGGCGAGGGAGTCGGGATGGAGCTGCACCACCAGCGGCACACCCGCCCCGAGCGCGCCGCGCGCCCACCACGCGAGCCAGGCGAGGACCGCGGGCAGCCCGCCACCTCGGACGAGCTCGACGAGGGTGTCCATGATGGGGTCGCCCGCTACGGAGGCGCCCGGGTCCTGGCCGTAGGCGACCGCTGCGAAGCCGAGCAAGGCAGCGACGATCGACCAGGAGAGGCAGTGTAGGTGCTTCATGGAAGGTCCTCGTAGGCCGCCCAAGCTCGCGTGCCGAGCTCGTCGTAGCCGGTGGCGAGGAGGTGGACCTGGTCCACCCCGAGGTCAAGCCCGACGCCGGAGACGACCCGGACGAGGTCGGGGAACTCCGCCTCGAGGTCGGCCATGTAGGCCTTGACGGCGTTGACGTACTGATGCCCACTGCTCGGGCCAGGCGAGACGACCGGAGGCTCGAACAGCAGCACCCGCGTGCCAGGCTCGACGATGGCCTCCGCCATGATCGACTGCCGCACGGTCGCATACCAGGCGTCCGCCTCGGCCTGCGTCTGCGAGTCGTTGGTGCCGCAGCACCACACCGAGATGTGGCTCGTCTTGGTGCCCACGGTGCCGTCTGCGCGCATGTCGCTGTGGACCTGTCGCGCGTAGCCGTCCACCGTGGGGATCTCCTGCGCGGACAGGGCACGCACGAAGATCTCGACGCTCTCGTAGCCCGCCGCGTGCGCCTCGTCGGCGAGCTGCGCGAGCGCGCCCGCCTGGGGGACGGGGCTCGTGTCGGGGTAGTTGGTGAGGGCGACGCCGTTGTCGACCCATCGCAGCCAGCTCGGCAGGGCGGTCGCCGGCCGCGTCGAGCCGCCCTGCCCGTCGAGCAAGCTGTCGCCCTTACCCTTGATGCGCAGGATGCTACCCACCCCGGTCGCCGGCTTTGCGCTGCGAGCCGGCACGCTCACGCGAAAGGGTCGGGTATGTCCACCACGGCCCACTGCAAGCGAGCCTGAATCGCCAGGTTTGCGAGGTTGGTGGCGCTCCCGTGGAGCAGCCCGAAGCAGAGCTTGCTCGTCAGGGGCCCCGTTGTTGGCGACTGACCAGCGCCGAAGTTGGCGCCGGGATCGGTCTCGCCGTTCGCCAGGATCGCGTCCGCGATCACGCGGGTGTTCCAGACCCCCGCGCGCAGGCTCCACTGGAACTGCGCTATCAGTGAGTTGACGAGCAAGCTCGCGCCGCTGAACACGCCCCCCGTTGCGTTCATCAGGCCAGTCGTGTCCGCAGACGCTCCGCCTTGGCGGACCTGCACCGCGGCTCCGAGAGCGGAGGCCCCTGGTACCTGGTCGAGGACGCCCGCCCACACGCCGCCCGAGGCCGACCCGGCCGCCATGAGTAGCTTGTCGAGGCGCAACAACAGCCGCTGGCGCTTGTAGTCGAAGTCTTGCGGAAACCCAGGCAGGCTTCCAAGCGTCACGGAGAGGTACGGCACCGCCTCGGTGTAGCCGTCCACCTGGGTGGTGCCGTTGACGACGCAGTCGATCATTTCGTTGTCAGCGTTGTACCCACCGCTGACGATCAAGCTCGCGGCGTTGGCGAGAGCGAAGGAGCCAGAGCTGCCCTGGTCCCAGGCGTTGACGGTGCGCCACCGGGGCGCCGCCTGCCCAGCGGCCGCGCGCAGCGTCCCCCCGAACGTCACGGCGCACGCGAGGTGGCCGTCAGCCACACTACCTGCGAGGCGCTGCTGCCCGCGAGGAACAGCTCGATGTCGCCCGGCAAGAGCGCGCGCCCCGAGCCCGAGCCCGGGCAGCGGATGGAGCTCGTCCCCGCCCCGATGCGCTGCTGCGCTGTGGCGGTACCCGCGCCGGCGTCGGCCTGGCCGGTGTCGCGCTCGTAGTACCAGTCGTCATCGCTGGAGTACTCGATGTACCGGGCACCCTTGGGGACGTTGACCTGGCGCAGGTTTCCCGGCGTCGCTTCGAGGGTCACCTTCAAGGGGGTGTTGAGCACGAGGGTTGCTGCGGCCACAGCGCCTCCTCCCGGAAGTCTATCCTATCGTCTAAATCTCTGCGCTTGGTCGATACATCGACATCAGCCCAGCCGCCGAGGGTCGAGGACCTCGAGCGCGACCAGCGCCTGCCGTGAGGCTGACAGCGCGACCGCTGCGACGAGTGCGACTGCGCGCGCGAAGCCGGCCTCGCTGTCGGTGACCGCGACCACGTCGCCTGCGCGCAGGTGGCGCAGCTCGGAGGTAGGGCCCGTGTAGCTGACAGCCCTGCGCGGGAAGGTGTCGCGAAGCGCGCGCTGCGCGAGGATGCCGCTCGCGGTGGCCGTCTTCCAGACGTAGGCCGTCGAGATCGCCGGCGCTGGACGAGGCCCGTAGGCCGACTGCGAGCGACTGCAGGCGGGCGAGCCCGCGATGCGCGCGTCGCTGATGAGGTCAGGCGTCAGCCACCAGGGCAGCACCTGCTCGGCCTCCGCCGTCAGCGTGCGGCGCGCGCCGGGGCGAGATCCGACGAGGCGGTATGAGATGGTGAAGTGGTTGTAGACGCTGCCGCGCGGCGACCGGATCGAGCTGGCGCGTCGCACCTCGCCGCGGTCGGCATCGAGGTGGGTGAGCGCGTCGGTGATGGTCGCGCCGTAGTTGACGCGGCGCCAGTACATGCCCGTCGATGTCCGCGCGCGCACGAGCGGGAACAGGGGCATCAAGGTGCTCTCGAACCAGGGCACCAGCTGGACCTCTTCGGTCAGCGCGCCGTCGATCGAGTAGACCTCGAGATGCTCGCGCTCGGCCTCCTGGGCCTGGAGATCGACCACGCGCCCCGAGCCGCGCAAGCAAAAGAGCGCCACGTCGGCCAGGGTTGCCATGACGCCCTGCCCATCGTGGCGCGGGGAGCCACCGCCGCGGCCGGTGTCCGAGCTGTAGCCCACGTAGTGGGCGTGCCCCAGGTCGCCCTGCACGCCCGCGCCAGCGGGGACCTCGGCGAGGGTGACCGCCTGACCGAGCTGGTCGGTGTCGACGATGACGCTCTGGTCCTCGTAGGCTACCCCGACTGTCGGGTCGTCGACATCAGCGACCAGGATGACGCCGCCCACACAATCGAGGCGCCCGCGCGCCAGCAGCAGGCGCTTTGTGTAGAGGGCCCCGTTGTTCCAGTCGACGAGCGGCGCAGGGATGCAGCACCGGGGCGTGGTCGTCGGCGTATCGCCTGCGCCTGGGTAGCCGAAGATCGTCGGGTAGACGGCGCCCTCGATGCCCTCGTCGTATGTGGTGCCGCTCGGGTTGCGAGCCCAGGTCGAGGTGTCGACGCGCTCGCTCGGAGAGGGCCAGGAGCGGTCGAGCCCGTCGTCTACCCGCAGCGTCAGCGACAGGCGCTCGGGCGCGTCGGGGTCGCCATACTCGGGCTCTTCGACCCCGCCTACCAGCGCGAGACGTGCCTCCTCGATCGTCTCGCCCTCGGTCCAGTGCCGCAGCTCTGCGCGCGCCCTCTCGAGCGCCTCGCCCTGGGCGGCGAGCTCGGGCCAGGAGACCTCTCGGTCGACCACTGCGAGCCCGGTCCCCTCCTCGAGCCCGTCGAGCGTCAGCCCGAGGTCCACCAGGCCCGCACGGTACAGGCGCGAGACGCCGCGATGGTCGAGCACCTCGACCGCGCGCGTCGCGTAGCGCAGGACCTGGCCGCCTACCTGCAGGTCGAGCAGCCAGGCGTGCCGACTCACGGCAGCTCCACGTGGGTGAGGCTCTCGACCCGGCCGATCTCGTCGCGCCCCTCCGAGCCCTGCACGTTGTTGAGCTGCAGCGCCTGCCCTGTGCCGAGCCTGCCGAAGCTGAACAGGGTGGGGTCGTGCATGGTCGTGCTGTGCTGCGGGACCTCCATCAGTGCGACGCTCGGCACCTTGCCGCCTTTGCTGCGCTTGAGCAGCCCGAGCAGCGCGCGGTGTACGTCGTTCTCGGCGACGAGCGGGGCGCCGTTGCTCGCCGCCAGCCAATGCGGCTCGGTCTGACGCAGCGCCACGTCGCCGTGCCCATCCTGCCAGGCGACCGTGATCTCCCGGCGGTAGCACAGCTCCTCGTCGCTCGAGAGCGGCTCGACGTAGACGGTCCCGCCCTCATCCTCGTCGTCTCGGGTGAGTGGCACCCAGCGCATCGACCAGCCGCGCGACCACTGCCGGCCGATGACGTGCACGGCGCCGAGCACGAGCTGCCCGAGCTCGAAGTAGCCCTCCGGGGTGTCCTGCGCGGGGATGCGCAGCCGGACGTAGCGGTAGGTCGAGGGCGCCTTGCTGCCGCAGACGAGCGTGCCCGAGGGCGCGTCGATGTGGCACGTCCCGCTGGTCGTCTCCCCGCCCTGGAGCTCGATCTCGATCTCGGTCTGCAGGCCCGAGCCCACCCAGCCGCCGCCGGTGTTGCGCGCGATGCGGCGCAGCTCGGGGGTTCCGCCCGCATCCAGGGTGACGACCCCGCCGCGCAGGTCGGAGTCCCCGAAGAAGCGGGCGCCGCGGGTGGTGCTCGACGTCGGTCGGAGGATGTTGCCTTCGAGGGTGTACGACCCGGACGCGACCACCCGAGCGTCATAGGCGCCGAGCTCGACCCAGGTGGAGGGCGCCGCCGCGGTCGCGACCTCGAGATAGGCGCTGCGGAAGTTGGCGCGCAGCAGGGCGAGCGCCGCAAGCTGTCCGCCGCCCAGACGTCCGTCAGCCCCGAGATCCCATGCGAGGATGACCTCGGCGCCGTCGTCGGTCGTGCGCCAGGGCTGGCCCGGACGCGGCACCTCGATGGGGTGGGCCGCTCGCACGCCGTGGTCCCAGATGGCCGAGATCGACCACGTCTCATAGAAGCGCGCCGAGCCGTCGGTGCCCGAGAGGTGGGCCATATAGCTGTCCGCGTCGACCTGGTCGCGCACGGGGTACGGCAGCGCCGAGAGGTTCTTGCCCCAGCGCATGCGCTCGACCTTGGTTGGGTCGGTGATCTCGAGGCCCCCGAGCCAGTCGTCGTCCATGACCCCGAGCAGCCCGACGCGCATGTCGGACGTGGTCGAGGCCCTGCAGCCGACTTGGTAGCGGTCGGTGGTGGTCGCGGTCGCGTCGGTGCCGAGCGTCGCGGCCACAAGCAGCGTCCAGGTGCTGCTCGCGCGGGTCTTGTAGAAGACCGAGACCGATAGCCCGTCGTTCTTGTAGACGATGGCGAATTGCACCGGTGCAGCCGCCATGCCGATATCTGCGGTCGCGAGGTTGCTGCCCGCGCCGCTCTCGTCGCGCACTCTCACCTGCGTCGTGCTCGCGCGGAGGTTGAGGATCGAGCGCGTGCTCCCGTTGCGGCGCATGTGCTGGAAGCTGCACGCGTCGGTGGTGATGCTGCCGCCGGTGACGACCTGCATCTCGAGCAGCACGGTGCAGGCGCCGGCGATGTTGCCTGCCGTCACGAGCTCGTCGTAGCTCGTCGCCGCGGCGGGATTGTAGCGGTGGTAGCCGCCCGAGAGCGTCGCCGCGGTGCCGGTGTGGGTCCAGCCCTGGTTGGCGAGCAGCTCGGTCGGCAGGAACATCCAGTTGGCGTCGGTGTCGTCGTCGTCGCCGAAAGCTGCACGCTGGTCGCGCGTCGGTGTGGTGCTGCTCTGGTGGTGCTCCAGGTTGGACCATCCGCCGAGCTGCAGCCCGATGAGGCTACGGTCGGTCGAGGGGGCGCCGGTGTGGTCGGGGTTGCACAGCGCGAGGAGCTCGCCGCCCGAGCTCGCGAGCGCGCGCACGCGGTGGCGGTGACCCGTGGCGCCCGCGACCCCGCCTCCCAGTTGTAGCGCGTGGTCCTCGTAGGGGTCGAAGTCGCCGCCGTAGTCGGTGGAGCGGTAGACCTTGACGGTGTCCGAGGACAGCATCGAGGCGACGAGGTAGGCGATACCGTCGCTGTCGACGCACAGCTCGGCCGTCTGCACGCTCGCGACGGTCAGCACGAAGGTCGCATCCGAGATGGGGTCAAACGCGTCCGAGATGGTCGCGACCTGCACGTCATCACCGGAGTCGATGTAGGTGACGATGAGGCGCCCTTGCGCCGAGCGGCGCACACAGAACGAGCGGATGGGCGCGGTGCCCGAGTCGACGAGCTCGAAGGTCTGCCCATCGTCGACAGACGCGAACTGATAAAAAGTGCCGAGCGCCTCGTCGTGCGCGATCAGGATGAGGTTGCCGTGTACGTCCTGCTCCATGCGGATGGAGTCGACAGCGCTGTCGATGAGGCCGCTCGCCAGCGTGCTCGCGGTGTACTCCTCCCAGCTGCCCCCGTCGTCGTCGCTGTATTGCAGCGTCAGCGCGCCGCCGGGCGCGGCCTGCGCCGAGAGCACGCGCCCCGAGCGCAGCACGCACACGCAGCACAGCGAGTGCGAGGGCACCCCGAAGTCGATGGGGGCGCCCCACAGGCGCGTCAGCGGCTGCCACACGGTGCACCGGATCCCGTCGGTGCCCGTCGAGTCGGCGGCGACCACAACCACCTTCCCCGAGCGCGGACAGGTGACAGCGTCTGCCTTGCTCCAGTTGTTGGTCGTGCTCCACAGCGCGGGCCTGTAGCCGGTCACGAGGTTGGGCTCGTTCCAGCCTCGATACAGCTCGTCGGCCTCGCCGCTCACGCGGTAGCCGAGCCCCGCGCCCTCGGCCTGGAGGAAGCCCGAGCCTCGGACGGTGACCGGCAGCCCGCCGCGCAGCGCGATTAGATCGAGGTCGGCTGGTTGGGCGTTGTGCGCGTGCGGCCGGTACCTGGCGAGCGGATCGTCAGCGACGGCGACCCCAGGGCGGCTGCCCTGCTGCGTGTAGCTTGACTTCGCGGCGTCGATGGTGTCGGGCGTCAGCCTGCTGTCGTGCAGCAGGAAACCCCGCAGCGGGATGTAGGCGCGGCTGCTCATCGGCGACCTCGGCGGCCGTAGGGGTCCACGAAGCCGTGCGGGGGCGTGCCGAACGGCGAGCCCGGGCGCCTGCTGTCGCGCACGAGCGCCTCCCCGAGCACACGCCCGTCGATGGCGACCACGTAGGAGGCGGGCGCTGGCGTGACGCCTCGGTTGGCCGCCATGGCGGCAGCGGGCGCGCCCTGCTCGACGGCCCGCTGATTGAAGATGACGGCCTGCTCGCCCTGGCGCACGAGGCGAGAGCCGAGGTAGAGCTCGTCGGCGCCGAGCGTCGCGCCGCTGTGTGCGGGCGGCTTGTTCTGCGAGATCGTCGCGAGCTGCGCGGCCGTGGCGGGTGCGACGACAGCGCCCGCGGCGATGGGGGCGCCAGGCCCCAAGGCAGCGAACGTGACGAGCATGGCCGCAAAGGCTGCAGCCGAGCTCGCGATCACGTTGGCGATGGCGGCGCCCTGCGACACCCCGAACGCCGTTCGGGCCTGCTTCTTAGCGGCAGCCTCGTATGTGTTGAGGCTGTCGAGCTGCGCGCGCAGCTTGTCCTTCTCGGCGCCCTCCGCGTCCTTGAGCTCGTCGCGGATGGCGGCGCGACGCTCGGAGATCGAGTCGAGCTGCTCTTGGTGGCTGTCGAGCACGAGGCCTGACAGGGTCTCGGCGAAGCTCGTGTAGCTGCCGATGATGGCGAGGGTGGCCTCCTGGGTGGCCGCCTTGCGCGCCTCCCACTCGGCGGTCCACGCCTCGGTCTCGGCCTCGAGGCGCTCGGCGAGGGCTTCCGTTTCGGCTTCGAACAGCTCTGCCTGTTCAGCCTGCCAGGCAAGCACGCCCTCGCGGATGGAGGCGAGGTGAGCCTCGCGCGCCTCTTGCTGCTTGTCGAGCTCGTCGGTGACGGTGGCGGTCTCCTCCTTTGCCGCCGCCTTGACTGTGGCCGTCTTCTTCGAGGTCGCCTTGTCGACCTTCTCGGTCTGCTCCTCCTGCGCCGCGGTGATCTTCTCGATCTCCTCGCGGGCCTCCTTGCCCTCCGCGGCCAGCAGCTGGTAGCCGCCGCTCAAGAGGCGCAGCGTGCCGACCGTGAAAGCGCCCGCTGTGCCGGACGCGCTGATGGTGTTGGCGAGGCGCTCGAAGAAGCCTGGAGCCTCGGAGCCCTCGCCGTCGACCACCTCGCTCATCGAGTCCGTGAACTCGCGCGCGCGCGTCGTCGCACCGATGAACGCGTCGATGGCGCCTTGCAGCGCGGGTTCGAGCTCGGTGACAATGCTGGCCTTCAGGGTCAGCGCCGCAGTGTCTGCCGCGTCGAAGCTGTCGCCGAGGCCCTCGATGCGCGCGAGGTCGTCCTCGCTGACGAAGCCCTTGAGCTCCTCGCTCGCGTCAGCCACGCTGCGTGCGAGCTCGATGGCGCCACCGACGACGCCCGTGATGGTCTCGAGCACGGCTTTGCCGGTCTCGACGATTCCACCCATGCCGGCGGCGAGATCCGCCCAGGACTCGCCCGCCTTGCCCGCGGACTCGCCCGCCTTGTCAGCCTCGCCGCCTGCCTTCTTGACGGCCGCCGCCGCCTTGTCGGCGCTCGCTGCGACGGCCGTGAAGCCGCGGTCGCCCTTGGCGAGCTCGGCCTCGAGCTTCGACAGGTCGGCGTCGAGATCGTAGGTCGTCCCCATCAGGCGTTGCCCTCGTCAGGGGACAGCCACCAGTCGAGGCCCTCTTCGGTGGACCCTCGCTCGCGGCAGCGGTTGCGGTAGGTGGCGTATTCGGTGGGGCTCGCCCACCTCGTCTCTGTGCGTCGCGGAGAGCTCGGCGCGACGGGTCGCTCGGCCGAGCTCGACGGCGCGCGCGCCGCGCTCGCGGTGGGGCGCGCTTCGTGTCGTCGGCAGCGGTGCAGAGCGCGCAAGCGCACCTCCTCGTCGCGCGTCAGCTCGGCGAAGGCTCGGCCTCGGTAGGTGCCGAGGATGTCGCACTCGATCTCGAGCCGCTCGCGGTCGAGCGCGCCCGCCTCTCCAGAAAAAAAGCCGCCTGCTCTCGGACCTCCGCATCGAGCTCCAGGCCGGCCGCGAGCTCGCGACCGAGGGCGAGCCCAGCCCCCGCGAGGTGGGTGAGCTTCCACCCCGCTTCATGAAGCTCCTCGGCAACGCGCGCGCCGTACTCCTCGATGGCCGCCTCCTGGTCGCTCTCGAGCTGGCGCGCCGGGTCCGCCCAGCACAGCCCGACGAACGCAGCGACGAGGTCGAGCACCTGCGGTGCGGCGAGCAGGGCGGCGAGCGCGTTGCCGCCATCGAGGCGCCCCGCGATGACCTCGAGCTGGGCGCGCCGCTTGGGGTCGATGCTCTGCGCGAAGCGGGTCGCGAACTGCAGCGAGGGCACGCGCAGCACGTACGTCTCCCCCTGCACCCTGGCGCGGATGTAGGGGTAGCGGTCGGGTGGCTCGGGCAGCGGCGGCTCGCGCAGGCGCATGTGGCATCCCTTGGTCGTCGTCAGGTGAAGGTGGGGTACACGTCGAAGGAGGTGAACGCGAAGTTGGTGAGGTTCGGGCTCCCCTCGGCGAGTCCACCCGTGAGGTTGCACCACTCGACGGTGCAGACATGGTCGGAGGGGTCGCCGTGGACGAGGCCCGCCATCGTCCACTCGAGGGTCACCAGCTGCGGGGCCGCCGTGCCAGCCCCGACGAGCGTGGTCCCCCACGAGGAGAGGTACAGGCCGCTCTTCGCGATGAACTGCGGCCCGGTGATGAAGCTGCCGTCGCTCAAGTCGCGCAGCTGCGCCGAGAAAGTGCCCGTCATCTCCTGGTCCTGGTCGAGCGCGACCATCGGCTGGCCGTGGAGGACCGACGCGAACTTCCCGCGGTCTCGGTACACCGCGATCGAGATGCCCGGGATGTTCAAGGCGAACCTGCCCTCCTGGAACCCGACCGTGTAGGAGTTTGCGCCCACCTTGATCTTCAAGGTGCCCGAGCGCTGGTTCTTGACGATTGAGGACTCGGGCACGGTCAGCTCCTCACCGCATCGAGGCGGCGCGTGAAGGTCTCGGAGAAGAGCGGTTCGAGGTCGCTCATGATGCGCGGCATGAGCCTGCCGAAGAGGCCATCATGGACGTAGGGCACGTACGGCACGTCGCTCGAGACTGCCTTGTCGACGGTGTCCCACTCGAAGCTGTCGCCGGAGAGGCCGGTGTCGCGAGGCCAGTCGCGCTTGAGGCGCACGACTGCCTCGCGTCCGACCTCGTCGATCGACTCGGACACGACCGAGCCAAGCGCTGCACGCTTGGCCTTGAAGTCGGCGATGGCTTCGTCAAGCGTCATGCACTGCGACCCACAAGCAGCACCGACACCGTCGGCGAGCCCGCAGCGGAGGCGAGGCGCAAGATGTCGCCGGTCCCGCCGGTCACCGCGTAGCCATCGAGGGGGGACCAGAGTGCCTGGAAGCCCCCCGGTCCCACGCGGACGCCGTCACCGCTCGCCGTGAGCCAGGTGATCCAGGGGTTGCTGCCCGCCCCGATGGTGACGTACTGGCCGCTCGTCGTGCTGTGGTTGACGATGAAGAGCCCCATCATGATGGGGAACGACACGGTCGTGCCATCGACCACGCTCGTCAGCGAGCCCGAGAGGTCGATGTCCTCGGGCGAGCCGTTGACCACCGCGGTGGGTGGACGGCTCCAGATGGCGTTGACCTTGTTGTTTCCGGTGCCGTACTCGTAGCGCTGCCTGAACTCGAAGGAGTGCAAGAACGAGTGCAGGGCGCTTTGCATGCCCTGGCTCGTCTTGTACTCGAGCCCGCGAGCCTGGATGGAGATGTCGAACCCATCGAGCAGCGTTGCCATCGGTCACTCCACAGCGGGCAAGAGGGTGTTGTACTGGATGCTGATGGTCAGCGTCTGCACGATGTAGGCCTGTCGTCGGTCCGCGGTAGCGGCGATCGGTGCGGGCTGCCCGATGCGGAAGACCTCGCTGCTGCACAGGCACGCCTTGAGCACGCTCTCGAAGTCGGTTGCGGCGAGCAGCCAGCTCGGATCGTGACTGCCCGGGTTGTAGTCGTGCATCAGGGTGACGAAGACCGAGCGCCGCCGCGAGAGGCTGTCGCCTGGCCCATTCGCGAGGCCCGGGTAGGTCTCAGCTGCGGGCTGCACGCGGTAGCTCTGGTGCATGCCGGGGCGCGCGAGCTCGCGGTCAGCGACGAACGGGTCGCCCACGATGGGGCGCAGCTGCGGGCAGCGCGCAGCGATGGCCTTGGCGACGACGAGCCAGCACAGGTATGGCGACAGCTCCTGGTGCTCGCCCGCGCTCATGAGCGATCCCAGTAGCCGCGAGCAGGCAGCGAGGTCAGGAAGAGTTGCGGCTCGACGGTGTCGAGCTTGCCTGGCTCGTCGGCGACGCCGTCCTCGTCGCTGTCGAGCTGTGCGCCGGCCTCCTTGTACTCGTCCTGGCTGCGCTTCCAGTAGTCGTCCGCCAGCTTGCCCCAGACATTGTCGAAGGTGTCCGCGTGGAAGTCGCGGCAGATGAGGGCGGCGGTCCAGTACTTGTGCACAGTGGCGAACGCCCACCAGTTGAGCGTGCGCGATGGCACGAGCCCCTGCCCGAGCATCCTGCGCACCATCTCGACCCAGGCGGTTTCGATGTAGGTGCCTGGCTCCGAGCGGGCGCGCGAGACCTGCTGCGGCCAGCTGCTGTGTAGGTCGTACAGGTCCTGAAGGGCCAGGCGCTTGGTAGGCGCGACCCTGCACACCATGACCTCGTTCTCGAAGGTGCCCGTGGTGAACGCCTCGCCGGTCAGCCCTTCAAGCTCCCACCGCTCCTGCCAGGGATGCTGCGGCAGGTCGTAGTCGTCGGCGAACGTCGAGAGCAGCGTGTAGAAAGGGAGCCCATTGCTCACCGATACGGCGCCGCTGACGACCACGTCGCCTGCGCTGTCGAGCAGGGTGAAGGTCCCGCCTGTGGCGCCCTTGCGCTCGCCGGAGTCGTTGAAAAGCAGCGGCACGAGCAGCTCCTGTCGTCCCTTCTGGACGAAGCGGGGGAGCGGCGCTCGCATCGCGATGCTCATCCTCGGATGAACTCCTCGAGGAGCTCGCGCTTCAAGCGCTCGGCCGCGAGCTCGGCGATGTCCTCGAGCTCGTCCCGCGTGATGCGCGCGCCACCGGGCGAGTCGTCATCGAGCGACTGCACGAGCTCGCGCGCCGCTACGCTGGCCGCGGGCACGACAGCGGCGGCGACTCGCGCCCAGATTCGGGGCAGGCCGAGCGTGCCGATGGCGCTTGCGAGGAAGGAGGCGGGCCCGTCCTGGCGCTTGTCGAGCTCCAGGCGGAAGGGGCGGCGGCGCTTGCGGGCGGGCTGGGGCTCTTCGCCATGGGCGCGCGACACCCCCTGCGCAAACGCCTCGATGGCCGCGCTGTTGAGCGGCGCAACGCGCGCCACCTCGAGCGCTCGGAGCTCGGCAGCCTGCGATGTCGCGATGGTGTGCCGGGCCGCGTCAAGCTCTGCTTGCAGGTTGGCGATGGTGGCTTCCTTCCGTTTGTTTTGCGAGACCAGCAGCGAGATCTGCGCTTCGGCCTCTTCCGCCGTGAGACCCAAAGCCGCGCCGAGCGCTGGCACCGCTCGCGCTGCGCCGTTGACTGCCGCATCGAGCGGCGACAGCTCGATGAGTCGCCCCTCGGCGACCGCCGCGTCGTAGGCGGCCTGGTCGGCGATGACGCCGGGGCCGATGGGGCCGCTGTAGTCGGGGTCGATGGTCGCCACTGCGGGCGCCTCGGCAGCGGTCTCGGCAGCGACCGCGGTCTCGACGACCGGCAAGGCCGTCTCCGTCGATGTCGGCTCGGTGGTCTCAGTGCTCACGTGCGCTCCCATGTGATGTGGACGTAGTCGATGTCGAGCTTCTCGGCCTCGGTCCCGGCGTCGCGCTGGAGCGCGATGATGGGCTGGACCCAGGTGTTGGCGGTGAGCGCGCCCATGTCGAGACGCTGCGCGACCGGTACCCCGTTCACCATGAACGCGACGTTGTCGAGGTCGCTGCAGTCGATCTCGAACGTGGTCCAGGTGTTGTCGACCAGGTCGAGGGTCGTGTCGTTGTCGTCGTCATCGAGGGTCCCGTCGTCGGACTCGATGAGGAGGTTGAGGTTGGCTGCCTCGATGCGGAACCACACGTTGGTGGCGATGTTGTCGAGGGTGGCGTTGTAGGCCGACGCAAACCCGATGACGGCGCGCTGGTCGGCGCTGAAGTTGGCGCCGGCGAAGTCGATCTTCGCTCGGACTTCGATGCGGGGCTTCTTCGACATGTTGACGAGCAACGTGTCGCCCCAGTCGACGCGCATGGTCTGCGCCTCGGAGTCGGCCGAGTGCAGCAGGCGAAAGACGCCGTCGCCCACCGCGCTGACGAAGTCACCGGTAGGGTTCGTGCTGGTGCCCGTCTCGGTGTAGACCCATGGGCGGTTGAGCGCTTGGCCAACGTCGCCAAAGAAGTCGTCGAAGTACTCGCAGAACTCGTTGCGAGCCCTTCCTCGGCGCGCGATGAGCGCCTCGACAGAGATAGGCCGCCGATGCTGTGGCTGGGTGCGGCTCTTGTCGATCCCGTAGCGTCCTAGGGCCATCGCTTGCTCCTGCAGCCCCGCAGAGGGGCAACCCCGCAAAGGGGCAACAGGTCAGAGGTTGTTGTGGCGGCTGATGAGTCGGTTGCTGTGGCTGTCGTCTCGCTCGCGCTTGACGCGGATCTGCCGGCTCTTGGCGAGGCATTCTTCCCAGGTCGCAGCGCGGGGCCTGATGACCTGCCCGCTCTCGTCCTGCTTGACGGCTACACTCTGCTCTCGGTGCAGCGTCTCGGCGAACTTGTAGACGACGCGCCGCGCCTCGATGCTTTCGGTCGCGACCATCGAGCCAAAGGTGTAGGGGACGGCGCTCATTCGTCGTCCTCGTCATCAGCGGTGAACCCGCTCGGCGCGGGTGTGGGCGCAGGCTCGGGCTCGCGGCGCTTGCCGCGCTTGCGCACGAGGGCCACGGGTGTGGCCTCTTCGGCTTCCTCCTGCTTCTGAAGGAGGCGGAGCAGGGCAGACCGTGCGGGCGCCGCGGGTGCACCGTGCAGGTCGCGCGAACGGCCGAGCTCGGCGCGGAGCACCGAGATGGCGTGCTCACAGCGTTCGAGCTTGGAGCGGTAGACCGCGTGCGCGGCCTCGTTGTCGGCGGGCCTTACAGTCGCGAGCCGAGCGAGCAAGCGCTCCTGGGCGACGAGCAGGCCCTCGACCACCTCGGGGGTGGGCTGCTTGATGATGCCGCGCTTGCGCAGGAACTGCACAAACGCGCGCCCTGCCTCCTCGTCGTACCGCCAGCGCGTCTTGCGCGTGGCGTCGTTGTAGGGCTGCTGGAAGATGGTGCGGCAGACGGCCTTGCCGTACTTGTTCGTGTACTTGGCGACGTAGTCGGGCAGCTCCTCGCCGAGCACGTCGTGGGGGATCTCCACCCATCCGCGCTTGAGCAGCTGAGATCGCCGGTGCGTGAAGTCGCCGTTCTCGTCGGCGCCCGCACCTGGCGCGAGGCTCATGTGCGAGATCGAGGGGGTGAGCTCGCCGTCGTGGGTGAGCTGCCATTCAGCGGGATGGTAGAACAGCACGAAGTTGGCGCGAGGCAGGTCGTCGACGCGACCCTCCTGCTCGACCTGGCGCTGTGCATTCGGACTCTCGGCGACAAACCCACTCAAGGCAACCCCCCATCACGCCGTGTCAGGCGTGGTCCGTCCGGATCTTGATGCCCTTGCTCGCGTCCGCCACGGCGGCGGCGGCGAAGTAGTTGGACACGATGTCCTGGTTGGCCGTGTCGCCATTGGCCGAGAAGGTCGAGTAGACGACACCACCGGGCGCCATCACGCGCGAGCCCGGCACGAGCGTCACCTCTTCAGGCGACCCCTCGCCGAACCCGATAGCAGCGTCGCCTTCGAACTTCCCGGTGGCCGCATTCAGCGTGCTCTCTTCGGGGATCTGCATCATGGCCCCGTCGTGGTCCGCGCCGGCGTTGGCGTCCGCCACCTGCGACGAAGTCCAGATCTGGATGCCGTTCAGGGTGCCCTTGAACGAGCGGCCCGAGCTGTTGGCGACCGCGGCCTGCACCTCGGTGTTGAGCTGCCAGGGGCCGGTCTCCCCGCGCAGGTCGCTCTGCAGGTGCACCCACTGGTGGGGGTGGAGCAGGCACGCGAGCGTGCCTTCGACCAACCTCTCCACCAAGGTCTGCTGGGCCGTGAAGAAGTCGTCGGTGGTCATCGCCGCGCCGCTGGTGCCGGCGGTGCCCGTCAGCGAGGCGACGGCCGCGGCGACGAGCGCGTCGAAGCCCCTCATCACCGCATTGAAGTTGTAGGCCGCGAGCGCCGGCGCGTTGAGCCGCCCCGTCGCGTCGATGCCCTGGACGAGGTCGGAGACGCGCCGCTTGATGGCGATGCGCCCCGGAGTCACCGTGTAGCTCCCATCGGTCAGCGCGGTCTGCCCGGAGATGGCGACGTTCTCGGCCACCGACTCACCGACATCATCGTCGTCCACCTGGCCCACCTTGATGGTGGTGGACCCGGACATGCGGGTATCGCCCTTGTAGCTGCACAGGCGCCGCATGAACGGCTTCTGATGCAAGAGCATCTCGAGGCGGTTGCGGAAGACGTGAGTGGCGAGCAGGTCGCCCTGGTTCGCTACGATGACCTCGTTCGCCATTGTTTCTCCTCGTCAGCGTTTGTTGCGCGTGCGCATGAAGGCTTCGACCTCGGTCCAGCGACGAGCCATCGTCGTGGGGTCCATCTGGAGGAGCAGCGCCTCTGTGAGGGGCGGGTCGATGGCGCCCGCACCTGGACCTGGTGTAGCGCCTGTGTCTGGGTTGGGCCTGAACACCTGGGGCCAGCCCGGGGGCGCCGCCGGTGCGGCGGGCGGTGGCTGCCAGGGCGGGGCGGGCAGCTGCGGCACAGCGGGCGCTGCGGGCGCCGGCCAGCCTGCGGGCGCTGCGGGCTGCTGCGGAGCCGGACCCTCCCAGCGCTGCGCGGCAGCGTTCCACACGGGCCCCTGTGGCGCGGCCTGCTGCGGAGGCGGGTAGCCGGGCCAGCCCTGCTGCGGAGGCGCTTGCGGGGGCCAGCCTGCGGGCGCCGCGGGCGCGGGCCAGCCTGGGGGCGGAGCTCCCGGAGAGGCGGCCGCTGGCAGGGAGGGATTGCCTGGCACCCCGGGCGGCGGCCCTCCGGGAGGAGCGGGCGCCTGTGGCTGCCCGAAGAAGGCGGGGTACTGCGCGGCGAAGGTAGGCACCCAGTCTTGGGGCTTGGGCCTGGTCGACGGGGCCAGCGCGTTGTACTGCCCGACGGCGTAGTCGAGGTACCCGTCGTGGTGGATGCCGGCACGGGTGAGCGCGAGGCGCAGCTGCATGTCTTGCGTGTGGCTCTGCTGCAGCTGCTGCACGTAGCCCTGGAGCTGCTGTTGGTACGCGGCGATGGCCTCGGGCGTGATGCCGGGCTGCGCGGGCGCGGGTTGTTGCGCGGGCTGCTGCGGCGCCTGCTGCTGTGCGGGCTGCGCGGGCGCCTGCTGCTGTGCAGGCTGCTGTGGCTGCGCGGGCTGCTGTGGCGCCGCGAGCGCGGCTCCTGCGACGGGTGACGGCAATCCCTGCGACACGGCGCCTCCTGTCCTCAGATATTATATCAACCGGTTGGTTATTATATTGACACGCTCATAGCCAGCGCACAACCAAGATGAGGGGAGACATGCAGCCAGACGGCGCGCCGATTCAGGTCCCCTCCGCTGACCAGCAGCGCATCGCCGACGCCTGGCGCCTGCGGATGATCCTGGAGGGGACGTGGCGCCATCTCCTCGCCGAGCACGGCGAGCGGCAGCTCGGGCCCCTGCGAGCGCGCCTGGTCGGCGAGTGGGACACGAGTGCGTGCCTGTTCAGCTCGCTCATCGACCAGACGAGCACCATGTACGACGAGGAGCCCGAGCAGCAGAGCCCCGACGCACGCAGCCTCGAGGCCATCGGGAACGCCTTCAAGCGCGGCCGCTGGTGGGAGACCGCTCGAGACCACCAGCGCTACGTGCGCGGGCTGATGGAGGCGCTCGTCTACGTCGGATGGGATGACGAGCGCGCACACCCCACCTTCGAGATCGTCGCGCCTGACGAGGTTTTGGTCGATGCGTCGCCCAGCAACCGCTCGCGTCCGGTCACGGTGTGGCGCATGCGCGAGCGCGCCATCGGGCGCGGGCCTGACGGACAGCCTGTGAAACGCTGGTGCTGGGACCGGTGGAGCGTCGCTGGCGGTGTCGGGTCGTTCTCGGTGTGGAGCTCCGATCGCACCCGCGACGTGACGGCGACGTGGTTCGACCCTGCGATATGGTCTGGACCCGCCTACCCCTACCGCGATGACGACGGTAGGCCCATGCTCCCGTTCGCCCTGTACCACGCGCGCGGGACAGGCAAGGGCGGCCTGTGGCACCCGAACAGACACAGCGAGCTCGTGTTCGGCACGTTGCAAGTCGGCGTGCTCTGGACGGCGATGGTGCACGGTTTCCTCCGCGCGAGCTGGGACCAGCGCGTGCTGCTCAATGGCCGCGTGCGCGGAGGCGCGGTCGAGCGCGCCGGATCGACCCCCATCCGCACCATCACGCCCGACCCGACGAGCATTCTCGAGGTCGACAGCACCGGAGGTGAGACAGCCTCTATTGGCGCCTGGGGGGCCTCCATCGACATCGCCGCCGCAGAAGAGACCGTGCGCCGCTACGAGGCGCGTCTCGCGGTGCACGCTGGGATGTCGCCCGCGGACGTGCAGATCGAGTCGTTTAGCCCGACATCGGGGGCGGCGATCACCGTCAGCCGCCGCGGGCTGCGCGGCGTCGCACTCCGGGATCGGGTGCACTTCCGTTGGGGTGACCTGGAACTCACCGAAGTAGTCGCCGCCATGCTGCGTGCGCATGGTGTCGCCTGCTCGGCGCGCGCGTATCGCTACCGCTACCGCGGGCTCGACCTCGAGCCGTCCGAGCGCGAGGCGGTGTCGCGCTACGTGGGTCAGGAGATCGACCTCGGGCTACTCGACCGCGTAGGCGCCTACCAGGAGCTGCACCCGGGGACCGACGCGAGCGACGCGGAGGCGGACCTCCTGCTCCAGGACCAGCGCCGCCTGCGCGACCGAGTCGTCGCCGAGCTGCTCGCGCCCGCACCTGCGCCTGTGCCTCCGCCCGCGCCCGCACCCGCCCTCGTGCCTCCGGCCGCGGTGTGAGCCCGCGCCTGTCGCCAGCGGCAGCGCGCTCGCAGCGGCTGCTGCGGCGACTGAAGAGCGGCAGCCCGCTCATCGCCTTCGAGCCGAGCCCCGGCCTCGCTGCGTTCCATGCGGACACGTCGCGCAGGATCTGCCTGCTCGCGGCGAACCGCACAGGGAAGACCCGACACGCCCTCGCGAAGCTCGCGCGCAGGCTCCTCGAGGCCGACCGCGCGGGCACGCCGCTGCGGTGCAGGGTCATGGGTCCGACCAACAGCGTGCTCGTCGACACCCACCAGCGCTACCTCTCCGAGCTGCTCGGCGCCCACCTCGCGAAGGGCAGCGCCTGGCGCCCTCGGCTCGGCTTCCCGAGCGACAAGGCGGTGACGCGCGGCGGCTCGCAGGTCGAGTTCTGCACCTACAAGCAGGACCCGGAGACGTTGGAGTCGGCGTCGCTTCACATCGTGCTCCTCGACGAGCCTCCTCCGCCCGCTCACTTCGATGCCTGTGTGGCCCGTGTGTTCGACACGAACGGCGACATCTGGGTGACGTTGACGGCCGTGAACAGGCCCGTCAAGTGGTTGCGCGAGCTCGTCGAAGCGGGCGTGCGCGATGGCGACTGGCGCTTCTACCAGGTGCCGCTGTCGAAGGCGGCGTGCCCCTGGTACACACGCGCACAGATCGAGGGGTGGAAGCGCGACGCGATGCGCCGGCCTTGGTCGTATCGCCAGCGCATCGAGGCTGCCTGGGAGGGGACCAGCGACAACCGCTGGTTCTCTGGGTTCAGCGACGCGCAGCTCATCACCGCACGCACGCGCGCCGGGCAGGGCTGGCCGCTCGCGGGCCAGGCGATCAAGCTGGTCCTCTCGGCGGACCACGGCGAGGGGCCCGGTCATTCACACTGGGTGCTGTTCGGATACCAGGTCGTGTCGCGCAAGCGCGGCGTGCAGCTCTACGTGCGGGCGCTCGGGGAGTGGACCAACGAGCGCCGGATGAGCGTCGAGTCCGAGGCGCTCGCCGTCAAAGAAATGGTGGAGTCGACAGGCGCGCAGCTCGGCGACGTGAGCTGGTGTGTCGGCGACACCAACGTCGCGAGCAAGAGCGAGACCGCGCGCACGCTCAACGAGCGCTTCGAGCAGGAGTTCGCGCGCCTCCTCGGCCACAACCGCCTGCGCGTGAGGCCCGCGAAGAAGGGGCCCGACAGCGTGTCGGGGGGTGTGGCGACCTGCAATCAGCTGCTGATGGGCGGCGAGCTCTTCGTCAGCGAGCTCTGCGTGTGCGTGGTGGAGAGCCTCCGGCACTGGGCCGGGAAGGACGATGCACTGAAGCACGCGGCGGACGCTTTCAGGTACGGGGTGTGCGCGATCGCCACCGAGGAAGATGTCGAGGCGGCGCGGTTGGCGGCGTGAGTGCGCCGATGTGATTGTCGACCTCGAGCAGCTCGGCCGCAGGAGCCACCCCGTCCGCAGCTGACGCTTGCCGCCACCCGATACCGGCACCCACCGAGCCCGTCTGCCCGGTTCCGATCGAGCCGGGAGTGGGATCCCACTCAAAAGCGCGGCCACACGGCGCTGAGCGCGCCCGAGCAAAGTGCACCTTGACGATGGTCGCCGAGCTCATCGATGAGCACACAACAGGCTCGACATCTTCGCCGAGCATCCAGCGTGCGCCGGCTTCTGTCGGCGCGACGGCCACCGCGCGGCCATCCGGTGTCGCCCACAGCTGGCCGGCGCGTGCCTCCCGCCTGGCGTTGAAGCGGTCGAGGTCGTAGTCGTCGAGTACTTGGTCGGAGATCTTCGACAGCCGCATCACAGCTCCCTCTGCTTTCGCTTGCGCGCGATGGCCTCGTTGAGCAGGTGCTCGGGGTACTCCTCGAGCAGCTTGACAGCATCCTCCTCCGTCTCGAGCTCGCCCTCCTTCGTGCCTGGCTGCACCGGGTTGAGCTTGTGGCGCCCGAGCAGCTCGAAGTAGAGCTTAGCAGCCTGCACACGGGTGCGGCCGTCCTCCTGGCCGTCGAGCGCGAGCCCACGCAGGGTCAGCGCGATGTCGACTGCGCCGCTCACCAGCACATGGTGGACCTCGTCGTCGACCTCGGCCTGCTTCGCAGCGAGGGCCTCCTGGAATTCGGGGTCCTGGCGCCAGGTGTAGAGGGTGTACCTCGCGATGTCCAGCGCCTCTGCTACCTGCGAGTAGGTGAGCCCAGCAAGCAGCAGGGATAGGGCCCGCTGTCGCTTCGGGTCGGCGGCGCTGGTGGTTCGGCTCTTCACTCCTCGATGACCCCGAGGATGTCCGCCTCGCGCAGCACGAGGCACTCCTCGCCGTCGATGGTGAGCTCCTCGCCGCAGTATCGGGCGTGCAGAACGACCTGCCCTGGCTGCACGTTGATGGGCACCCTCGGCACGCAGCCGCAGCGAGGCGCTCGGCCTGGCCCCGTCGCAAGCACCGTGCCCTGCATGGGCCTCGCCTTGTCGCGGTCGGGCAGGTGCAGCCCTCCCGTGGATTGCTCGGTCCGCGCGGCTCTCTTGATGAGCACCTGGTCATCCAACAGGGTCAGCCTCATTATCCCTCCTTTGTGGCTGCTTTTGGCACTTGACGGCTAGTTCAGCTTCTTATCGGGCACAACTGTCGCGGGAATTACCAAGCTCGGACGCCTGGCCTCGTCGATCTGCTCGGCGAGCGCCCGCAGTGCGGCTGCCAAGGGCGCGGGCACGATGCCGATCGAGATGAGGATCTCGGTCCCCTCGATGGTCTCGCCGGTCTGTGGGTTCGTGATGGTCGCCGCCTTGCACCCGGCAATTTGGCTCGGGTCAATGGTAAACCCGCCTCGATGGGTCTGGACGCGGATGAGCTTGGGCTTGCTCACAGCCCCTCCACGAGGCGCAGGTGCGCCCGCTCTGCGAGTCGGTCTGCCCTCTCGAGCACGTCGCGCCCGCAGGGCTCGCACGTCAGCGCGCAGCTGTGCCTGGCTGGCGGCGCCCCGCAGGGCTTGGCTCCTCCCTCCTCCCAGGCCGCACGCGCCTCCTCCTGCGCAGCATCGAGGCAGGCTATGGACCCCAGCGGACCGAGGCGAGCGGCCCGACTGCCGGGCCAGTCGCCGTCGATGGTGCGCGCGAGCTCGGGTGTGGCGCGCGCACTGGGCTGCTCCTGGGGGACGAGTGCGAGCAGCTCGCCAGGGGTGGGCCACCAGCGGCTGCGCTCTCCTCGCAGGTGAGCGCGCACCGCAGCGTGGAGCTGCTCGTCGGTCAGGTCGAGCGTGTCTTGCCACACATCGACCGTGTCGGCGACCTCCTGCGCGGACGTGTAGGGGCGAGGCAGGCCGGCAGCCTCTAAGGTCCGGAAAGCCTTGAGGATAGCTCCTCGTGTCATCGTGATGCTCCTGTGTGAGTGATGGACTCGATGTCTTCCTCGCCGAGCTCGCTGACAGAGAACCGTCGGCGCGAGCTCTGCGCGACGGGTGGACCCGTGGTGCTGACCACCGGCCTCCCTGCGGCGACCCAGGCGAGGGCAGCCTCGATGCGAGCCTCTCCGCTCGGCCGACGGAGCAGGGAGGCCCACCTGCGCCAGCCCTTGCGGCAGCCCGCGATGATGGGGTCCTCCGAGACCGCAGACCAGGCCCACAGCGCGCAGAGTTGGTCCCGCGCCCAGCGACCGGTCAGCGCCTGGCGCAGGGCTGCCCGGTCGCGCTGGCTCGCGAGCCCATGCTGCGGCTCGTCGCGCTCCTGGAGGGCCACCAGGACGGCGATGTCCTCCTCGATGAGCTCGGGTGGGGAGCTCTCGACAGAAGACTCCTCCACAGGCTCATCCTCGAGAGGAGGAGCAGCCTCGCGCGCGTGCGCGCGTTGCTCCTCTGCTGCTTGTGAGGGTGAGGGTGGGGGTGAGTGTGAGGGTGGATCTCCGCGCGTGTGGAGGCCGGCTGGCGGAGCGCTGGCGGTCGGCTGGCGAAGCGCTGGCGGTCGGCTGGCGGAATCTGCTCGACTATCGGCGTTCGACCTTTCAGCGGCTGGCGGCCGGCTGGCGGAGCGCTGGCGGTCGGCTGGCGAAGCGCTGGCGGTCGGCTGGCGGCGGAGGGGGTCTCGCCAGTCGTTCTCCCGCTGCAACAGCGAGCGCACGGCCCAGTCCGTCCACCGCCAGCGAGCGCGCAGCGTTGGGCGGCCCGGGATGTCGAGGCCGCGGTCCTCGTACCAGCGCAGGTCGGTGACGGCGGCAGCCTCGGGCCAAGGTGCGCCCGTGCTCGAGAGGGCCTCGGCGATGGACGGCCAGCCGTCGGCAGGAGTGGGAATCCATCCGCTCACGGGTGCTCCTTCGCGTCGAACCAGAGCAGGAAGAGGAGGCAGCACGCAGCGTGCGCGAGGTGCGGCAGGCCACTCTCTGGGTCCACACGCTCGCCCTGGCGCCAGGCCACGAGGTGGCGCTGCGCTGCCGAGAAGTAGCGGTCGCCGGGCTGCGCTACCTGCTGCCAGTTGTCGGGGGCGTACTTCGCAGCCCCGAAGGCGAGGACTCGCACCACTTCTGCGACGGCCCCCCAGGGGAGCAGGTGCCATGGCGCCTTGCCGCTGTCGTCCTTGCGGCCGGCGTTCAAGCGACCTGCCTGCGGCGACGCAGCGCGAGCCTGCGGTGCCCCGACTCGGCGACATCCTCGAGCAGCCCCTCGCCGACGAGATCGAACACCCTGTGCGAGGCCGTCTCGACCGAGCATCCCGCAGTGGCGGCGAGCTCGGTGACGGTCCACACCCGGTCAGGCTCGCGCAGCACAGCCCCGCGCATGGCAGCGCGCTGGCGCTCGGGCCCCGAGACGGAGACCTTGGCGCACCGAGATGGGCGCCTGGCAACCGGGGCGCCCTCGCGCAGTCGCCAGCGGTAGGCGGGCTGGCCAACGATCGACGTGCGCTCGCGCTCGGCGAGCCCTCGCTGCAGCAGGTAGACGAGGGCGGCCTGGACCTGGGTGGCGCGCCACCCGAGCGCGCGCCCCTCGGCGGCGATCTCGGCGATGGGGGTCCAGGTCTCGAGCGAGAGGCGCGAGAGCAGCCACAGGCGCGGCGTCATGGCTTGACCTCCTTCTCGCTCGGCCAGCGCCAGATCGCGGCCACCTTCTTCCTGGCCCTGCGGCCCCCCTGCTTCGCGAGCTCCACCTCGGCTGCGAGGTCCCGCTCGACGGCCTTCGTCGCCTCCTCGAGCGTGTTGTGTTGCGAGAGCAGGCGGCGTGGACTCTTCGTGCTCCACACCTGGAAGGTGCGCGGACCCCTCGGGGCGGCAGCCTCGCGGCATGCCTGGTCGGGGTCCATCGGCGGCGGACGAGGGGGGGGCCAGGGCATGCCCTCGGGCAGGCCGGTGGGGCGCGCGCTCATGTTGCCTCCGGTACGATGGGGTCCACCCTCCGCCGCGCCGGGCAGCGGCGGGCGACCAGCGAGCGGAGGG
>JACCDR011709926.1_pt1 | contig 29675 bp, 35 predicted proteins | sample 7446431 | NCBI WGS metagenome assembly JACCDR01 (sample SAMN15323443, study PRJNA562643) | freshwater metagenome | isolation source: river surface water | place: USA:Blue River Watershed | collected 2017-08-17
TGGGTGCCTAGAGGGAATCGGTCACGGATAATTTTCTCGCCGTCGCTCGAAAATTTCCGCGACCCCGCCTCGCGGCCTCGCTTGAGGCTCGGCATCCGCTCCGGCTTTCTCATCCCTCTGAGTCACAGACGCAGAAATGCCTCCCCGAGGAAGGGAGGCATTTCTGGTCTTGGGTGCCGTCGTTGGGGAAGTTAGAACTATTTTGTGTAAATAAAAGACCCCGCTTTAATGCAGGGCCTGGAAACTAAGACGACGGAAGCTTCGGAAGATCTGGTTTGCGAATCCAGAGTTGCAGCTTGCTATATGATTCGACCATGTAATACGGGCCGATGTTAGGCTTTTCGCGTAACCGCTTATTCACAACCCACTGAACATTGCCTGTACCGAGGATTGGTCGATTGCCATGTTCAATGAGAAGCCGCCTAAGAAATGCTGCTGTGGGCGGGTAATCCTCGAAGTACTTCACGAAACTCTCGACTTCGTCAGGAAAAAACTCGGCGGGTTGATCAAGGCGTAAACTTGGCCTCACATGAAGTTTCTGAAGAGAAGGAGTGGGTGTGTAATGCGCCAGGGGATTTCCACCTTGATCTGACTTTTCGTCGGAAGTCCAGAAACCCTCCTTGGGATCAAAACTTTGGACGAAACATTCAACCTTCGCTTTAGGGTAAAGATCTTTTACCGCCTTTCCGACAGTAACTGCGAGCGCATGAAGAACTAGAAGTGTACGCTTCGGCTTTTTAAAGAGGCCTGTGATCTCGACGATTATCTCCTGGCCGAGGCCGTATTTCATCATGTCGGTCGGGAATAGAACGGTCACATCATTTTGGTGATTAAGACCTAGTTCGGGAATGCTAATCACAGCACCAACAATGGCTCTGTGTAGCGCACGAAGCTCCTTTTCGGTTTGCTTCGGAAGACACCAGACTTTGATAACAGGCATTTGTATACTTTCGTTGTAGTTGTGAAAAATCAAAGAGCAATTGCATTGATATTGCAATTTATAAAATATTTGTCAAATGTTGGGTGCCGTCGTGTGGGAAGTCAGAACTATTTTGAGTAAATAAAAAAGCCCGTCGCGGTAAAGCGGCGGACTTGAGGTGTTTGAGCGTCAGTAAAAATAGAGCAAGGATGGATGCTCAGCTGATAGTTCATCGGCTCGAACGTGCAGCATTTCGACCTGCCCACTCTTTGGCAGAATCGGCATGCGGGGCTGACCTTTAGGGTCCCTGACGATGGCACCGCCAAAGACAAGGTAGCGAAAACGCTCATCGGCAAAGAACCTATCGATGAGATGGCGGTTCCGCGACAGCGTCACAAACACCGACCAGTCGGGCCGAACCAGTCGCATTCCGTCCCATGTGGTTGCGACCCTTTCACTGCAGGTCTCGGACATGCTCTTGCTGGGCCAGACGATGAGTCTGTTCGCATCGAGAATTGAGACATTCAGAGACTTTGAGTCTTGAAGATCCTCGCCCTCGAGGCCGTCACCACTGATGGACCCTTTCCAGATGGTCCAGCCGCTGTTATGGAAGAACTGTTTCGTGTCCGTGGCTTCGCGATTGATGTTGATGAAAGGAGGCGGGGACATCCTTGCTCCATTCTCGAGGAATCTGCTGAGTTCCTCTCCTGCTTTTACAGGATTTTGGAACACTGATTCCGCTGCGTGCTCTGGGACCCTCTGCAGACTGAGATTAGTCATTAGGGTGCCGAGCATCTTTGCGGCTCTTGTGGGATCTACGATTGGCTTACTCATGTGAGCTGACCTTTCTTTTTTATGGACGCTGACCAAGGGACTCTGACGAGGCCCTCGGCTGACGTTCTGGACGTTTTGCCTCAGAACACAAGGGTCGAAAACCCCTCTATTCTGAGGCAAACTAGGTGGAGAATAACAAAGAGCTTGCAATGCACATATTGCAATAAATTAGATATTTGTCAAACGATGGGTCAGCTGTCTGAAGCTATTAGAACTATCCTACAGCAAGAAGACCAAATAAGCCTTATGAGTAAAGAGATTAATCGCCTACAGGTTTTGGCCTAAAGGCTTAAATAGCTTTTCCTTTCGATACATCGATGCACCAACAAGCAAAATAAACAAAACGCCGAAGACACAAGGAAATACAAGGTAGAAAGTAGAAAACTGGGCGTATGTCCACAAACTCCACTGAATACAAGTCCAAGAAATCACAGCAAAAAAGGACATTACGAAACTTTCGACAATTATTTTTGAAATCAGAGTGAACTTCTCTTTATACTTCACTGTTGAATTAAGTAGTGTAATGAGAAAGACGATAATGACCAAAGGGAGGGCAAAACCAAAAAACTCATTGAACCTATCAGGGTAGAGGTTTGAGATATAGCTAAGGAAGTTGAGAATAACCCAAAGTAATATCGTTCCAATAAGAAAAGAGACAATTCCGAAGGTCAGATTGTCATAGTGTTTACCAATTTCCTTCTCTTTCTTGAAAGCCCACACTACAAACTTCGCAAAAAGAGCTGTAACGGTCACCGCGATAAGGAAAAGCCAGAATATCTGCATATTCTCAAGAGCCACCTTAGCCTTCTCGCTTTGAGGTAAGGTAATGTTCAAAAACAAAGCGCCAACGCCGGTCAGGAAAGCGGAAATCCTTATGAGTAGAGCCTCTTTGTCCCAAAAATCTTTTAACATACTGTTATGATAGGTCACAAAAGAAAAAACAGCCAATGACCAATCAATACCTACTTTTTCGAACGCTTTTTCATCTCTTTTTCATGGTCTATCTCGCTTTGTTTGATTGCCACCTCAAGACGCGGAATAGTCTCGGAAATAAAGAGTTTTACCCTGGCCGATGTTGCTGTCTTCTCCACCTCTTTCAGGACGTTTAGTCTTTCTTGGAGTGCATGACCGAGAATATTATCTCCGTACGCGCCTCCATATGAGCCTGGGTTCATTAAATAACCTCGCACATCATCCCAAATCTCCTGGTCATCAGTCTTGTCAATAATTTGCGTCCAGATTTCAGCACTAATGCTTTGGAAGTCAGGGAATAGCCTTGTAGCCTTTATAAGATTTCCTTTCTTACCAGAAGTTGCTAGTCTCAAAAATATTTCCTTTCGAGAAGAACCCGGCGCGAGATGTTCGATAATTTGATTAATACTAAAGCGCAAGACCAAATCTTTATCAGAACATTTATCTATCCAATCGTTTATCAGTTTTTCAAACTTTTCCTTATTTTTCTCAATCAATTCCTTTAATTCATCAGCATGTCGTGGAACGGCATTGTAATAGCTGTCTTCTTCCCTGTGGGAGAGAATTGAATGTTTCTTCTTTTCCTCGGTGACCCTTTTGTATATTACTTCAGTAACAACTGAAAAATCGTGCTCACCAAGTTCGCAAAGCAGTCTTTCCTCGTGATAAGAAATATTTGGGGCCTTAATCAGAAGTTGTTTTATAACCTCCACATCTTCAGGTGTCCAACCATCGAGGGTCATTAATTTCTGACTTAGCGCCCACTCTAATTGAGAAATTTGACCGTTCCTCGAAAGTGGATACTCCTTAATCAGCCATAGAACAATCTCTTTGCACAAAGCCGGATTAGATTTGTAAATATTCAAAACGCCTCTGAACAAGTTGAAAAACTCTTGAGGGGAGAGCTTCAGGTCTTTGACGAAAGCAAACTCATTAATCCCAATAACTATTGATTTTACTCTTTTGATTTCATCTTCTGATTGGACAGTTGATTTATCCATATCAATGTTGAAAAAAGACATTGCGAGACTGATGGCAAGTCTTTTGTCTTTATTCTTTTTGGCAAAAACATATAACTCATCGATTGTGACTATGTCTCCAGCGTTTCTGATGCCTGCTATCAGGTCTGGTAAATGCTCACAGAGTGCATTTCCTTTTTCCAGGGCAAACATAATAGCCCTCTTAGCTAGAGCGGGGTTTTTCTTTCCCAACTTCAGAAGAAAATTTCTGAAGTTCATAAAAGAATTCAAACCATCAACAGTGCCCTCTTGGGCGACCTTGACCATATTATCGATAAGGGCGACTTCATCTCCGTTGGCCTTAATTTCCTTAAGAATGTCATCTGTCTTTACCTCCCATGTGTTCTGTCTTCCTTGATAATCAACATCTTCAGACAACATCCAAAACTCTGCGCCCATAAGACGATAGAAACCGTAGAACCCCTTGTCATCTTGCAGGGCCTCAAATAAATCTTTTATTGATGGAATTCTTTTGCCATGCATCCTGTGAAGCATTTTTAATTGACGTTCCAACTTGAGACCAATAAGAGCCGAGGGATGTGAGAAAGCTCCTTTTTTGTTAAAAAACTTTTTCTTGTACTCCTTCACTATCTTGGTAACATTGTCCTCAATCATTTTATCTGCTTTTTCCTTCTGTTCAGGGGCCATATCTTCATGAGGAGCATAAGAGGCGTGGTCGAGAACATTTAAGATTACAATTTTATCTTTGACATCTTTGAGGGTATCCAGCAATTCAAAGAGGGTGTCGATGATTTTATTTCTCGACTTAATCAGGAACTCATTAGGAACTAAACCACCTCTATGAAAGACCATCGTGATTTCATCTTTCATTGATGTTCCTTCAAAGGATGGAGAGAGCATCTTTTCAAAGGCAATTTTAATTACAGGAAGATTAGAAATTCTCTCTTCCACTGTCCACGATAGAACCTCCTTCAAAATCTCATCCTGGGGATGAAAGCCTAATTGAATTAAAGCGTGGTAGTTGTAGCCAGAAATCTCTTCGATTTTCTTTGTTAAATGACTTTTCAACGAAGCATTTTCAACTTCTTTGAAAGCGGATGCATAGATAGAAAAAATCCTTCGGGTCGCAAGATAGCGTGCCATGTGGAGCAAATCCAGGTAGCTCTCCTGTGCTCTTTTCAAGACAAAATCTGCAATCCTATCTTTCTTTTGTGATGTCCTTCTTAACAATGAAGGGTATTTATCCAGCGCAAAATTCAAAATTGGTCGCTCACCATCGAAGGAGCGATAAAAGACGAGTGATTTGAGTATTTTTAGCTTCTCATCAAGAGCCTCAACGCCGTAATACAAAGGGTCGCGTTCTTCTTCAATCAGTCCAGTAATCAAAGCATCGTTCTCCTTGTTGAGGTGGTAATTACAGATATCCTTCCATTTGTCCACGTAATCATCTTTGCCTTTCTCGATTTTATTTTGAGCATGAAAAGGAATATCTATCGATTGAGGCAAAGTCTCTCTACCTTTAAGCAAGTCATCAATGAATTCTTTGCCTAAGTACTGCCAGTAAGCAACATTCTTGTTAGCATCTACACCAATCAACAAAAGAGGCACGTTCGCCTCTTGAGCATAACCAAGAAGTTTTATATCGCAGGTAGAATAAGGCTGACCATTTTTTCGGAACCTCAAAGGCTTAACCTGCACATCAATCTTCTGACCTGTTATTGCTCGCTCTCCGTCTAATATCTCAAGATAACCATCGATATTTGGTACTTTATCGTCCCCAGGCGTTAGAGCGTTCCTAAGCCTCGATGACAACAAAAGACCCAGGGTATTAAGCTCTCTTTTCTCCTTATCCTCATTCTCGATATATGTTGCTTTTGGTAACTTATGTTTCATGGAATTTTTATAAATTTTGATATTGAAAGCGTAAGATTTAACGCTTTAAGAGTTAATTGAATGTTACTCCTTCGTTGTGAAATTGTACATTTGACGGTCTTGACGGCTTTGTATCCACAGTGTGTTGTTTGACTTCCTTCTAGGGTTTGAGAGAATACTACTAACACCTAAACAGTCACCTAGACTGTCCTCACCTAAACGGAGCACCTATACGGTTTATTAGCTCTGTTTTCTTTGTTCTATGAAAGACCTCAAGAAAATTGAGGACAAGAAAAGGCAACTTGCTCGCAAGATTGCACAAGTCCTCATAAACCATAGCGATATGGAGCTCAAATCGAGCGGAAAGGAAAACACCGTAAAAGAACCTTATGCGAAACCCTAAAGGAAGACCTACCGTAATGACCAAGACGGTTATCGGAAAACTCGAAGAGGCTTTTGCCCTAGACTGCACCATCAGAGAAGCCTGTTTCTATGCGGATATTTCGACAGATACGTTCCACGCGTACATGAAAGAAAATTCCCATTTTTCCGACAGAATTAAGGCTTTGAGATGTCTCCCTATTTTGTCAGCAAGGATGTCTATCCTTGAGGCAATCAAGAAGGATGGAAATCTTGCCTTGAAGTACCTTGAAAGGAAGTGTCCAACGGAATTCTCGGCACGTCACATCATCGTTCACAAAGATGAAAGCGAAAAGTGGTGGAGCAAAGAACAGACTGATAAAGCTCGCGATACTTTCGCAGTTTTCTTTGGTGAGTTTCTTAAAAGTAAGAAATGGGAAAATGGTGCGAGTGGAAAAACCGAGAAGAATGTTGGATAATTAGCCAGCGTCCCATAGATACCGCTTAAATGCGCGAGGTCTGTGCTTTTTTCGAGCCCGATTGTGGGCTGAAAGGGGCAGTTCGACCACCATAATCGCGAGCCTCGTGCTTTCGGTACTATGGGACGCTGGCAACGGACTGTCCCTTTTTGCGTTGCTAATTATTCGTTATTAGCATGCAAAAAAAATGAAAAGAAAATTAAAGGTTGCGTTCCTTGTTTGTTTCGTCCCCCTTCTCGCTCTTATCGGTGGTGGTGAGTTCAAGCACGTTCTCGTAGCCTTCATCGGCAACGCCATCTACTTCTTACCAACCTTCACTGCAATTCAGAATAAGAAACTTAACATGAAAGCAATCTTCACCCTTAACTTGCTACTAGGATGGTCGATTGTGGGCTGGATTGTATCTCTCGTCTGGGCAACAACCAAAGACGTTCCAACGCCTTCAAAGTAATGCACCAAAACGGAAACCGTAATCGATTAACATCGATAACAAAACGTTTATGAAAAGAGTTGCTGTATACACAAGGGTTTCAACTGATGACCAAGCCACAAATGGCTTGTCTATTGAAACTCAAGTCCAAAACTGTAACACCTTGATTGTCGCTAATAAAGACGAGGCTGTAGAGATAATTAAGGACGAGGGCTACAGCGGTGGCAACCTTAACAGACCTGGCATAAAACTGCTTATACGCCTCTGTACCGAGAAGAAAATAGACGTTGTGATGATGGTGCATAGTGACCGTTTGGCTCGTAATACGAAAGACCATCTGACTATGCGCAGTCTTTTTGACGAGTGTGGTGTGAAGGTTGTTTACGTCATGCAACCTAACTTGAGTAATGACGATGCTTATTCAAGGACGATGGATACTATCTTGTCTTCATTCAATGAACTACAAAGACTTGTAATCAGCGATAAGACAAAATCGGCGCTTGATGCAAAGGCTCGCGAGGGTTGGTTTCCTGGACAAGCACTTCCTGGATACATGAATATTAGCAATCCAAAGTTCCGCAATCCTGAACTAAGTCGCCGTATTGTTGTACCAAATCCAGAGACAGCGCCTATCATCCGCGACATGTTCGAAATGTATGCGAGTGGAAACTATAACGGTGTGGAGCTTGCTGAATACATCTACGAGCGTGGTGTACGTTCGAGTACTGGTCACAAGATTGCACCTTCAAGTGTTTACAGATACCTCCGAAACACTTTCTATGTCGGTGAATTGAGATGGGGCAAGATTTATATCCCACAAGCTAAGCATGAAGCAATTGTCGAGCGTTCAGTGTTCGACAAAGCTCAAGAGGTACTTGCTGTCAGCGGTTTTGCGTCACGAAGACGAAAACACTTCTGGCTTCTGTCAGGACTTATATTCTGTCACTGTGGCTTTCGATTTGTAGGTGAGAAACATCCCAAAAAGAATAAGAACTACTATCACTGCAGAAAAGTCGCTTGTTCAAAGTACTGTGAGGCTGAAAATCTTGAGGCTGTAGTCGCCAGGAAGTTGAGTGGCTTCAAGTTTTCCGATGATTTCGTATCAATGATTGTTGAGGAGGCCAAAGAACTTCTCTCAAGGCGAAGGAATGAAGTTGATAAAGTAAGGCACGGTCTTACGAACAAGAAAATAGCACTTGAAAAGAAGCAGAATGTTCTTGAAGAGAAACTCATCACAGGCACTGTAGATGACCATGCCTTCGTTCGCATGAATAATCGTATCAACGATGATGTCCTACAGATTGATATGGAGCTCCTACGCCTTACAGACATCAAGAAAGTAACCATTCAGCAGATACAAGTTATTCTGGCATTCGCTCGAAACATTGAAGATGCCTATAAGAAAGCTGTTCCTGAACTGAAGAGGCAATATCTCAACCTGTTCTTCGAAGGGTTTGATATAGAAGATGGCAAAATTACGAATACGAAAGTAACGCCTTTGTTCGCGTCTTTGGTGAAAGCTAATAAGCTTTTCGTGAAGTCATCAGTTCTAATGACCTCTAATCTGGGTGCCTAGAGGGAATCGAACCCTCGACACCGGGACCACAATCCAGCGTTTTACCACTAAACTATAGGCACCATAATCCGGCTGTCGACCGAGTCTTTATACCAGATTTACGGTTAAAAATCGAGCCTCAAAGAAAAAACGACCTCGAGGGTCGTCTTTCTTGTGCGCGGGAGAGGACTTGAACCTCCATGCCTGTGAAGGCGCTACCACCTCAAGGTAGTGCGTCTGCCAATTTCGCCACCCGCGCATTTACTTGCCAAGGCATAATAGCTGAAGTCAGGAGGATTTTCAACCTTTATCGGGTTTTAAAGCAAAACCGTTCCTTTCGGAACGGTTTTGGTCTCCAGTCTTACCACATTTCAATGATAACGCTTAGGGAATACATTTCAACAAAAAAACCACCGCGAGTGCGGTGGTTTTTTCTTTATGCCTTAACCTCTTCAACTTTCGCTTCCTCCTTTGCTTTCTTTGGAGACTTAACAACATCGGTGTTTTCTCCTTTAACTGCTCGGAGATTTCGCATCTGTCGTCGGATTTCTTTCGCTGCCTTCTCTCGAACGAAGTAGAGCTTTGATCGGCGAACCTTTGAGCGTCGGACAATTTCGATCTCGTCAATCATTGGTGAGTAGAGAGGGAAGATTCGCTCGACTCCTACGCCGTCGATAACTTTTCGAACGGTAAACGTTGCTCCTGGCTCATCGCCGTGCTTTCGAGAAAGGATTAGACCTTCAAATGCCTGAAGTCGGGTCTTGTCGCCTTCTTTGATTTTCTGCCATACGCGAACCGTGTCTCCTGATCGGAGTCCAAGGGCCTTTCGTGCGGCCATATCTATAGGTGAAGTGATTACTTTGCTTTCCATAATTTGTATTTAAACGTGGACGTTAATCTATCATGCGGGTAAGAAATGAGCAAGTTTTAGGCGGTTTTCTTGTAAAATTACAGATAATTCGCTATTGTGTCTCATGCGAGTAACAAATGCGCCCTTAGCTCAGTTGGTAGAGCAGCTCATTTACACTGAGAAGGTCGGGGGTTCAAGTCCCTCAGGGCGCACAAATGAAAAGAACCGCTACGGCGGTTCTTTTTATTTTGTCCCCTCGGTTGGAATCGAACCAACATTAACGGCTTAGAAGTCCGCTGTTCTGATCCATTGAACTACAAGGGGAAGAGAACAAAATTGAGAATAGCAGGAAAGACGGCTTAGGTGAAGCGGGAAAGCGTTTACCTCGATGGATCAATCCTCACGCTCGCCGGTATGACAGCAGAATCAGCATCCGCTTTTCTTATCATCTTAACCGCTTCAATAAGTTCGCTTTTCTCGAGCATTACTGAAGTTCCACTGGCTGATTCGATGCTTGGCTCCTTGGAAAGACTTACGAATAGGAGTCCGTCGATTATGACAACTGCCACGAGCCCTCCAGCAAAGCAAAGGAGCGCAAGACGCCAGTCCTTCTGAGGGGTCTCCCCGAATTTCGCAAAATTGCTCTTATGAAATGAATGTTTTATGGAAATCATATTTTTTTGCCCAGACCCTGTTTAAGGTTCACATTAAAATTCCATTCCGAAGTCACATTACCTTTTTCCGAAAAATCTGATGGATTATGCAGTCGCATTTCTTCTATGGTTGACGCGTAAGGTAGGGAATCAAGCATTACAATAAATCTCATTACATTTTCCCAAGTTCCAGATCCTGATATCTGGAGTTTAAGTGTTCCATCGAGTATTTGACCTTCTTCGAGATTAATCGATCCGAAATCAACCTTTACACCTAAATCAGTTGCCTTGTCCTCAAGCATGGTTATAAAGGCGGGAACATTTTCTTCTGATACGAATCTCTTGTCGATTGCTTCTGCTTCGTTCTTTGCTTCACGTAATGTGGTTTTAAGTGATGTGAGATATACATTTTCCGAAGATTTGGTTTTGAGTTCTTGGCTTATCGTAGCTATCTGACTCTTATATGAATAACTTTTATACACAATGAATATCCACGCACCCAAAAGCACTAGTGCTGTACCGCATACGACTGACGCTGCAATGGTGAGAGTTTTACGTTTCATCAGAATTTAGAACTTATGGTTATCACCCATGGAATGTCTTTTGATTTGGCGAGGCTTCCGACAGGGAGGTCTACTTTAGTAAATGCTGGCTCACCTTGGAGCGATTTTGAAAATGCTACGAGGGCATCACGCGAAGAGGCTCGACCTTCAACAGAAATGGTTCCAGTCTCGGCGCCTCTTTTGATCGTTATGGATGAAATACGGATACTTGAACTCTGGCGAGAAAGAACTTTGTCTAAAAGCGTCGTAACAGGAATTTGTTCTGATGCTGTTTTGGCCAGTGTAATTTCTTCTTTAAGGATCTTAACTTCTTCAGCTACTGAGGCATCTGTGCCGCTTGATGTGGCAGCTTGCTTTTCGAGAAGAGAAGATTGTTTTTTTGCAAAGAGGATCGCATATGAGGGTATAGCAAGCACGAATCCTGTTGCTAAAAGCACGCATGAAAGCCCGATATATACGACAAGAAGTTTGAGGCGGTAATACTTCACCGCTTTATCCTTGTGCTCTTCTGGTAGAAAAGTAAACATGTCTTTAATTATAAAAGGCTTCCTATTACAGTGCCAAAGTCGAGGGAGTCGCGGCGAGATAGTTCAGGAATTTTTTCCTCGACTGAAAGCACATTAGTCCAGACTGATCCTGTTTTAGCGGGGAGTTTTGATATAAGTGAGATGTATCGAGGAAATCCTGCAACCATGGTATCTCTTCCAATAAGAACAACGTCTGTAATCTCTTTGGCGTCTCTTTCTTTTTTGCTCTGGCTTTTCCAATACGAGAGGATTTTGCCTAATTCGTCACGGATTGTTGAAAAAACTGGGAGCATGGCCTCAAAAAGTGATATATCGCCATCAGTTTCAGTAAATGCTTTCTCTAGCTTAAGGGCTCGCGCTGCTTCAGGTGTGGTGCCAAGGGTTTTTGCGATTGCTTTATCGAGATCCGCTGAACCTACCTCAAGTGAGGAACTCCATACAACGGTTCCTTTTTCAACAATAAAGACTACTGAATGATGCTCTGCAATATAAAGTACCGCATGAACAAGGAGGTCCTGAGGAGTAAATAAGGCTCGCGCCATTGCACGGGCTTCGGTTTCAAATCCCGCGACAGTTATTCCTGCTGAAGAGAAGATGTCGAGATATTCACCAACAGATTTTTTTGAGACAACTGATACGGCAAGTGTGGTTTCTTTGAGTGTGTAATCAACTGCCAATGCCTCATACTCAAAAATACAGTCACTCGGAGGGATGGGAACGTTCTCTTCGAGTAGTGCCTCAATTGCAGGACGGATCTCGTTTTTGTCAGTGGTCGGTACTGTTACTTTAAATACATAGACTTCATCTTCATGAATTATTGCCCGAGCAGATGAACATTCATGTGCCGTCGCCCAGGATTTAAGCGCAGAAATGGCTTCGGATCGACCTTTTTCATTATTTTCGCCGAGGTGAGTTCGAGGAAATGGGACGCAGCCGTAATCTTTTGGAGCAAATACGCCTCGCTTTCGAGAGAATTCAAAAAAACGTAAGTTTCCGTCAGAAATGTCGATTGAGGTGAGGGTCGGTATAAGAATTCCTGGCACAGGAAACGCCTTGTCGACCCAGTCTTTTTTTAGAGCAACGCTCTTTATGTCAAAAGAAGGTGAATTCATTGACCATTATTATACTACATCCTTTTTTGGTCGGTCCTTGTATGCTTTGTATATCTCGATTATTACAGGTACGAAAGAGAGGAATATGATGGCGATGATGATCCAGTGAAGGTAGTCGCTTATTTGAGGAAAAGCAGTTCCGAGGAAGTATCCCAAGAGAGTTACACCGCCACCCCAGAGAATTCCGCCGATGATATTCCACGCAAGGAAAGTTTTGTACGGCATTGATCCTACTCCGGCAAGTATTGGTGCAAACGTACGCACAATTGGCACAAAGCGGGCCAAGAGTATGGTCTTGGTTCCGTACTTTTTATAAAAGTTTTCAGCCTTGGTAATATGTTTTTTGTGAAAAAAGAAAGAATCTTCTCGTGAGAATATTGCTGGTCCCACGCGTCGGCCAAACGCATAGCCCACGCTGTCACCTGCGATAGCTGCGATTACGCACCCAATAACGAGAGGGACGATGGGGAGGAGACCTTGTGAAGCAAAGAGTCCCGCGGTGAAAAGAAGAGAGTCGCCGGGAAGGAAGAATCCAAAAAATAGTCCTGATTCAGCAAAAACAATGGCGATTACACCGATAGTCCCGAGAGTCTCTATAAGAAATGTAGGTTCAATATATGAAAGCATGGAGTAACTGTATACATATTCACCTTTTTCGGCAATAAAAGAGAATATAAAGTGGTACAATATTGTACATACGCTTATGCTTTTTTCTTTTAAAGCTGTTAAAAAAGACGGAACACACTATGAAGGTACGCTTGAAGCTGCCGATAAGTTTGCTCTCTATAAAGAACTCCATGATCGAGGGGATGTTGTATTGAAAGTTTCTGCGAAGGGAACGAAGAGCACTCTTAAAGAGATGATGAACATTTCTTTTGGTGGTGCAAAGACTGTCGACCGTATCATGTTTGCAAAAAATCTCGCCGCGATGCTTCGTGCGGGCCTACCTTTGGCCAAAGCTCTTTCGGTTCTTGAACGGCAAATGACATCAAAGGTTTGGAAGCCGATCTTTGTCACACTTAACGAGAATCTTGCTAAAGGAGTGCCACTTTCTACGTCTTTAGGTGCGTATCCAAAAACATTCTCTCCGCTTTTCGTATCGATGGTTGCCGCAGGTGAAGAATCCGGAAGTCTTTCGCAGGCTCTTTCTACAGTAGGGGATCAGCTGGAAAAATCACACCAGCTTTCAAAGAAGGTTAAAGGAGCGATGATGTATCCGGCAATTATTTTCTGCGTGATGATTATTATTGCGGTCCTCATGTTTATATTCGTTGTCCCTAAACTTACAGCGACATTCAAGGAATTCAATGCTGAGCTGCCATTTATTACGCGGATGGTTATGGGTGTAAGTGATTTCTTTGCTAATCATTATTTTTTGGTACTGGGTATTTTTATTGTTTTGGCAGGAGGTTTTTATGCGATATCTAAAACCGTGCGTGGCCGCAGTGCAATTGACCTCACAGTACTTAAGCTCCCGATTATTGGAAAGATTGCTAAAGAGGTAAATTCTGCCCGCACTGCACGCACACTGTCGTCTCTTCTTTCGTCCGGTGTCGAGGTTGTTTCAGCAATAAAGATCACCTCAAACGTCGTGCAAAATGTTCATTACAAAAATATGCTGGCTCGGACTGCGGAAGATATTCAGAAGGGGTCGACGCTCCAGTCCTTGTTTTTACCACGAGGGGATATTTATCCGTCGTTTGTTGCCGAGATGATCGGTGTCGGTGAAGAAACAGGAACTCTATCAAAAGTGTTGATCGAGGTTGCGCTTTTTTATGAAGAAGAAGTTGATCAGAAAACAAAAGACATGTCGACAGTAATCGAGCCATTTCTCATGGTCTTTATTGGAGTGGGTGTAGGATTTTTCGCTCTCGCTATGATTTCGCCAATTTACTCTCTTTCAAATAATCTATGATTACGTCTCGAAATGGAAAGAGGGGGTATACGGTTATGGAGCTTTTGGTGGTGCTTGCTGTACTCGGTACGCTTGCAGGGCTTTCGATGGCTGGGTTTGCGAACTTTTCAAAAAAGGAGGCGCTCGATGCTGGAGCCGCTGCACTTATTGCCGGTCTTCGAGACGCGCGAGCGCAAACCCTCGCTTCGGTAGGAGGAAGTCAGTATGGAATAAATGTTGGAACAACAAGCTTCTCTTTTTTTAAAGGCTCTAGTTATAACCCTGCAGCGACAACAACATCGGTGTTTAAATTTTCGTCATACGTACGAGCTTCTTCTACGCAGTCTTCTTTCGTCTTTCAGAGGATAACGGGGAATGCTGTTGCATCTGGTACAATTGATGTGTACATGGCTTCTGATCCTTCTGTTAAAAAATCTATCCGTGTCGAAGCTACAGGTATCATAGATATCGAATAAATATGCAGAGAGCTCACAAAGGTTCAACGCTTCTTGAGGTCCTTGTCGTCGCAGGAATTCTTTCCGCGATATGTCTCTCGTTTATCGGGACATTCGTTACTGTCTCGCGTTTTCACGAAAAGAACATGCTCGCCATTAAAGCCGAGCTTATCGCAGAAGAAGGTCTTGAGGCGCTACGCCTTATAAAAGGAAATGATTGGGCGGGTCTCTCTGCTCTAACATCGGGTAGTACGTATTATTTCCATCTTGCTACATCTTCTTGGAGCGTTACATCAACACCTGAAGTGATTGACGGTGAATTTTATCGGTCGTTTCGATCGTATGATGTATATCGGGACGCTTCTGACAATATAGTCACGAGCGGAGGAACGATTGATCCTGGGACGCTTCTTTTTGAGGTATCGGTACACTGGCCATGGAGAGGGGCGACTACAACTGCTAGTTACAGGACATATATGACAAATCTATGATGAACCTTTTTAAAAAAAATAAGAAAGGGTTCACGGCGGTCGAGCTCGTCATTTCAGTAACACTCGCAACCGTCTTCCTTCTCATTATTGTTGAGACGGCACTTATGCTTGCTCGATCTCATGAACGATCAAGAACCTATCTCGACATGAATTCAACAGCCTTCGGTGCCTTTAGCAGATTTTCCCGAGACATTCGCCGTGCAACATCTGTCGATACCGTAAATAGCACCTTGGGGGCAAGTGATGGCAAGCTCGTGTTGCGCATGAGAAAAGATGACGGCACATACGACTCGACAACATTTATTCTTTCAGAAAATCGTGTTCGTGAGCTTTTCAACGGTAATCTTGTCGGCGATCTTACGCAGGCCGACATCAATGTCTCCAATCTTACGTTCAGGCTTTTTCAGGTAGCGACAACGACTGCTGTGAGGATAGAAATGACCATTGTTCCAGAAGCGGCATCGTCGACCATTGGTGCGCTTAACTTTTATGGCACATATGTGCTACGCGGTTCTTACGCTGAATAATTATGAGACACACATATACAAACAGGAAAGAGGGAGGATATACGCTCTTAATCGCGCTTATCTTTTTTCTTGCTGCAACTACCGCTGTTATAGCTGGAGTCTCCGACGCAGTTTTTCGGGAGACAAGGACGGTGAAGAATGAATCTCTTTCAAAGCAGAGTTATTACACATCAGAGTCAGCGGTTGAGGATGCCGCGTATAGGCTCAAGACAGGCAAGACTGTCGGCTCCACTGTGACGCTTACTCTTGCTTCTTCAACAGCTGTCGCTCAAATAACTACGGATGGCACGGGTGTCACTGAAATAGAAGCAGAGGCGGATGCGAGTGGTACAAAGAGAACTACTGCAATCACACTTACTCAATCTGGTGGAATTTCATTTCCATATGCACTTCAAGCGGGGGTAGGGGGTATAGATATGAGTGGTAGTTCACAGATAGAAGGGGATATCTATACGACAGGATCTATTCGCGGATGTAGTTCATGTAGTGTTACGGGTATGGCAGTAGCTGCAGGAAAATCGACAGAAACTCTCGATGTAGATAATAGTTCTCCTTCAACTCTGACAAACACTATTGTTTTCGGAAATAGTAATTCTACCCAAGATATTGCACAGAGTTTCACAGTTTCGGAAAGTCTTTCTTTGATAAAAGCACAAGTATATATCAGAAAGACTGGAAATCCTGCGAATGCGACGATACGAGTGGTTACTAACAATTCAGGATCTCCATCGTCTTCGGTTCTCGCTTCAGGAACTCTTTCGTCATCGCTTGTTTCAACATCCTACGACTGGGAAGAGATAACTTTTACAGCTAATCCGGTATTAACAGCGGGTACGACATATTGGATAGTTATCGATGCCAATACGAGTGCTTCGAACTATTACACAATTGGAGCTAACAGCACGTATGCAAATGGTCAGGCGAAAATCGGAAGGCACAGTAATACATGGAACAACACCACTCCTTCGGGTCTTGATGCATATGTAAAGATATTTATCGGTTCAAATGAGGAAGGTGTTTCGGGTGAGAGTGAGTGGAATCGTCTGACGGTAGGGAGTGCGTATGCGTATAAGGCGAGTTTTGTGAATTCTACAGGGGCATTATATTGTCAGGTCGGCATTCTTAACAATAAAGCGTGTGATATGTCACGTGCTGATCCTGTAATCGAGCCTAATCCCGTGGCGGATTCTGCGGTTTCTGCCTGGAAAGATCAAGCGGATGATAGTGTTCATAGTGGCGACTATACTATTGGAGGTTCATCATCAGGAACGCTCGGTCCAAAGAAAATAACAGGGAACATGAATGTGGGCGCAAGTGCGACGTTGAGAATATCGGGGACTATTTGGGTGCAAGGAAATTTGGTGATAGATGGTTCGGCGACCATGCTTCCTGACGCTACGGAAAATTATGCGATTGTTGTTGATGGTACGATAAGTCTTGGGGGGAGCGCTCGTATTTTAGGAAGTTCGAATAGTCACATACTTTTGGTGTCCACTAGTTCCGCTGACCCTGCTGTTACTATTTCGGGCTCCGCTGATGATACTGTTGTTTCGGCACCTAATGGTGGATTGCTTGTAGAGGGTAGCGGTAAAGTAAACGTTGCTGCCGCAGATCATATAACCCTTACTGGATCAGCTCAAATCGAATATGACCCTGATGTCTCTCAGTTTGATCTCGAGTCGGGGTCTTCTGGTGGCGAGTTTCAGCTAAAGTCTTGGAAAGAGACTCAATAATAAAAAGAGAAGCGACCGATAGGTCGCTTTTTCTTACCCTTACCCATATGTTCTTCAGTGGTATAATGGCCACATGACAACAGCAAACAAGAAATTCATGATAGTCGGTAACTGGAAGATGAATCCGGAGACTCTCGAAGAGGCAAAAGAACTCTTTGCGGCACTTACAAAAAAAGCCGCTGCATCAAAGAAGGCGATTGCTATGATTGCACCGTCTTCCACTTTTATTCAAGCGCTCTCCGCTAAGAAATCTACAATCATTATTGGCGCGCAGGATGTAGCTCGAGAATCAAAGGGCGCATTTACTGGCTCTGTCTCTGCAAAAGCGGTTAAAAGTGTCGGTGCAAAGTTTGCCATTATAGGGCACAGCGAAAAGAGGGCAGAAGGTGACACTGATGAGATTGTTGCTAAGAAAGTTGGCCAGGCTATCGAGGCTGGCCTTGAAGTAATCTTGTGTGTTGGTGAAAAAGAGAGAGACGAGCAAGCTAAATACTTGAGAGTCATTCGCGACCAAATACTCGTTGTCTTTGCCTCGGTAAAGGACAAGAAAAAACTTTCCACGATTGCGATCGCGTACGAACCTGTGTGGAAAATAGGAGCGCAAACGGCGATGATTCCTTCTGAAGTTCATGAGATGTCTATATATATAAAGAAAGTAGTGGGCGAGGCTCTTGGTAACAAAGCTGGCCTTAAAACACCAGTTCTCTACGGGGGTTCGGTTACGCATGAAAATGCACACGGAATTCTTACTGAAGGGTCGGTAGATGGTCTTCTCATTGGCAGGCAGTCTCTCGAAGCAGAGGCGTTTGGAACAATACTCTCTTATGCCGATTCAATTTAAAAAGATCACAGATCACAAGGATCTTCGTGGCAAACGGGTTCTTTTGCGTCTTGATCTTAATGTGCCGATAGTCGGCGAAGAAGTTCGTGATGACTTCAGGATTCAGCGCGCACTACCCACACTTCAGTTCTTGAAAAACGCGGGAGCGAAAACAATTGTTATAGCTCATATAGAAAATGAACACACAGAATCTTTAGGACGTGTTGCTGCATATGTTTCGAAGCTTATCGACATAAAGGCTTTTGTGTCGAGGCTCGCTGATGCTCCATTAATCGCAAGTGCTCTTAAGGAAGGGGAAATAATTATTCTCGAAAATCTTCGTACTGATGCTGGAGAAAAAGAAAATGGTCCAGGTCTTGCAGGAAGGCTTGCGAGTTTAGCGGATATATATGTAAACGATGCTTTTTCGGTATCTCACCGAGAACACGCTTCGATCGTTGGTGTGCCACGACTTATTCCGGCGTATGCGGGTCCACTTCTTACTCAAGAAATAGAGGAGCTTTCAAAAGCTTTCAATCCGCAAAGGCCGTTTCTATTTATTTTGGGAGGTGCGAAGTTTGATACAAAGCTTCCTTTGATTGAGAAATTTCTTGAACTTTCTGATAACACGTTTGTGGGAGGTGCGCTCGCCAATGATCTTTTTAAAGAGAAAGGTTTTGAGGTAGGGCTTTCTATGACTTCCAAGACTCCGGTGAATCTCAAACACATAGAAAAGAATCCAAAGCTCATTTTGCCGTCTGATGTCATTGTTGGTCATCCAACAGATAAAATAATTAAGTCGCCTGATGAGGTGGGTGCCGAAGATAAGATTTTTGATGCAGGACCACGAGCGATTAGTGATCTTTCAGATATGCTCAGCGATGCGCAGTTTGTTTTGTGGAATGGAACGCTCGGCGCATACGAGCTTGGATATTCTGAAGGGACTGAAGGTTTGGCTCGGGCTATAGTCGAAAGTGGTGCGAGATCTATTATTGGAGGAGGGGATACTATTGCGGCTGTTTCTAATATGGGGATTCTTGATAAGTTTTCGTTCGTCTCAACAGGCGGAGGAGCAATGATCGAATTTTTGGCCAAGGGAACTTTGCCGGGGATTGAGGCATTAAATCAAAAATAGAAATAAAAAGCCGCGCACGAAGTGCGCGGCTTTTTATGCAATGCTATCTATTATTTTTTTCGAGTTTCCGACAAAATCTGCTTTGTCACCTTTAATGCTTTTGTCTGGAAATACCCAGATGTGAGCGTGGGGGACTTCTTCACCGTAAACTTTTGAAATGATGAGCTCGGTATTGAATGCTTTTCGCTCTGCGAGGGCGATTTTCTTTGCTACTTCAAAATATGCTCCGACTTTTGGATGATCCCAAACCCATCGATAGTGGTCTTTTGGAATCACGAGTGTATGACCTGGGGATTCGGGGCGAATATCGAGGAAGGCCAAAAAATCGGCATCCTCATATACTTTGTGCGAAGGTATTGTGCCTTTAACAATTTTACAGAATATGCAGTTTTCCATGCATTAAAAATACCACATCTCCGAAAAGATGTGGTGCGGGGTTTATTCGTTGAACGTCTGGCGGATGAGCTTTTCGAGATATTCGGGGCCGGGGCATAGGGCGAGCCACGCTTGGAACTCTACATTCCTTACGTGTCTCGTCTTCCAAAAGCCATCATGTTCGGCAGTGTAGCGGACGTGAAGCTTAACTGTCGATTCAAATCCAGGCATACCGATTGCTTCGTGGGGGATCGACAAGACGAGAAACGTGCTCAGAGGAGCATCAACTCCGTTGCCTGAGACTCGAAAGAGGGTGTAGTGCCTCTTACCTTCACGATCGTGTTGGTGGAGTGGATTACGCGGCCCTTTCGAAAGAGCACTCGTAAGGAAGTCACGGAAAGCACCTTGATCCATGAGTTTTTTTAGGGCTCTGCGCCAGGCGAAGAGATCCGAACTGATATCGATGTTAGTCGAAGGGAGGGTTGATGGAGTCATATAAAAGAGCTGGGGTACATTCTTGTTCGCAAATCGGATTCTGTCAATAAAAATTTTAGGAGGTGGCGTGTTAAAATTCCTCTCATGAAATACTGTTTGCGAGAGGCTGTCGCCGAAAAACCTTCAGATTTTAATGCCTTTTCAGATACTGTTTCGAGCCTTCTTCTTTCTCGAGGTGTCGCGACTATTAAAGATGCGGAAGCGTTTCTTTCTCCAAACTACGATGCTCACACGCACGATCCTTTTTTGATGAAAGACATGGATCGGGTAGTGGAAAGGGTCTATGAGGCAGTTAAAAAGGGTGAAAAAATTGTCGCGTACAGCGACTATGACATGGATGGCATTCCCGGGGCTGTTATTTTGCATGATGCCTTAAAGAAAGTTGGATGCACTAATTTTGAAAACTATATTCCTCATCGTCATGACGAGGGTTTCGGACTCCACAAGGATGCAATCGATGGTTTCAAAGAAAAAGGGGCGAGTCTTGTTATTACGATTGATTGTGGAATCACAAATGTTGCTGAAGTCGCTCACGCAAATGCTTTGGGTATAGATGTGATTATTACAGATCATCATATGCCTCATGAGGTACTGCCCGAGGCGTTTGCAATTCTTAATCCAAAAGTGACTGGATGTGCGTATCCTGAAAAAATGCTCTGCGGTTCCGGCGTTATATTTAAATTTGTTCAGGCTTTGTATAAAAAATACGGCGCGGAATTTAATATCAAAGAAGGATGGGAGAAGTGGTCGCTTGATCTCGTCGGTATGGCAACGCTCTCTGACATGGTTCCTTTGACGGGTGAGAACAGGGTTTTTGCTCGCTATGGCCTCGATGTATTAAAGAAGACTCGACGTGTTGGTCTTTCGAGGCTTTTATATAAGTTGAAAGTAAACCGAGAGCATCTTTGCGAGGACGACATCGGTTTCACTATCGCTCCACGTATTAACGCAGCATCAAGAATGGGCGAACCGTTGGCTGCTTTTAATTTGCTCTCGACTGACGATGAAACACTCGCGGGCGCATATGCAGATGCTCTTGAAGAGGTAAACAATGAAAGAAAGGGAACAGTGGCATCGCTCGTAAAAGAGATTCGCAAGAAACTCGCCGAGAGAGATCTTTCAGAAAAAAAAGTGATTGTTATTGGTAACCCTTCGTGGAGACCATCGCTTTTGGGGCTTGTCGCCAATCCGTTGGCGGATGAATTCGGTAAGCCTGCATTTCTGTGGGGTCGTGATGGCGATGACAAAATAAAGGGCTCTGTGCGTTCAGGTGGTAAATCAAATATTGTGGCGATTATGGAGGGAGCTAAAGACCATTTCACTCATTTCGGAGGACACGTCATGGCGGGTGGTTTTGAAGTGAAAAACGATATGATTTTTACTCTCGAAGAGGCACTCAATGCTTCAGCCGAGAAACTCGGGACTGTGATCGAAGAAAAAGTGGGCTTTGTAGATGCTCACATAAGTCTTGAAGATGTTTCCTGGACTCTTTATAAAGATATAGAAAAGTTGGCGCCGTTTGGCACAGGAAATCCAAAACCACTATTCTTGATAAAGGGCGCTACAGTAGAAGATGTTAAGGCGTTCGGTAAGGAAAAGAATCATACGGAAATTGCTTTTCGTGATCAGGGTGGCAGGAAGATTTCTGCGATTCAATTTTTCATGCCGAAATCTTCTTTACCAAAACATGTGGAGGCAAAATCCGCTATTGATATCGTTGCACATCTCGAAAAATCTACATTTAAGAACTATCCGGAGCTTAGGCTGAGGATTGTTGAAATACTATAGAGTCATACGGCTTTAGTTCAGAAATGATTAATTTTGCTATACTTGCGCCATGTTAATTTCAATATTTACCGACGGCTCGTCTCGTGGAAACCCTGGTCCTGGCGGATGGGGGACAGTTATTCGAACTCCTAAAGAAGTAAAAGAGCTCGGAGGACGAGAGGATCATACAACAAATAACCGCATGGAACTTTCTGCGGCGATTAACGCTTTAATGTATGTTGCCGAGAATGATATTGAAGGTGAGATTTTGCTTCAGACTGATTCTAGGTACGTGATAAACGGAATCACTTCATGGGTTAAGGGCTGGCAGAGGAATGGATGGAAGACGGGTGCAAAGACTGATGTTGAGAATCGTGATCTTTGGGAAGCTCTTGATCTTGCTGCAAAGGGACTAAAGATTGAGTGGAGATATGTGAAAGGGCATGCGGGTCATCCGGGAAACGAGCGATGCGACGAAATAGCTACGTCGTTCGCCGACAAATCAGATGTTGAGCTTTATCATGGACCTGCTTTGAAGTATCCGATTGATCTCGACGCCGCACCATCGCCAAGTGCCGTTGCAAAAAAGAAGAAATCTTCTTCAGGAGTTAAAGCTCACTCATATCTTTCACTTGTGGATGGAGAATTTAACATAGATAAAACTTGGGCTGAATGTGAAAAAAGAGTTAAAGGAAAGAAAGGTGCTCGATTCAAGAAATCCATAAGCACTGATGACGAAAAGGCGATTATGAAGGAGTGGGGAGTTAAATAAAAAACGGCACACTAGTGCCGTTCGATTCTTTGCAAAGGAAATCCTGGTGGCCGTTGCGGTTTTATTTGCATAACGACCTGACCGCGAAGGTGATCCTCATAGCGTTTTATCGGACGAACCTCTCTACTTACAAGTTTTGCGTATTTCGTAAACAACGCAAGCTCCATTCTCACAAACCATTGATAGTGAGGAGTCTCGTGGTTTAAGAATCTGTTGTTGCTTCTCCATTCCGCAAATCCTGTGGCTAGCTCCATCCACTCCGCATGTGCCACCTTAATTTTTGCTTTCTTTTTTCTTTGATCTACAAAATTACTAATCCAACCATAACAGAGTGCTACAAGAGCAACGAAAAGTATCGTTAACGTAAATGTGCTCATCAGCACTTAGACTATCAGAGGATTACTTTTTTGCCACTTTATTTTTTCTTTAGAGAATTGAGAGTAGGATTGCATAATGAGCGATAGGTATTTTTATGCACTCACTATATCTTTTTTTGTAGGGGTTTCTATTGCCTCATTGGGCTATCAAATTTCTTTTCTGTGGCTTGCGGGCTTTGTTTTGCTCGCCAGTCTCATCGCTTGGAAAAAGGGGATGCTTCTGCTTACAATATTAAGTTTTATTTTTTATGGGGCAGGTTTCCTTCGTATGGAAATATCAAGATCTGATTATCATCCACTTGATACTAGTATTGATGAAACAATAGAACTACAGGGAATTATCTGCGATGACCCTCAACCAAAGGAAACAAGTCTGAGATTTTGCTTAAAGGTTGAGGGAGTCCCTCAAAAAATTCTTGTTGTTTCAGAGAGGTATCCTGAGTATAGATATGGTGACGAGCTACGAATTAAAGGAAAACTCGAGCTTCCGGAAAATTTTGAATCCTACGAAGGTGGTCCAGAGTTCGATTACATATCATATCTTGCAAAAGATAGTGTGAGATATGTCATGTACCGCCCAGATGTCGAAAAGATAGGAGAGGGGAAAGGTAGCCGTGTACTTGGTTTTTTCATTTCTTCAAAAGCGTCATTTGTAAGCAGGATAGAGGAATTTTTTATTGAGCCTCAATCATCGCTTCTCTCGGGAATCCTTATCGGTGAAAAGGGATCTCTTCCGAAAGACGTGATTGATGATTTCAAAATATCGGGCCTTCAGCACATTCTCGTACTCTCTGGATACAACGTAACTATAGTCGCCGAGAGCTTTATGAAGATGTTTTCGTTTATGCCAGTGGCCTTGGGGCGAGGGTTTGGCGCAGCGTCGATTATTTTCTTTGCGCTATTTACGGGCGCTTCGGCGACAACAATACGTGCCTCGATTATGGCTCTTATCGTACTTCTCAGTCGGTCGACCGCACGTGCCTATGATATTTCACGAGCGCTCGTCGCAGCTGCGTTTTGTATGGTTCTTCATAATCCCATGATCCTTATGTTTGATGTTTCCTTTCAACTTTCATTTATCGCCACGCTCGGACTTATTTATGTAGCACCTCTCGTAAACGACAGGCTTGGCTGGGTAACTGAAAAGATGAATATGAGAGAGATCCTTTCTTCATCAATAGGAACGCAGGTTCTCGTCGTCCCATTTCTTATGCATGTTATGGGGAGTGTTTCTCTTATTTCTCTCGTTACGAATCTGTTTGTGTTGCCCACAATCCCTTTTTCGATGCTCGCTGGATTTCTAGCGGTGGCCGCTAGTCTTGTTTCAGACACAGTGGCAATAATCCTTTCTTGGATCGCCCAAGTACCGCTCTCTTACATTCTCTTTGTTGCTGATCTGTCTGCAAAAATTCCCTTCGCATCCTTAAATATAACAATGAGCACTTTCATGCTCATTGTTTCGTACGCTCTTATTATTTGGCTTCTAACTATCGCTTGGAAGAAGAAAAATTCATCTCTGCCGTCTCCCAATTGAGATTAGCGAAGAAATCCTCGACATAATTTTTCTTGCCCGATGGCTGATAGTCGGCAACAAACGAGTGTTCCCACATATCAAGACAGAGAATAGGGGAGGCATCGATGAGCTGGCCAAGGTGCTGCTCGTCGATCCATGCGTTTACGAGTCGATCGGTCTTCTTATCATAATAAAGCATCGCCCATCCAACACCACGAGTCATGGCAATCGTTTTAAAGCGAGCAAGCCATGCATCAAACGAACCCCACTCAGCTTCGATCGCAGTTTTAAGTGCGCTCGTAGCACCGAGAGCCTTTGCGCCACCTTCAAGATGTGCGAAATAGAATTCATGGTTTCGCATGCCACCCCACTCAAAACCAAAGCGTCGCTGCATTTCGCCGAGCGCATAGGCATTCTTTTCAGCCTCTTTACCCATCTCTTCAATCTTTTCGATGATGAGGTTTGCGTGCTTTACGTATCCTGAATAAAGCTTGAGATGTTCTTCTATTGTCTTTGCCGAGATTCCTTTTAATGTAGGAATATTAAATTTCTTTTCTTCAAATTTTTTCATGCTGGTTTTAGATTATCTATTTTTGTACATAGATTATACGTACGAGAAGGCTAGATGGCTACACGTATTCTTTAGATTGTCTTTATATTAAGTAAATACAATGTATCTATGAGGCGATTGCCCGTTGTTTTTCTCTCGATTTCTCTAGGCTTTCTCTTATTTTCAGCAAAAGCCTATATCCACGAGCGAGATGATGGTGTTCTTAAAGTATACTTTCTCGACGTAGGGCAAGGGGATGCGATGTATGCGAGGACTCCCTCTGGCAAAGATTTTCTTATTGATGGCGGTCCTTCGAAAGTGCTGTTGCGCAGACTAGCAGAAGTGATGCCTTGGTATGACCGTTCGATTGATGTGGTGATAGCCACACATCCGGATGCAGATCATATCGGAGGGTTTCCTGATTTGTTAAGAAGGTATCGAGTGGCTGCATACTTTCATTCAGGTATAGAATCAGAGAATGCTATAGATGATGAAGTTCTTAGAATTCTGACTGAGAATGACATTCCGGCTAAAGTTTTAAGTAGGGGACAAAGGCTCGATTTTAGGGATGGGGTACATTTTGATGTTCTGTATCCTGAAAAAGATCTTTTAAAAAATTCAGATACTAACTCACATTCTATTATCGGCACTCTCACGTTTGGGAGTTCAACTATTATGCTCACAGGTGATGCACCGTCGTCCGTTGAAAATCGGCTCATATCACTCGACCCAAAAAGTGTTCGAGCTCAAGTATTAAAAGCCGGACATCACGGTTCTAAAACTTCCTCCAGCGAATCTTTTTTGAAAATTGTTGCACCAGAATTTGCTGTAATATCTTCCGGGGCAAATAACAGATATAAACATCCTAGTCCGGAAATTCTCGAAAGATTAACAAAACTTGGAATCAAAGTGTTTCGTACTGACGAGCTCGGTACTATTGAGCTGTATGTAACAAAAAACTCCGCAGAGATCCGCAATTAAAAAGAACGGCTTGCGCCGTTCTATTACCTATTCTCCTACGCCCGCAATGACCCAAGGAGCTGGACTATTGTCCCGAGGACCATGCCGGCCAGCAATCTCGCGGAGGTCTCTGATGAGTAAATCTTCGCTTGGCGAATTCTTGCAGCGGAACGCTCTGTGCTGCTCAACTTTTACAAGGACATCGGCAGCGAGCCGCTGCACATCAGCATCATTTTCGATGGCTGGGGTGTGTGATTTTACTAAATCAACAAACGATGCCAAGGCATCGATGGTACGGATGGCTGCGCGATTTTCACGGTTGAGCTCGATTACTCGTCGTTGGAGGTACCGAGCAATTAGGTGATAAACGAGAAGGGCAAGCAGTGCCCCGGCGAACGCAACAATCGTAATGGTGGGGTTTTGGGTGGGGTTCATGAAGGGAACTCTAAATCGAATGGTACGCCTCTTATTTTGCTTGTCAAAGAACATGCGGGGATAATCGAAATTAAAAAGCGCCCCTCGCAGGGCGCTTATATTTTTCGGGAGATGTGTAGATCCGAATCAATGAGAACGTTTCTCTCTGGGTTGAGAGCAATGCTGCCTTCCACTCGAAATCCGGTGAGAAATTTGGGTATGAGCATGGTGTAGTGGGCGGGGATGTTTGTGGGCAGTTTGTCAGACTCGTGCCACTCAAGATTTACAATCGCCCCATCCCTCGTTTCTCTTACCCGTCCTTTTCCTCCTCGAGCGAGGAAAAAATAGACTTGAGAAACGACTCCTCCGGGTTCATGTGAGAGTATGACACCAACTTCTTCAAGTTCGTGTTTTTGATATCGTCTCCCGGTCTCTTCACGAGTCTCACGGCAGCCGCATTCTTTTATACATGTATCTACTAGATCCATCCGACCACCGACTCCGACACGTAGACCTTTAAAGATTTTGCGAGTCTTTTCTCCCGTTAAGACATGTGTAATTACGCCTCGTTTATTCTCCTTGATGGGGAAAACCACGCTGTATACAGCATCAGGTTTCATGGGAATATGTTCTGGCGTTAGTTTAACGTTGTCGTTATTTCTGTCAAAGAAAAAGTGTGGCAAAGAAAAACCGCCATATGGCGGTTTTTCTGTTTAGATGATCCCAGCTGCTTTGAGAGTTGCGTACGCTCCGTTCTTGTTGATCGTCTTGATCGCTCGGGTAGAGAGGGTAAGTCGGATGTATTTCTTCATTTCAGGGATGTAAATCCTCTTTGGCTGAAGATTGAGATATCGGCGTACTTTGCCGGTAGGGTTAAACTGCGTCGCACGAGTGCGGTTTGAGTATCCTCCTCCCACAAGGGAAGTTCTTTTTGTAACTGGGCAGGTTTTTGCCATGGAAGTAATGAAAAATATGTTGAGCCGTTATGCTAACACAGGGCATCGGAATGCGCAAATTTATTGTTTAAAAGAGCCATGTGACGTGATTTACGGTTAAAATCAGTCAGGTGCCGTAGTATACTTAGCATATGGACGTTGCATTTATATTTTCACTTATAATTCTTCTTTTTTCAGTCATTATTCATGAGGTGGCTCATGGCTATGCGGCTTTGATGCAGGGGGATAAAACAGCCGAGTATGAAGGTAGGCTTACTCTCAATCCGATTCCGCACATAGATCCGGTCGGTACGATTCTATTACCACTTCTTTCACTTACTCTTGGTGGGTTTCTCTTCGGTTGGGCAAAACCTGTTCCATACAATCCATATAATCTCCGCAATCAAAAGTGGGGAGAGGTTATTGTTGCTGCTGCTGGTCCGCTTTCAAATATTCTGCTTGCTCTCATTTTCGGACTCATACTTAGATTTTATGTAATTCCTTCTGGAGACATCGATAGTGGTCTCGCCGTTCTCGCAGATGTCATTGTTAAGGTAAATATAGTGCTCGCGATTTTTAACCTCATGCCGGTTCCTCCACTCGACGGCTCAAAGATTCTTTGGAATTTATTACCAGCAAGGTTTATGAATATACGACTCGCAATAGAAAGAATGGGTTTCTTTGCGGTAATTATATTTCTTATTTTTATTTGGCAATTCTTTACACCGCTTATTCCGTGGGCGTATAAGCTCATCACAGGAATCCCTTTTTAGGTCGACAATACCGTCGGATCTAATTCAAGTTTCGTCTACCTCGATCGATACACTCTAAATTTCTTTGTATCAACAATCATTTCTGTAGGGCCGATATATTTCTCTAGAGTTTCTTTATATGGAAGGAATGAGTTTGCTACCACAAATACTTCGCCACCTTTGTTGAGGTGTTTCTTTGCGCCACGAGCGAATTCCTCGATGAAAGAATAATCTGTCGATATTCCTATATGAAACGGGGGATTGCAGAGAATGAGATCAAAACCGCCTTTGATGTTTTCAAATATATGAGATTCGATTACCTCGCCTTGGAGGCCATTTTTTTCGAGGGTCTTTTTTGAAGCCATTACGGCAAGCTTGCTGTAGTCTGAAAGAATTACATCGCTTTCCGGGTTTTTCTTTTTATACATCGCCCCAATACCGCCTGCACAACATCCCACGTCGAGAACTTTCTTTTTATCATACGGAATATGTTCGAGGAGGAGTTTTGTTCCTTCATCGAGTTCACCAGCAGAAAATACCCCAGGTAAGTTGGCGACTTCGATTTTAGTATCGCCAAGTATAACAGGGGAGAATGAAAGAAAATCCTCAATCTTTTTATCCGCTCCCAATCGAGCATTCTTTCCAACATATAGAGCTGAATGATTTCCGACGATTTTTTCTGAAACTGACCCCACATACTTCTCGTATGCTGGTTTTGCGGAACGTATACCTGCGTCATTTGTACCTGCAAGTATAATCGTGCCGCCTTCTTCGACCATCTTTGAAACGAGGGCGAGAGTCATGTTGATGAAGGCTTTCGATTTAGGCAAAAAGACGACGGCGCTTTTGGCGATGGCTGTTCGAGGCTCAAACAGATCTTTCTCGCTCTCTATATATAGAGGAGATTTGAGGTTTAGAGCCGTGAGATGTTTGTTAAGTAGTTCGAGAGGGAGATTTTCTTTAACCATGACAGCATTGTACATGGCTTCTCGGGGGTATCAATACCGGGGGTCAAATTATTTGCCCAAAACTGCCTTTTATAGTAATCTCTCAGAGCGTCTAAAAACGCTATTTATAAGGAACTAGTGAGTAACGGCATAAAGCAACATCTCAAGCTTTAAGGCCGCGAATCGCTCGAAAGGGCTACACTTACCTCCAAACCAAATAATTATAAAAGAAAGCGCGTAAGCGCCTATTAGTATTTATTGAATGCCAACAATTCATCAGCTTATAAAGCGACAGCGACGAACGCTCAAGCGAAAGTCAAAGTCAGTTGCTCTCACAAAGAGCTTCAACGTGCTTACCAACAAGCCTCGATTCTTCAACTCGCCATTCAAGCGAGGAGTTTGCATCAAGGTTACGACCAAGACTCCAAAGAAGCCTAACTCAGCTATTCGAAAGATTGCTCGAGTTCGACTCTCTAACGGAATGGAAGTTACCGCATACATCCCAGGTATGGGTCACAACCTCCAGGAACACTCAGTGGTTCTTCTCCGAGGTGGACGAGTAAAGGACGTAGGTCTTCGATACTCTGTCGTTCGAGGAGTGCTCGACGCAGCAGGAGTAGAGAAGCGAGGAAAGGGCCGATCTCAGTACGGTACCAA
>JACCDR010555818.1_pt1 | contig 29672 bp, 45 predicted proteins | sample 7446431 | NCBI WGS metagenome assembly JACCDR01 (sample SAMN15323443, study PRJNA562643) | freshwater metagenome | isolation source: river surface water | place: USA:Blue River Watershed | collected 2017-08-17
GCCAGCGCCCCGCCCGTGGCCCCGCCCGCCGCCAGCCGGGTTGCGGCACCCGTCAGGCCGCGCGCGCCAGCCACCGCAGCACGGCCTAGCGGGACGCCCGTCGCAAGACCACCGCCCAACTGCAGGGCCGTCGAAGCCACGGGGTGCGCGCCACGAAACGCACCCAGCGAGGCGCGCTCGTCCGCGAGCGCCTCGTCAAAGGTTTCGTCGCCCGTCACCGCGCGGATGCCGGCGGTGATCTCATCGCCCCAGTTGAAGGTCGCGCCCTGCATCAGCTCCTGCCCAGCACCGCGCACGTCCTCGAGCGCGGTGCGCGGCATTGCGGCCATCTCCTGCTCGGGCGTCGCAATCAGGTCGCGGTGGTGCGTCCCGATAATTTCGCGAATCTCCTCGGGCGTGGCGCCTTGTGCAGCGTAGCCGCGGATGACGCGCCGGATGGCCGCCAGACGCGGGTTCGCAGTCACTTCGGGGCGAATCGGCGGCGTCATTCGGGCGTCACTCGCGTGAAGGTACGGCCGGTGGAGGTCTGCACGGTATCGCTGGGCGTCCCCGGTGTCGGCGGCAGGAGGTTGCGCTCCTTGTTCGCGAGGAACCGGCGCAGGGCCGCAATCTGTCCGCGGAGTACGTCCTCCGGCTTGGCCCCCAGCGCGCGCTGGGACTGCAGCCAGACACCCGTCGGCTCGTTGACCATCCGCTGAATGAGCATCAGGTCAGGGCCATTCAGGACACCGAGTTCCATCAGCTCCTTGAGCTGCATCTGCAGCAGCCCGTAGGAGGTCTGCATATTGGCGCGACCCGGCCCCGGCATCAGGTCGATGCCGTTGGCGATGGTCGCCTCGAAATCGGTGAGCGACGAGGCCACGTCGCGCAGGGCGCGCTGCTGGGCGGCCACCTTGTTGCGCTCGGCCGTGGGCAGGGCCGTCCCCGGCAACGGCGCGCCGTCGGCCCCAGTCGGCTCATCGGCCGGCCGCACCTTCCACGCCTTGAAGCGACCGTTCTCGTAGATGGCAACGCCGCCCCGCTCTGCGCGTTCCTCGTAGGTCGAGACAGGGTCAGGCGTGGTCGGGCGCGGGGTGCGCGCCGGCAGGTTCGGGCTCGGCGTGAACGCGCCCGTATCCAAGTCCACGATGCCGCCGCGATCCGGGTCGTACTGCGTCCGACGCGGGCGCCGCTCGGAGGGACGGACAAAGCCGCGCCCGCCGGGAATCTCGACGCGCTGCCCCGACTCGGCCGCGCGCGCCTGCGCCTGGGCAATCATCTCCATCACGCTCGGTGTCGCCGGCGCCGATGCCGGCCCCGAGGGAGCCGCAAACCGATCCACGCCGCCGGGGAGCGTGGAGCGGTCGCGGAGGGCCAGCGGATCGACGCCGTCGTCCAGCACGGGCGGCACCGGCGTCTTGCCGACGCCGTCGCCCATCTCGGCATCCACCATCGCCTCGAGCTGGCTCGGCGTCAGGAAGACATCCTGCGCCTGATAGTAGGCCTGCAGGGCGTTCATCCGCGCCAGCCGGCGCCGCTCGCGATCCGCGGCCGCCTGCTGGTCGGCGACACCCTGTCGCGCCTTCTGGGCCGCACCGCGATCGGCCGCGCGCTCGCGCAGGACCGCGTCCTGATCACGCAGTCCCTGCCAGCCCTGCCCGAACGACTGCAGGCCGGCGCCGAGCGCCAGCGCGGTCATCGCGTCCATCTAGCCCCCGTAGCCGAAGCCGAGCAACTGCAACAGGTAGTTCCGCATCTCTGCGTCCATTCCGGCCATCTGGCCGACCATCCCCTGCCGACGCTCAAGATCCTGCAGCGCCAGCCGCTCGCCAAGGTCGGACTTGGCCGAGCGCCGGCTGACGTTCAGGTCTTGCATCCGGCCGCCGTACACGGTCGAGTCGGCGAGGCCGCGCCGCGCCATATCCTCGCGCAGGCGCTGCTCCTCGAGATTGAACTGGTCGTCAATCTGCCCGCCAAGGTACGCCATCGAGCGATCGAGGACGTTCTGCGAGCCGCCCATCACCTGTTGCCGGAGCCACTCCATTGGGTCAAAGGCCGGTGCGCCGCCAGCCGTCGGCCCCACGGTCGGCCCCACGGGCTGGAGCGTCCCGCCCGGCCCCATCGGCATCGCCGCGCCCGTAGGCTGGCCGACCCCAGGCGACGCGGTCGAGGTCATCGGATTGATGCGCGGCGCCACCGTGGCCGTCGGCGCCGGCGGCTTCGCGCCGCGGAAGACCCCGCCCACGCCGCCATACGGCATCGGGCGCTGGCCGGCCAGCCCGAATCCGGGCATCGGCGGCCGCGCCATTCCGGCGCGCTGCATCTCCGAGAACGTGCGTGGACCCGCCGTGGTCGGCTGCTGCGCGATGGGACGCACCTGCGCGCCGGGCGCCGCCGTGGTACGGGGCGTGGCGCGGCGCGTCTCGTCCTCGAGAAACCCGCCGCCGCCGAAGTCCTCGTCAGGCTGTGTGTCGTAGCGCATCAGCGCATCCCCGGAATGTTGAGCCGCGCGCGGAAATACTCGTTGGGATCGACGGCATCGCTCCCCGCCCCGCCCCGCGACAGGCTCCCGAGCATCGCGTCAATCTCCGCGATGCGCTGCTGGAGCTGCTGGCGCGCAAACGGCCGGCGCTCGGCGTTCAGCTGGGTCAACAGCTGCGCCCGCATCGCACCGAGCTGTTCCTGCTCGCCCGACTGGGCCTGATACTCGCCCGGCACCAGCGCCTCGTTGGCGAGGCGGTTGCGCGCCGAGGTCAGGAAGGACGTATCCACGCCGCCCATTCCGGGACGATACCCCGCCGCGGCCGACCCCATCCCGCCGACCGCGCTCCCGAGGCCGAGCCGCTGCTGGATGAGGTACTGCGCCTGGTCGGCCAGCGGGGCGCGATTGATGCGTCCCTGCAGTTCGGCCGCCCCGAGCGCGCGATTATCGAGCGTAGTGGCGCGCCCCATATTCGCGTTGAACCCGAACTGGCGATCGTTCTGGCCCATCCCGGCGTAGGAGAGCCGCTCGCTCGCCTGCCGCTGGGCCTTGCTCTCCTTCGCGGACTGCTTGGCGGCCGAGGCACCGCCGAGCGCCGAGAGGGCCGACCCCACGGCGTTGATGGCGATGGGCGCCCACTTGATGGCGCCGGCGGTGGTCGAGATAGGTTCCATAGGGATCTCGAAAGGGGCTAGAGGGAAGGTGTGTGGGGCAGGCATCCCGTCGCAACAGGGCGCGGGCGCATCAGACGACCCACCACGCCGCGCCGTCGCTCCGGACGGCCACGGCCTGATACTGGACGGTCAGCGGGTAGGTGGCCGCACCGTCGATGGTGTCCGCGCCGGCGGCCGTGACCGTCACGGCGTTGGCCGAGGCGTCCACTTTCTTGATCCAGTAGGTGACCCCACGCGCATCCACGGCGAGGGGCAGGGTGACCGCGAACGCGCCTGCGGTGGCATCGCCCAGCATTAGTCCGTCGTTGCCCGTCAGGGTCACGGCGGCGGTCACGCTGGCCGCGTTCGTGCCGTTGCGGAAGAATCGCTGCAGGGCGCGCCACAGCGCCGCGGCGCGCGCGTCCAATGGCACCGGCGACGTGGCGGGAAGCATCAGCTGGCGAAGTAGGTCGCCGTGAAATACACGACCTTGCCCGACAGGTCGGCGTTCGTCAGGGCCACCCCCGACGCATTGAAGAGCGTGGCGTAGGCCGTCGAGCTCTGCACCACGACCTGTGCCGCCGTGCCGCTCTCGACCACGACCACGGCCGCCGTCATCGCATCGGCCGTGAAGGGCAGGCTGTCGATGCGCGCCTCGCTGGTGTTCGCCGTGACCGGCCACTCGATGAGGCCGCGCACGGTCACCACGCGCCCGATCTTCGTGTACGCCAGTCCCGCGCGCACGAACGTCACGCCGTTGCCCGTCGCGGTGAACGACCCCTCGGCGTAGGTCGCCCCGGTGTTCGCGATCGTGATGGTGCCGGCGCCGTTCGTAATCGAGATGCCCGTACCCGCCGTCAGGGCGGCCAGCGCGAACGCCGTACCGTTGCCGATGAGCAGCTGGCCGTTCCCCGGCGCACTCCCCAGCCCCGTGCCGCCGCGCGCCACAGCCAGCGTCCCCGAGGAGACATCGCCTGCGGCGATGGTGAGTGCGACCCACGCCGACCCGGTGTCCAAGTAGAGGCGCTTCTCGTCCGTCGTGAACCACAGGCGCTGGGCCACGCCGGCCGCTGGCCGCGACGCCAAGTCCGACGACTGGACGTGGATCGTGGCGTCCGCGTCGTGGCCGTTGTGCTTGACGCGGGTACTGTTGTCGTTGGACAGCACGACGGCGGCGTCCAGCGCCCCGCCGTTCACGGGCGTGGTGTACTGGGCCTGCTGGAAGGCGTTGACGAGGCCTGGCATTGTCAGGGGCGATTGAGGTTATAGGCTTGCCCTTCGACGCGCGACCAGAGCGAGGGCACGGCACCGGCATCGACGAGCGTGATGTCCGCATAGGTGCCCCGGCCCGTGACGGGGACGCGATAGCCGCGCGACGGTTGGCCGACCCACGACCCGCTGCCCCACGACCCGCTGCCCCACACGCCCGAGGTGCTGGGCGGGAACGTGTACTGATACGCCCCCGTATCCGTCACCACCACGATGCCTGCGGCCGCGGAGCCGCGCAGCGACACCAGCACCTCGACCCACCGCAGGGACTTCTGCACGGTCGGATCGCCCCAGAAGAGGCGCTTGAGACGGGCGGCGAGCGCGAACGCATCCCCGCCCGTGCCATCGGCGAGGATGTTGTCCAGGCCGGCGCCCGGATAGTCGCACCACTTCACGAAGCCGTCGGCCGTGCCGCACAGTACGATGGGGTCGTTGCTCGCGTCCACGCCCTCCCAGAGTGCCTGCGTCTGCGGATCGACGTAGCCGCCCGCGCACGGTCCGCTCCACGCCCCGAGGGCGTAGTTATAGCGCAGGATGCCGATGTCGGGCAGATACCACCACACCTCAAACAGCGCACGGTTGTGCGCCGCGGTCACGCGCGCGGCCTGCGTCGTGTCGAACGAGCGCACCGTCGGGGTGATTTTCACCGAGATGGGCTCGACGCCGTTCTCCGTGACGCGGTAGAAGCCGCGATCCGAGAGGAAGTAGCCCTCGTTCTCGGTGGCGACAATCGAGGACGGGTAGATGGTGCCGACATCCGACGTGATGCCCTGCGTCCCCGCGCCGATGGCGATGTCGTCCAGCGTCAGGCCCGTGAACCGCGAGATGCCACTCTGGTGGAACATCACCGAGCTCGCGCGCAGGGCCATTCCCGTGATGATGGCGCGGTCGCCGAACGTCCGCACGACGGCCGAGCCGCCGCCCGCGCCGGCATTGCCGCAGGAATCGCCGTTGTTGAGCGCCGACCAATGGATCGTCTCGTTCGACCCGATGACGCCCTGCAGGCGCTGGTTGTAGGCCCAGATGCGCGTCAGGTTCGGGGTGCCGGCAATATTCAGGGTCAGCGTGGCCCCGTCCCACTTGTTCAACGCCCCGCCGTCCGCGATGTACACGCACTCGCCCGTGCCGTCGCGGAACGCCGCGAAGCACGGCGTGGCGGTCGTCGAGAAGTGCGGCCCCGCCGCGACCGCCGTCCACGTCCACGGCAACGCGCCGCCGGGGGACGTGTACAGCGTCCCGTTCGCGACCGCGAGGTACTCGACGCTTGCCGCGCGCTGCCAGGTGAACCCATTCCGCACCGCCGAGGGCGCACCGAGCGCCGTGGCGTTGGTGTTCCGGCTCCCGAGCCGACGCGACAGGCCACCGAAGATGTCCAACGCGGCCTCGTCGGCCTGTCGCACCTCGGTGTCGGCCAGATTGATCTCGTCGGCCGCCGTGTTGAGGCCGCCCGAGAAGTTCTGCTGCGCCTCGCGCAGCAGCGGTCGCGTCTGGGCGCTCCGGCCCAGCATCAGACCCCACCCCACATCGCGGGGCTGTCCATCGCCCCCATAATGATCGGGCGCGTCCCGAGCCGCCGCACGTCCATCAGCAGGCGGTCGCGCAGTTGCTTGGCCTGCACCTCGAGCTGTGCGGCGTACTGCCCTTCCGCGCCGCCCTTGAGGAGCATCTGCTTCGCGCCCATATACGCGAGGATGAGCTCATACCCGTCGGGGTAGACCACGATTGAGGCGTCCCCCGCGAGCTGGTCCACGCGCGCCGGCGTGTGGTTGACCGCGACCGACACCGCGGTGCCCTGCGCCACCGGCACCAGCTGGATCTCGTCGCCCATCTCGTACCACACGTTGGGCAGGGTGCCGCCCATATTCTGGAACGGCTGCGGGTAGTCCTGATAGATCGACTGCTGGTAGAAGAACTGCCCCACCGACACCGAGAGGATGCGGTAGTGCGTCTCGGCCGAGTCGCCCGACCCGCTGTCCAGCGCGGTCTTGGCGAAGCGGCCATTGGCGTCGGTCGTGACCGTGCGGAGCGCATAGCGGCGCGTGTTGCTCGCGTTGAGCAGGTCGCGCCACTCCTGCAGATGCACCTGCCCGAGGATGGACAGCACCACGGACTGCGGCCAGCGTGGGTCGTCCACGGCATCGGCCAGCTGGCGCGTCAAGTCCTCCAAGGCGGTGCGCGTGAGGCTCATCGGCTACTCCGCGTCGGACGAGCGTCCGCGCTTCTTGGGGGGCGGTGCCACGGGCAACTCGCCGGCCGCAGTCGCCGAGAAGTCCGCGCCGGGCACCATCGGGTGCGCGGCATCCGCGCCGGCCAGCAGCCGGCGGTCGTGCGCGGTCATCCGCATCGCTTCCTCGTTGGAGGCGAGGATCATTGCCTGCAGGTTCTTCTCCTGCTGCGCCTGCTCGGCGCGCACGGTCGCCTCGACCTGCTTGATGGCATCGGCCTTCGGGTCGCTCGAGCGCCGGAAGTACCGCTCGATGAAGCTGCCCGCCTCGGACGGCGAGCAGTCGCCGGGCAGCGTTGCCACGATGTCGTGGGCGTTGGCGGGATCGATCTCCCCACGCTGGATGCTGGCACGGCGCGGGTCATCGTCGCCCCACGCCTGGGTGATGGCCCAGTACGACCCGGCCACCGAGAAGATGTAGCGCATCCCGTAGGTGACGGGAGGCACCTGCGCGAGGCCCACCTCCCGCAACCGGGCAAGGGCTGCGGGAGGCACCTCCGGGCCGCGCGGGAACGCCTGCGCGCTGGCAATCATCAGCGCAGCACCAGGAACTCGGCCGCCACGACGAGGTCGCGCGGCTGCACCGACACGGCGCCGGTGATGACCACCGAGGCCTCGAGCGTGTCGCCCACGTCGAACGTCAGCTGCGCCACGGTGAGCGTGGACAGCAGGGCCGCGGCCACGGCCTCGCGGTCGGTGAGGTTGTTGATGTCGATTCCGGCCGTGAGCGTCACCGCGGCGTTCGCCGAGGCGTCGTACTTCTGCAGCGTCATCACGGCGCTGGTGGCCGCCGTGGGCCATTCCGCGGCCGAGATGGCGAGCGCGGAGATCTGCGCCGGCACCCCCGGATACGAGCCGAGGGAGTGGACGACGGTGCCCGCCGCCAGCGTCCCCGGCTCGAGGCGCGCCGTCAGGAGCGCCGGCATCACGCCGAACCGTCCCGGCTTCGGCAGGAAGTTGTTCTGACCAGGCATCTGTACTCCTAGGTTGAGGGGCGGGGGCCGAAGCCCCCGCGCCCGTTAGTCCGTCACGGCAGGTCAGACGACCGGCGTGAACCGCTGGGTGTCGGTGTACCCGATGATCGAGCCGTGCGCGTTGCGCTTGTCCGTGCCGAAGTTCATATACGACTTCCAGCTCGTCTCGAAGGCGTCGTAGCCATCGATCCAGCGCACCGCGCCGCTGTTCTCGTACTGCACCGGCGACCAGTCGGCCGCGTCGATCCAGAAGAGCGACGGCAGGTGGATGAGGTACAGGGTGCCCGCCGGGACGTAGCTGTCCGCGATGAGCGGGATGCCGAGGAGCGCATCCGCCTCGTACCCGCCCGGCAGCGCGACCTTCTGCGTCCCCGTCACCGGGTTCGTGCGCTGGGCGAGCGTGTTCTGGATGAGCTGCTGCTTGATGCCGAACGTGGTGACGATGATGAACTCCTTCGGGTTCATCGTGGCGTCGGCGCCCGACTTGGCCGCGATGGCCGTCGAGAGCTTCCACACGTCCATCTCCGTCGGCGCGGTGGTGTCGGTGTCCGTGCCGGCGGTGAAGCGGGTCGCGTCCCAGCGCTCCTGCCCCGCGGTGGCGGCGTTGATCGCGTGGAGCGTGTTGTACGCCGCGCCGCGATTGGTGATGTTCATCAGGCCGTTCGCGTACTGGCCGTAGGAGTCGTTGTTCGCCGTCGCGGCCACGATCACGTCGGTGGCGATGACGCCGGCGATCGTGCTCGAGAACGTCAGCGACGCGGTGTCGCCCGAGTTACTGACGTTCTGGATGTACGTCTTGCCGCGCAGGGTCGCGCCGGTCGTGTCGCGGATGGCGATGTACATCCCCTTGTACAGCCACAGGCCGCCCTGCCCGGCGTTGCTCACGCCGTAGGGGCTGATGACCGTGCAGGCCGACACCGGCGAGCCGGTCGTGCCCGAGACGATGCCGCGGACGCCCGTGCCGTTGCCCTGCAGCATCTCCTGCATACCGAGCCGCATCCCGCCGCTGAACTCGTTGGCGATCTTCTGCCGGAGCGAGATGAACGCGGCCTGCTTGCTCGAGGTGCCGACGATGGCGAGGTTGTCGAACTGCCGGCGCATATAGAAGCGCACCGGGCCGAGGTTGCCCTGCACCTCGGTCGTCTGCGAGCTCGGCGGCAGCTCGCCGGCGTTGTTCACGCCCCAGTTCACGGGCGGGTTGAGCACCACGTCGAAGTACGCGCCCTGGCCGCCCCAGTTGAGGCGCTTCGGGCCACCGCGGCCCTCCTTCTTGATCGACGCGAACAGCGGCGTGATGATCGGGAACAGCTCCGTCCGCATATCGTTGTAGAGCTGCTTCAGGTCACCGGCCAGCTCGGTGTCGTTGATGTAGATCGGGTTGGACATAGACTCCTCTCGAGGTTAGGCGAAGGCGCCGCGTCGCGCGACGAAATCCAACGCCTCGTTGACATTCCTGGGCTTGGCGCGCGCCGGCACATCCGGTGCGGCCCGACCGACCGGCGCGAGGGCGCGCGCGGTCGCGTTCACGGTGGCCTGCGCCTGACGGCGCGCCGCCTCCGTCTCCTGCTGTCGCTGCTGGGCGGCGCCGACCAATCCGGCCATCCGCTGTTCCTCCTGCTGCGTCCACGCGAGGAACTCGCCCGACACGATCTCCGCGAATGCCTCCCGATGCTCGGGGGGCACCACGCCGTTCACCGTCAGGTGCTGCGTGAGCAGGTTAAGCTTGCCGATCTTGGCCTCCATCGGCACGTTCGACGCGCCCTCGAAGGCCTGACGCACCACCGGCTCGATGCGCGCCTGGTACCACTGGTAGGCGCGCGCCTGCTCGGCGGCCTCGATCCGCTCCTGCTGCACCCGATGCAACTGCGTCTCCGCGCGCGCGGCGCGCGCCTCGGGGCCGGTCATCCGGAGGAACTCCTCGCGCCGCTGCTGCCAGCTGGCGCCGGATTCGTCCGTGAAGACCTCGCGCATCAGGTCGATGAACTGGGCGTTGAGGGTGGCGGCGCGCTCGGCTTCCTGCTGCAGGCGCTCGGCCTCGCCGCGCACCCGCTCGGCGTGACGGTTGGCGGCCACCGACTGCTGGGCCATCCGCACCAGCTCGGCCGGCGACTTGACGTAGGTCTTCGCGGTGCCGTCCTCGCCGGCGAGCGTGAACTCGATGTGTCCGAGCGTCTCGGGCAGGTTCGTGTACTTGCCGTCCGCCCCCTTCACCCGGAAGCGCGTCCCGTCCGCGGCCACGACTTCGGGCGGCGGCGCGGACTCGTCAGGCGTGGGCGACGGGTCGGCGGGATTGTCGCGCCCCTCGGGGGATGCGGTGCCCGGTGCGGCCGCAGGGGCGGCATCGGTCGGCGCGGGGGACTCGAGGGACTCGGTGCCATCGGCCGGCACGGCCGTGCTGGGCATCGCGAGGGACGCCAGCACGTCCTGCACGGAGCGCAACTCGGGCGCGGCGGCAGGGGCCGCCGGCGTCGGCGTCGGCACGGGGGCCGAGGCTGCGGGGGCGGGGGTGGGCGTGGCGGGCGTCTCGACAATCGTGGACATCAGCGTGTACTCCTGCGGTTAGGCGACCGGGATGCCGGTGGCCGGTGGTTGCCCCTGCAGCATCGCGGCCGGCGCGGCGGCGATGCCTGGGGCGTTGCCAACAAAGGGCTGCTCCAACGGCGAGAGCCCCTCGGATACGGGGGCGCCTGCCGGTGCCGAGCCCGCCTGCGCGGGGTCGGTCGGCGGCATCATCGCCCCCATCTTCATCTGCGCCTGCAGCGCGAGCTCCTGCCAGCGGAACATCGCGGCGTCCAGCACGTCCGGGTCGGTATCGGCGGCGAGGATGAGCTCGCGCTCAAGGACGGTCTGGTGGATGGCCTCGTCATCCTGATAGAACACCGGCCCCGGATCCTCGCGGTTCTTGAGCTGCTCGGCGATGCGCTGGGCGCGGGCCTCCTGCACATCGTCCGGTGTCCCCATATCCTCGAAGTGCGCGAAGGGCAGGCGCCGCCGGTACTCGCGCGCATCGATGGCGCCGATCTCGAACGAATCCTTGAGCAGCCACAGCCGCAGCGCGCGCGGCATCGGCATCAGCGTCTCCGTGTCCACCTGCACGTCCACGGTGCCGTCAAGGTCGTCGGCCGACAGCGCGCGCGCGAGGTCGGGCCGGTTCTGGCCCACGGTGCCAATCATCCGCGGCACCTGATAGCCCCACTTCATCCACAGCACCTGCTGCTCGGCCCACTCGGTCATCGCCTCGGCGGCCGCGCCCACGAACGGGGCGAAGGTGCGCTCGAGCTGCTCGCGGATCGCGAGGATGGCGCGGCCCGACTGGTCGCTCGAGAACTGCCCGCGGCTCTCCTCCGTCCAACCCGTGAGCGTCTCGATCTTCTTGATCTCGACCTCGAGCAGCTCCTTTACGTCCGTGCCGATGCTCATTCCCGGCACCGGCTGGATGGCGTCGGCCACGTTGCCCGTGGTTCGCACCTCGATGACGCTCGACTGGCCGCCCGTGAACGTCTCCGTCACCAGGGCGCCCGACTGCGCGATGAAGCGGCCACCGGCGTTCTTGCGGACGCTCTCGAGCCACTTGGACACCAGCATATTGACCCGCATCTGCGGGCCGATGAGCTGGTTCATCTCGGGGTCAGGGTAGAACTTCGGGTCGGGTGATCCGTCCGCAAAGCGCACCATCGGGGCGCGCTGGATCATCAGCGGCATCGGGCCGAGGACGACCTTCTTGCCCACGCAGACGAGCATCAGTCCCTCGGGCAGCACCGAGGACCGCTCGACGGCCACCGCGATGCGATCGACCGTCTTCTGCTCCGAGAGCAGCGGCGCCGTCTGGTACGTCTGCCAGGCGAACGTGGTCTGCTGCTCCGTCAGGTACTGGGCATCGCCCTCGTCCGCGACCTCGGGGCCGTAGCGATTGACGGCCTCCTGCAGGGGCATCACATCGCGGCACACCCAGTACTTGGGGCGGCGCGTGGCGCTGGCATCGGCCGAGACGCGCACCTGCTCGATGCGGTAGACGCGCGTCATCACGTCGCCCAGGGGCGCGCGCATCGACTCGTCCCACGGCCCCTCATCGGGATCCCAGTAGGTCATCAGGAACGACACGCCGTCCTGCTTGGCCCAGTAGCCGGCCTCGCGCAGCACCGCGCGCATCTTCTGCCGGTGCCACTGGTACTCGACCGCGAGCTGCTGCGCCTGCGCCTTCTTCTGCCGATCGGGATCGTTCGTCGAGGGCGTGAAGCGCCAGCCGGGCCGCTGCTCGCTCATCACCTGCAGCGCCCAGTTGGTCGCCGGCTTGATGAGGTTGACCACGGCGCGCACGGCATCCTTCGGCATCGGCGGCTCGCGCCACTGGCCGCGGTAGCCGTTCGCCGAGATCCACTGGATGTCATTGTAGAAAAGCCGGTTGCGCTCGGAAATCCAGAGCGCGTCCTGAACGCCGGGGCGATGCGCGTCCCAGCGACCGCCGGCCCAGCGCACCCACGCCGCCTCGTCCTCGGGCGTCTCGGTCGCCAGCGGGAAGTCCGAGCCGTACATCGCGCGCATCATCTTGCGGCGCTCTTCCTCGTCCGTGGCGGCCTGCTGTGCCTCGGCCTCCGCGTTGAGCGCCTGCGCCTCGGGCGTCAGGTACTCGCTGGCCGCCAGCGCGTCCACCGCCTGCCCCATCAGGGCCAGTTCCTCGGGCGTCGGCTCGGGCAGTCCGTCCCCCGCCAGCATCGGGAACTCGGCCCCCATCGCCATCGGCGGCATCGTCACGACTCAATCCCCCCGGACGCGCCGTGGAGTTCCTGCGTGATGAGCTGGCCGACCATCCCCCAGTCCTGCGTCTCGACGTAGAGCTCGCGCATCCGCCGCTTGACGTGTTCCTGCGCCCACGGCTCCGTCTCGCGGTTGGCGAGCAGCAGCAGGCCCGTAGGGATGGTCACCTCGGGCGCGGGCCGTGCCTGGCGCGCCTCCTCGAGCGCCACGCGACGCTCGGCCACGGCCAACTCGCGCTCGACCTTCGCGCGCAGGAGCCGCTCGAGGCGCATCCAGATGAACAGGGCGACCGCGACCGCCGCACCGCCGATGACGAAAGGCGTCACCGCCTAGCTCCGGTTGAACGACTTGCCCTTGAGCACGACCGTCCCCACCACGCCGGCACCGAGCGCTCCCACCGTGATCTCGGCGAGGTTGCCCGGCGTGATGGCGAGGGGCGGGACGTAGTTCAGGATGAGCGGTGCCTGCGCGGCCGCCGGAATCTGGAACTGGTCGAGGACGGTCGTGCCATCCTTGACCTGCACGGTGACCGGGGCGGCGGGCGCGGCGCTCATCGAGAACGAGATGCCCGTGAGGTAGTGCTGCTTGGTCGCATCGGCGGCCTTGGTCGCGGTCGCCGTGGCGTTCGTCTGGCTCGCCACGACCGTCCACTGGGTCGGCGCAAAGGCACTGTCCTCGAAACGCGGCATCGTCAGCAGTCTCCTGATCGCTTGGGAATCACCATCGTCACCCCGCCACCGCCCGACACCGCCGGCGCCACGGCGCCCAGCGTGATGATGGCGACAGGTACTGGGATATACGCTTGCACGGTCACCGAGCCCGTCGCAACTCCGATGGCGCTGCTGGGCACGGCCACCGTCGTGGCGCCACCGGCAACGCTTGGGGCGAACGCACTGAACGTCACGCGCGCACTCGGCACGGCCACGGTCGTGGCCCCGCCGGCGACCGCCGGCGCGAGCGAGCCGAGCGTCACGCGCGACGATGGCACGGCCACGCTGACCGATGGGGTGATCGCTGGGGCCAGCGCCGCGAGCTCGAGCGCGACCGCGGCGACGGTCAGCGTGGCAACTCCCGGCGCGAGCGCTGGCGCGAGGGCGGCGAACGTGATGCGAGCGGAAGGGACCGCGACGACCGTGCCCGATGCCCCGAGCAGGTCGTCATCGTACCACCCTTCGACCAGCGCGTTGGTGTCAAACCACGCGCCCGCGAGCGCGGTAGGGTCGAATGACCCGAGCCGGGCCACGGGCTACCAGGTAAAGACGTACACGGCGCCGTTGGCCCCAGCGCCGCCATTGCCGCCGCTGCCCGTGTTGCTGCCCACGCCACCACCGCCACCGCCGCCCGCGGGGAATCCGCCCGCACCACCGTTGCCGCCGTTCGTGTTGACCGTGATCGTCGCACCACCACCGCCGCCGCCGCCACCACCGCGGGTCGCGTTGCCAGTCTGGCCCGTTCCACCGGCGGTCGGAGCCGCGCCGGACGTACCCGCCGTGCCGCCCAAACCGGAACCCGCGCCACCGCCCATCGTGTAGAGGCCGCCGCCCTGTGCATTGACGACCGCCGGCGCGACGGTCGCCCCACCGCCACACCCACCACCGCACCCGCCGCGCACGGACGGGCCGCCGGGTGCGTTTGCGGGCACATTCGTGTGCCCGCCACCGGCGCCGCCACCAAACACGGACGGGTTGGGGCCAGCCGCCGTGTTGAGGGACGCGGCGCCTTGATCGTATGCGGCTAGCGCGCCGACGCCGCCAGTCTGCCCCGTGGCCTGTCCCACCACGCCAACGCCGCGCTGCCCACCGCCAGACCCACCGGATGCCGCCGAGGCCGCGTTATCCCCCGCGGCACCACCGCCGCCGCCATAGGCGCGCACGGCCCACTGTTCGTTGCCGGTGCCGAACTCCGACAGGCCGCCAGCGTTGCCGACCGCGCCGTCCGTGCCGGATGCGCCGCCAGCCCCGCCCGTGCCACCCGCGCCGACCGTCACGGCCACCGTGGACGGGAGATCCGCGGCGTCGAAGATGCCCTCGTCACGCGCGCCGCCACCGCCGCCGGTGCCGCCCGTGCGGACGACCGCGCCCGTCTGTGAGGCACCACCACCACCCCCACCACCGCCGCCGTACACGACCACCCGCACCGCCTTCGGCGTGAACGAGGTTGGCTTCGTCCACGTTGCGGCGCCAGGCGTCGTGAACACCTGCAGGTCAACCGGCCCGCCCGCCGCGGCCTCGACCACCGTGCCGCCCGAGTTGAGCCGCGTGAAGCCGATGCCCTCCGTCCAGATGACCATCTCGCTCGGCTGCAGCGTCCCTTCCCAGAGCGGCGCCGCTACGGTGCCGTCGTAGTGCTCGAGCGTCACGTCACACGCGAGGCTCGCATCGTCGTTGCGGATCGTGAGCAGCTTCGTGTTGCGCTGCGTCGAGGCACCGGGCGATCCGACGACATTGTTCGTGCCCGCGCCGGCAATCGACGTGTTATCGCTGTCCGGCGTGACCGTCGTGCCGTTCAGGTCAACCCAGCTCGCGTGAACCTTGATGGCCGCCGCGCTCGAGGTGACGAGCCGGAGGACTGCGGAAGTCGAGGAGAGGAGGAGCATCGGTTAGACCGTGCTCCACTGGATGATGCCCTCGGCGTCAAACGTGAAAGCGATGTTGCCCCCGTTCGTCGGCGTGTCGGTCACGTCGAGGTAGGCGATGAGGCGCGAGGTCGTATCGTTCACGCCGCCCTCCTTGATGACGATCATCGCGGCGATGGTCGCGCCCGTGCCGAGGCTGGCCCACGTCTCGTTGGCCGCGGAGAACTCGGCGCGGTTGTTCGCCTGATCCACCACCAGCGTTTTCGTGCCCAGTGTCTTGCGGCCCGAACCGCCCCAGCCGGGCGTATAGCCCGACACGTTGATTTCCGCGCTCTCGGCGTCGGTGCCCGCACCAGTGTCCACCACCAGGTCGGTGCGCGCCGGCACATAGGTCGAGTTGACCAGCATCACCTTGATGGTGTCGGTGAGCAGGTCGATCGTCCCATCCGCCATTTCCTGCGCGGCCTTGTTGTATACGAAACTCGCCATCTATTGCCGCCCTCGCAGGGTCAAGGTTCCTTCCGCACTCGGCACCAAGTCGGCCGCGTTCGCCTGCAGCTCGACCCGCACGGGGCGCCCGTCCACGGCCGCCTCGCGGTAGAACGTCACCACACCCGGACGCCGCGCCGTGACCAGCGCTGCATCCTCGAGCCACACCGCATCGCGGAACCAGAGCCGACGGCCCTCGGGCATCGCAACGGCCGACGGGCCACCCGTCGGCAGGTTCAGCACGGCGACCGGGGCCGGGGCGTCCACTGGCACGACGGGGGCCGTCGGTTCGGGCGCCACCACCGGCGGCACCCAATGCGCGCCCTTCCGGCGCCACCAGCGCCAGCCGAGGGCAGCAAACAGCAGGGCCGGCGCCAGGTACTCGAGGGGCGGCATCAGTACACGATTCCCCGCAGCCGGAACCGGGCCGCACCCGTGACCGTCAGTGGCGTATTGGCCGCCATCGTGAACACTTCCACGCCGGCCGTAATGCTCTTGGTCCGCGTGAGCTGGGAGAGCAGGTCCACCAGCGTATTCGCGGCCAGCCCGTTCGTCAGCGTCACCGTGCCCCAATGCGCGGTCGCGCCCGGATAGGACAGGCGCAAGGTGCCATCGGCCGCCGACGAAAAGGCCGTCGTGACCAGCATCGAGAACTCCTCGAGCTCGATCGGCGCGCCGCCGAGCGCGGCAAACTCGGTCGTCGTCCCGCTGGCCGTCAGCGACTTGGCCGAGGCCGTCAGGTACTCGAAGCGATAGCTCTGCTTGGTGAAGATGCCGAGCTGGCGCGGGAAGTTGGGCGTCCCTTCCGTCAGCGAGACTTCCGAGAGGTCGTTAAAGCCCACGTCATCCGACACGCCAGGGGAGAAGTTGACCCACTCGCCGGCCGCGGTGAGGTCGTTCATCACCACGCCGCGCATCGTGAACCCGTCGAAGTAGAGCGGGTTCTCGACCTTCACGCCGACCGTATCGAAGAACTCATCCGTCGCGTGGCCGTTCATCCACACGCCGGAGATGGTGATCGTATCCTCCTCGCGCGGCGACGTGACGTGAATAAACGGGCAGCCGACGATGGGCTCCTCGACACTCGTCTCCATAAAGCCGCCGCTCCACTCAAGCACGATCGGCGACGAGCTGCCCTCGAACAGCACCCCGGCCGCAAGGAACTTGGCCGTATCGAAGTTGGAGAGCACCACGTCTCGCGAGCGGCCCACGCGGAAGTTGACCGGCGTCCGCGCGATGGACACGTTCTGCAGGATGCTGGCGTTCGCGTTGTTCAGCGCGATGCCCTCGCCCCGCACCCGGCGAACCGTCACGTTCCGCACCGTCAGGAAGTGGGCGGGATCCACCGCGGTATTGTCCGCGTCCAGTCCGGTCGTCGTCACCAGCGCCCAGTACGTCGCCCAGCTCGAGCCCACGCCCGGTTCGTTCAGCGCCGCACTCGAGGTGTGGTCGAGGATGCAGGCATAGAACCGCCCGGTCGCCACGTTGAGCACCACGTCATCCACGACGTAGGCCGTCGCGTCGGCCCAGGTGCCGGTATAGTCGTTGGCGTTCTTCCAGTCGCCGTCGATCGTCAGGTGCTCGATGCCGATGTCCGTGCGCGACACCTTGACCAGATAGTCCGGGTCGGTGCCTGGCACCCGCTGCAGGACGCAGAAATCACGCACCAAGCCGATCAGCCGATGCCCCTCCGGGATGCTGATGCTCGAGAACCCGAACGTCCCCGGCGGGACGATGGTCACTCGGTTGGCGTTGAGACAGGCTTGAATAGCCGCCGAGTTATCGACCGTGGCGTCCGGGACCGCCCCATAGCGCGGGTCGGTGATGTAGCCGACGCCGCCCAGCACCGTGGCCTGCAACAGGTCGGCGACCACCAGCTGGAGGTGCGCCAACGCCGTATACTCGCCGGCGTTGGGCACCCCGAAGGCCGCGGCGGCCGAGGCGAACTCGGCCTGCGCGACCTGGGATTCACTGAAGCCGTTCGCCACCGGCTAGATGTTGCGGCTGTAGATCGTGAGCAGCAGGCGCCCCGCGGTGTACGTCGCCGCCGTGCCGGCCGCGCCCGCCGTCAGGTACAGGTACGCGCCCGCCGCGATGGCGTCCGGGGAGAGGCCCACCACGCGGCCCAGCGTCCACGCCGCGCCCGAGGTCACGACGGCCGTCTCGGTCAGCGCCGTGATGGCGCCATCAAACACGCCCGTGCCCTCGGTGGCCGCGTAGAGGTCGATGTCCGTCACACCGCCCGCTGGCGCCTCGAGACACTCGAGGGTGCCGCCGATGGGCGTCCCGTTGAGCGCCGCCGTGATCTGCGCGAGGTACGCCGGATTGGCGCCCACGCCGATGATGTCAAGGTCGGTCGTGCTGGACGCGAGGCCCGTCAGGTCGATGAGGATCTGCGTCTTGATGAGGCCACCCTCGCGCCCGACCGACGACTCGATGAAGCCGCCCGTGCCGCCCGACGCGCCGGCGCCCGGCGTCATCGCGGCCTGCTCGCCGATCGTGCCATTCAGGATGTTCGCCAGCGCCTCGGCCACCACCGCGTCCGCGCCGACAAGGCGCTCGGACGGGTCAAGGCCGCGCTGGATGAGGGCCGTCGCCAGTGCCGCCTGCGCCTCGGTGCCATCGTTGTACTCAATCGCCATCGCCGTGTCCTCAATGTGTGGGAGTCACCAGTTGCCCAGGTCGCCGAGCTGGCCCGACACACCGGGGTCGCGCGGTATATCGTTCACCGTTCCCAGACCCCGTCGCAACTCCCCCTGCGCCGGCCGCAGCACGGTCTTCTCGAGCTCGTGGTCGTAGTTGGGTGTCCACGGCGCCTCGATCGCTGCCGGCGGCTCGGCCTCCCACACCATCGAGGCCAGTCCGTACCGCAGGCCGTCCGGCCCGTCGTCGCCCCCGCGGCCCGTATCCGGGTCGGCATCCCGCTTCAAGGGCGTCTCCGGCCGCACGGGATCCGGCACCAGTGCGCCCAGCTCCTCGAGCAGTCGCTCGGTGCCAGGCGTCCGCACGAACCGGATGCGGTCGTCGGCAAAGAGCCGGCGCACACTGCGTGAGCCTGCGGCGCGATCGAGGTTCGCGCGCTGCAGGTGGATGCCGTAGCCCGCGAACACGTCGGCGACCGTCTCTGGCTGGCTGGCGTGGGCCTGCCGCACGTTGAAGGCGTCGCCACCCGCGAGGACGCTGGTCAGGCAGCCTGAAGGGATGCGGGCGCGCGCATCGCCGTTCCGCCCAAGCCGGATGAGGCCTTGAATCTCCGCGCCCATCTCCGCGTCCGAGCGCCGCCACATATAGACCGCGTCAAGGACGTACACGCGCCGGGCGTCGTCCGACACCATCGGCAGGAACACCGCCGGATGCCGGAAGCCCCAGTCGTACGCGCCCCACATCCGCCACCACCGCTCGACCTGCGGGCGCTCGCACCACCACCGCTCGCGCATCTCGCGCGTGGCGACCTCTGGGTAGAACAGGCCGAGGCCCGCGTCCCAATCGCCATCCCGCCACGCCTTCACCAGCGCCGGCGGGAGGCCAGCGAGGCGATCCCAGTAGTTCGCCGGCAGACTCGGGTTATCAAGGGCCGTGCCGGGGACGTAGGCGATGGTCCACGTCGGGTCGTGCGGGTCGGTGATGATGCGCTCGCCCTGCCGGCCGCACGGATCGACAAATCGCGACTTGAGCCAGGAATGACCGGGGCCGCCGGGGTTCGCGCTCCCCCGCATCCGCAGCGGGACGGTCGGGTCGGTCGAGCGCACACGCGACCGCAGGCGAAGCCACGGCTCCTCTTCGGCCAGCTCGCCCAACTCGTCGAAGCAGACCGCCGAGAACTCGCGGCCCAGGTAGCGGCTGATCTCGGCGATGTTCTCGCCGTAGCCGAGCTCGCACGTTGCCCCGCTGGGCCACTCCCACCGCTTGTCGGAGGCCACCCAGCGCGCGCCCAGCTGGGGATAGAGGACGTGCATACGATCCAGCACGTCCTTGAGGTCGGTGTAGGTCGTGCGGAGGAACAGGCCGCGCGTCCGCGGATGCTGGCAGTAGCGCGCCATTGAGGCGACCAGTACGTCGGTCTTGCCGGGGCCGGCGGCGCCGCCGAACAAGGCTTCCGACGCCCCACAGCGCAACGCCCGCAGCTGGAACCCGCCGCCTGGCCGATGCGGCAGGACGTGCGGCTTCCACGCGATGGGCAGGTCAGCCGTCGGCACGGGGCGCGGACGGCAACTCCTCGAGCGGGAGCGCAATCACCGCGGCGACCAGCTTCTCGCCCCCGGTGGTGACATCCACGGCGTCCCCGAACACCTTGCGGTAGACCTTGCCCGTGTACCACTTGCGCGCGTCCGTCCGCAGCCGATCCCGCTGCACCTCGGCGGCCGTGTAGCGCGCCAAGAACTCGCGCGCCTTGTCCGGCTCCATCTTGTCGGCCTCAATCTCGGCCAGCTCGCGCGCCGTCAGCGTCAGCTCGTCAATCCCATCGGCAATCTCGAGTGCTTGCTCGGCCAGCGCGTGGGCCTGCGATTCGCGAGCTCGCGCGTACCGTTCCGCGAACGCCTCGTCCGTCGCCCACCGATAGAGGGTGGTGACGGAGAGGTCGTTGTCGCGAGCGAACTGGCGCAGATAGCCACCCTGGGCCATCCAGTCGAACAGACGGTCAAGCAGGGCGACGCGCTCTTCGGGAGAGAACGTGGCCTTCATAGGGGGGAGTGTGCGCTGACTAGGCACCCCGTCGCAAGGCTTGTAACTGTTACAAATCTTTTTTTGTGGTACTCTTGCGGCACCCTTTGGGTGGCTTTAGTCTTCATCTCACGTGGCACCCGTGGGGGGATGCCGACGAACCCAGAGGATACAGCGATGCTCCGCACTTGGATTAGCAACGACCTGCCCGTGCCCCGCACACTAGGCATCACCCCCGACCAGCTCCGCGCCCAGTACGCCAAGAACGCCGCTGCGCTGTTGGAGATGTACGGCAAGACGGTGAACTACCCGCCCACCAAGAAGTACCGTGGCTACACCCGCGCGCAGTTGCTCCGGATGTACCAAGACGCCGACCGCCGCGCGAACATAAGCGATCGCGACTGCGCGCTCGTCATCGACGCACTCACCCGCGCCTTTGGAGGGACCAAGTAATGCCCCGCACCGCCATCACCCTGACCGCCGGCGGCTATCGCAGCGCCCGCACCTACCGCGCCGTCGTCCGCGACGGGCGTCCCGGCACCTGCGTCCACGCCACGCTGTTCCGCGGCGCGCGGGGCACGGTCGAGGTCGCCTACCGCCCCTTCCCCTACGGCTACTCGCATCAGGTCGCGCTGGACTACCTCCGCACCTGTGCCGAGCGCGACGCCTACGCGCAGGGGCCGACCCAGTGACCGGCCCCCGCATCGGCCCCGCCGCGCGCTACGCCACCGACGCCGCGGCCCTGCGCCAGCTCGCCAACTGGCTTGAGGAGCGCGTCAGCGGCACTGCCGAGCCGCCCTTCCCCGCCCTCGACTACTTCCGGCTTGCCGAGCGGCTGCAGGCGATGGCACAGGGCGCCGCCCGATTCGCCGTCGTGTACGCTGGGGAACTCCCGTGACCGCCGCCGGCATCGCTCGCCGCCTGGTCGCGGCCCACGGGGCCACGCGCGCGACCGCCAAGGTGCTGGCACGGGCGGCGTCTGCAGCCCAGCAGGCCAAGACCGCCCGCACCCAGCGCGCCCTGACCCGCGCCGGCGTCCGACTCACGCTCTGGCGCACCGTGGCGCGGAGGATTGCCCAATGCGCCGCCTCCTGACCCTGCTCGCCGTGGCCGGCGCCTGCGCGATGTCCGCGCTGGTCGCCAGCCTCGAGACGATGGTCGCCATCGATGTCGCCCGCAACGGCGAGCCGATGGTCATCTGCCCCAAGCCCGTCACCCTCATCATCCACCGAACCCACTATGTCGACCGAGACACCTTCGCCCACGTCGCCCACCGTGATCGGACACGGCAGCCTTAACATCGCCTTCGCGGACGGGGTGCGGCCGCGACTGGCCTTCGCCTACCGCGAGGCGCCAGGGCTCGCCGTCGCCTGCCTGCCGCTGTCGGAGACGGACCCGACGCCGGCGTACAGCATCACCCACCGCAAGAGCGGCCGGAAGGTCGCCCCCGACTACTTCGCCAGTCTGCGCGAGGCCGAGGCCGTGCTACTGCGGCTGGCCCCGCTAATGGACTGGACGCAGCCGGGCGAGGCCTTGCTCGAGGAGCTGGCGCGCCGCGGCACGGCGTTCCACGATCGCCTGCTGGCCGCCTGCCGGGGGATCTAGTGACCGCCGAGCTATTCCCGGGCGCGCAGCCGGACCAGCCGCCTCCCCCATCGAAAGCCTCCACGACCGAGCCGCCGGCCGATGTACAGCCGTCGCGCGACCGCTGTGCGGCCTGCTTTGCCGAGATTCCGGCCGGCACCGTGCTGTGCCTCGACTGCGAGGACTACGCGGCTGGCGACGGGATGGCCTACCCCTTTGCGCCGGAGCAGTTCTGATGCCGACCCCGCAGGAGCGGTTTGATGCGGCGCTGGAACGCGGCCGGCAATGCTATCGCGCCGGCTGGTACGGGCTCGCCTGTCCGCGCGTTCCGGACACTTCCGGCGACCAGCCCAGCACGGCCGACAAGGCCAGCTACAACCTCGGCAAGCGCCACCGTCGCGAGTTCGGCGGGGAGTGTCCAACGTGACCCGCCGCGGACTCTCCGAAACCGAGGCGAAAGTGTACATCGCCGTCCGGGCCTTCCACCGCCTCGACCCGCCGCGCGCGCCGACGCTGCAGGAGGTCGCCGGCGCCCTCGGCTGGAAGCAGCCGTCCAGCGTCAAGCAGTATGTGGACGAGCTCGAGGCGGCCGGCTACGTCCACCGACGACGGGGCAGGGCAGGGATCCAGCTCGGCCCAAGACCAGAAGCAGAAGGGGCGCCCGTTTAGGGCGCCCGCTTTGCTTTCTCGTTCACCATATCCCAGTACACGACCTTGCCGCCCCATCGGGGCGACGGTCGCCGGAACCGTTTGAGCAGCCGCTCGAGGTTCCGCTCGGCTCGTACCCGAGCATCCCACAAGCGCCGGATGCGCCGCGCGCTCTTGTAGTCCCGCGCCACCTCGCGCGCCGTCAATGGCCTGTCATCCGGCCCGAGTATGGCCCGCACCAACGGCCGAACCGAGTGCGACCGCGTGTACCGCCGTGCCTCCCTCGCCGCGCGTCCGCTCATCGGATCAGCTCCTCCAGCCAGTGCAGCGGAGCGGCCTCCCGCAGCCGGACGCCGGGGTAACTGCGCTCGCCGTGACAGGCGACGATCTCGTTATGCCGCTGGACCGACACCGCATCCGTGCGGCCGAACCGGCACACGGGACAGGCCTCGTCACAGCGGCAGGCGACAGGACGATGGCTCACGGCTGCACCCCCCAGTCAGGGTTCACTTTCGGCGTTGTGGCGTCGTTCGGCTGCACGACGTACACGGGCGGCCACTTCCCGAACGACGGACCGAGCAACAGCACGACGTAGCCCGCCATCTCGAGCGCCCTCACTTGCTCGGACGTGACCCAGCCAGAATCACACACCGCGATTGGCTTTGACATCGCCCCCCTCCTGCGCCTCGGGCGCCATCGAGTACGCCACGCCGCGCGGATCCAGCGCGACCGGCTTGGTGTCGAACGGCACCCCCGCCATCAGGTCGGCTTCCGTCTTGGGCGCGTTCGGCTGCGGCGCGTCGCCGTTCGGGTAGATCGTCAACCCGCGCTTGAGCTTCGTCCGCATCACCGCATCGGGCGTACAGCCCGACACCTTCGCCACCACGACCAGCGCGAAGGCCTGCTCCATCGTCAGCTTGTTGAAGTACGTCAGCGGCGTCTCGCGCTTGCCTAGCGGCGGCAGCACCACCTGCCGCGGCCCAACGTCCTCGCCCGGTTTGATTGGCGTTCCGTCCTCACGTTCCAACAACATCGCCGCTCCCTCGCTTGGTAAGGCGCGTGGCCGCGGCGCGCTTCGCCGCCCCAGACCGCCGCGCGTGTTCCGCCGCCTGGGCGTCACGCAACCCCTGCGCGACCCCCTCGGCCAGCCCATCCGCAAACCCGGCGCTCCGGTGCAGCTCGCGCCCGTGGTCACGGCCCGACAGAAACCCCTTGTGGTACGCCTCGGCCTCGGCCGGCCCGTTCAGCCACACGGCCACACCAGCCGCGACGACCCCACCGGCCGCGGCCGACAGCACCGCCACAATCAGCACTTCGGCTGTCGTCCACATCGCCTAGCCCTCCCGATTCGGCGCCTGCAAGCGCCAGTGGAAATGGTTCACCTGCCCGTCCAACCCCTGCTCGATCGTCCCGCGCATCGCCAATCGCGTCAGCGCCGAGCGCACCCGCTCACCCCCCAGCACCGGCAGCGCCTCGCACACCTCACGGAACCGCCACCACTCGCCAGGCTTCGCGCCCAGCACCGCCAACACCCCCGCATCATCCGACTCCCGCCGCTGTCGCGCCGCCGCGCCCATCCGGCCCTCCACGTTGAGTGTTAAGGGACAATCCCGAGGTAGTCGCACAGCACCCGCCACGCCTCGTCGGCCGTCGTGACGATCTCGTACCGCCAGCCGCACTGCTCGAGCTTCCGCTGCCACGCGGCCTGCTCGTCCGACTGCCGCCCCGTGCCGTCCGGAGACTTGAACTCCAGCGCGAGGCCGACACGGCCTCTCTGGCCGCCGTCGCGTCCCGGCTCGGGCGGCATTGGCGCAGACAGCCCCGGCGCGAACAGCACCCAGTCTGGCGCGCCCTTCTCGACCCCCTCGGCCTTGAGCAGCGCCGCCTCGAGCTTGCCACGCTTGCCGCCGTTCGGGATGGCACAGGCCGGCAGGTGCTTCGTGCGGGGATCCAGCCGCCAGCGCTTCACGAACAGGCGTTGCTGAATCGCCTCGAGATACTTGGGCTTCTTGCGCGACTTCTTCGCCAGCCCCAACTCCTCGAGCCGTTCGCGGCTGACGGGCGGCAACTTGTGCCGGGTCGCGGCCGTCACGATGCGGCGGGTCACGGCTTCACCCCCGCCTCGAGCCGCTTCAAGGCGTCCCGCCAGTCCTCGACAGGTTCGGTCACACGGCCCAATCGCCCCGGCGGGGTATCCGAGGGTGCCTCGGGGGCGGGAAGCGCCTTGTGGACGACGACAGGCGGCAAGGCGATGGCCTCTGGCCCCACGTCCCGCGCCACGTCCTCGAGCGCCTTCGTGAACTCGCGCAGCGCGATGTCGCGGCCCGTCTCGTTGCCGACGAACAGCCGGCGCGCGCCCGCCAGGGCGTAGGCCTCGGCGATGCCGGCGCCCAACTGCTGCCGCACGTCCTCGACGGCCGGGTACGTCTCGCCCACGGTGGGCAGGTAGCCCGCCATCCCGCGGATGCGCTCAAGGTACGGCTGGGGATCCACGGCGACGGGGCGGTTCGCGCCGGCGAGCTCGCGCAGTTCGGCAGGGACAGGGAAAAACCGACAGGTCGCCACGGCCTTCGCGACCGCGCGCTCGAGCGCGGCGTCGTCTAGGTCTTGCAGCGCGCCGGCGTAGATTGACACCAACTCGGGCGTCACGTCGCGCGGGAAGGTCGCCCCGAGAATTGCCATTGCCTTTGCCACCACCACCCTACTCGCCATCGTCCACCCCGCTGTTGAGGAACTGCTTGATTGCCGCGAGATTCCGCGCCTGCCTTCCGCCGTGGCTCCCGGTGGCGCCGTTCAGGCCCAGACGACCAGCGCCACCGACCGGCGGATTCCACGGCTCGCGGAAATGCTCGCCCGGCCCGAAGAACGTCGCGGCCTGCTTGACGTACTCCGTCCCCTCCTTGCCCGTCGCGCGCACAAAGGCCGCGTACCGCTCGACGCCCGCCAGCAACTCGTCCGGTGTGGCTCCCGCGCGCAGTCGGGCCAGGTAGGCCTTCGCCGCGTCGCGCTTGCTGTTCGAGCCCGCGCGCTTCGGGTAGGCCTCCCAGCAAGCCTCAAACCCGTCGTGCGCGGCCAGCAACATCCCTCCTATTTCCCCTTCCTTCTTCCCATTCCTACTTCCTACTTCCAGTACAGAGTCCCTACCGAAACTTTCCGTAGCGTCTCCGTCCTCTGGTGTGAGCGTTTCCAGAATCTTTGAGGGCGACGGGTTTTGGATGCGCTGATGTCGGTGCCAGTTCGTCAGTTGCACCACCCGAGCGCCGTCCACGGTGCGACGGAACCGGATGGCGCCGATGCCGACCAGCGCCTCGAGCCACGCCTCGAGCTGGGCCTGCGTCACGGCCTCGTCGTGCGGGTACAGCGCGCCGAGGAGCTGGCGCTTCTCGCCGGGGATGAGGCCTTCGTCGTCGGCCTGGGTAATGAGCAGGACGAACGTGTACCGGGCCTCGATTGGCAGGCCGGCCATCTTCTTGTCGCTAGGGAGTTCGGGCTTCACGCTGCGAATCCTCGGCATCAGGGCGTCGCCTCCACCGCGGCGCGCAACCGGAGCGCGATCCACTCCATCCACTCGCGCCCGATGCCGTTCCCGCACAGCTTGTAGCGCGGCGTATCCTTGAGCTCGTAGCGGACACCCTTCTCGTTGACGCCCCAGCGCGTCCAATCGTCCGGCCAGCCCATCAGCCGCTCGCACTCGATCGGCATCAGGCGGCGCGGGACGCCGGCGTTGACGGCAATGTCGGTGGCGTCCTTGTGGTCACGCGCCTTGATGGCCGACGCAGTGCCATCCTGTGCGTACTCCCCAAACGCGACCATTCGGAAAGCGTCGGCCTGGTGGACGTGCTGCTCCGCTTGCAGGATGGCTGCGACCTGTGCGGTCACCTCGCTGGACTGCGGCGAGCGCGACGGGTCGTTGGCAGCCGTGAGGGTGGGAGCGACCACGCCCTGCACCACAATCGGCGTCCCGCGCCCCGTACCGTCCTCGCTCGCGTCGTGGCCTTCGCCGCGCAGCGTGTGGGCCACGGGTGGCTGGTGGATATGCTGATCCTGCGAGGTGCCGAGCGTGAAGGCGACCTCCTCGCTGCCGAGGAACCCCTTGCCCGCGCTGTTCCCGTTGGCATCGACTTCGACCCCTCCGCGGATTTTGAAGGCCATCGCGCGTGGGGGGGGGGCGTTCACGACCAGCGCCGTGTAGTCCGTCACGCGGTTCTGGTGGTCGCCGGCGAGCGTGTTGACGATCTGCCCGTCGCCGTTCCCGCGCGCGTCGTACGTGAGGACGTAGTTCTGCTGCTTCATCCCCGGTTCGCCCGCGAGCGCGCCCGCGACGGCCCCGAGGTCGCGCACCTCGTCGCGTTGGTTCTGCGTGAAGGCCAGCACTACGCCGCGCGTCTGGTTGCCGATGGCGGTGGTGCTGGCCCCGTCCGTATCCAGCGTCCCCATCACATCATCAAGCGTGGCGCGACCGTCGCTGATGTTGACGGCCTTCACATCGAGGACGCCGTGTTGCTTCGTGGAGAGCGTAAACATCGGGTCGCCATCCTTGCCGATGCCGACCGACCCTTCGACGGACTTGCCCTGCCGGCTCGTCGCTTCGAGGATGGGGATTACGCTTCGCCGACCTGCTCCCACAGCTTCCCCGCCCGCGCCATCAGCGCGTGCTGCAGAATCTGCGGCAACGCCTTCCCGCGCCGCAAAGCGCGGCGCAGTATCCCAGCGCAGGCCTTCGCCGAGAGCCAGTACTTGGGCGGGATCGACGCCGCCGGCTCGAGCCGCGAGGACAACGACGCGCTCGCGGCGTTGCGGGACGCCAAAGTGTTGAAGATCGAGCAGTCGCCAGGCGGCCACGGCGTCGCGGCCACAGGCCACACCTCCGCGCTCCCATCCGTCGGAGGGAACAGCGACGGCATCGCCCACGATGGCTGATAGAACTGCGGCGAAGTCGGCACCCTTCTGACTGCTGAACGCTCCATCGACATTTTCCCAGATGAGGTATGGCGCCTCCGTCTCGCGCCAGATACGAACCTGCTCAAAGAACAAGGAGCTTCGGGTGCCGGAGCCTTCGGTGAGGCCGGCGCGCTTGCCGGCCACCGATAGGTCTTGGCACGGCGATCCCCCGACGACCACATCCACCTTACCGCGGTAGGGCGTGGCGTCGAGCTGGGCCACGTCGCCGTGCAAGGGGACATCGGGCCAGTGGTAGCGCAGTACGGCGCGCGCGTGAGGTTCGATCTCGCACAGCGCGGCAACTTCGTACCCGGCCGCCTCGAGCGCGAGGTCGGCGCCGCCGGCCCCGGAGAACAAGCTTAAGACGCGAAGGGTCATAGACTGGATGCAGGAAGCCCCGCCAGAGCACCTAGAGAGATCCCGCGTTCGCCGGAGCGAGACATCGGGTAGGTGATGACGGGGCTTCGTGATGTTACTGCAGCATCGGTGTCTCTCGCACCGATGGCGTGAAGATGTGACCGAAAAGGTGGTCTGTCAAGCACACTACAACCCGTGCTCGGACGCGACATCCTCCACCAGTTCCCACTGGGGGATGAGCGTGGCGTGACGCCGGGCCGATGGGGTGCGACCGACGCAGCGCCACAGCCCCCGCGGGGACGTGAACACGGGCGCCAGGGTGCGCTTGTCGCCATCGAATCCGATGTGGAAGCACCAGTACGCGAGATCGTCCCCGGTGACGTAGGACGGCTGGCCCTTCGCGCGTTCGCGGTACAGATGCACCATTGCCTTGCGCGCGCGCTCGACCCACTCGGCCTGCGTGTGCTTGGCGAGCTCGAGCACGGCGTCGCGCTCGGCGATCGCCGCGGGCACGTCCCGATGGGTCGCGCCGGCGACGCGCGCGTGGGCCTCGTCGCGCTTGGCGCCGTCGAACAGCCCCAGCCCTTCGACCTGCTCGGCGGTCGTCGGCTTGCGGCGGTGGATCGCGGCCTCGGTTTCGTCGTAGGAGTTCATCGCGTCCCTCCGGTGGCGTCCCCTGCGAGGCGGGCTTGCGAGGCGCGATAGGTCGCGTCATCCACTTGCACGAACGGGGTGTCCATCAGCAACGGGCTGGGTCGCGTCATTGCGGTCGTCCACTCCTCCCACGTCTGGTAGCCCGCTTCGCGAGCGAACAGGGGAAGTGGCACCCCGTCCGCGTCACGCTGCTTGGCCTTGTCCGCCATTGTCTCCCGCTCACTCGCCATTGGGGGCCTCCCCACGGGCGGCGTCGATGACCTCACGCACGGATTCGCCTTTCTTGTCGTCCTCGTCCGTGTCGCCCCAGATGACCCACTTCGGGGAGTTCTCGGCAGGGCCGGATAGATAACGCCCGATACGCGCCCCGTCACGCTCCATCCAATCCAGCCGCGCCTTGTCCTCCCGCAACGCGGCCAACTCCTCGTCCTCGGCCCAGCCGGACGCGGCAGCAAGCCGCTCCCGCAACTGATCCCGCTCCCGCTCCACGCGCTCCAGTCGGGCGAGCAGGGCGCGGAGGTCGTCCACTGCAACGTGAACGTGGGGCGGATACCCGTTCAGTCGGTTATCGCGGGCATCGGCTTCGTAGAGTTGCATCCGACGGCGAATCTCCTCCTCAATCCGCGCCACGGCCTCCGTCTCGTCAATCGCAAGGCACCGCCCAATCTTCGCGCAGTTCTCCGGCGCAACGCACACATCGCAGCGCATCACCCCTCCGTGCCGCGCGGGGCGGCGGTGTTGGGCGATTCGTCCGCAAGGCGCACGTCCCAGACGGCGGCGATAGCGTCGTCTATGGCCGTGTTGTATTCGCGCAACTCTAGCGAGAGGTCGCCGTCGTCAGGCACACGCAATGCCGAAAGTTTGCTCACGATTGTTTCGCACATCGCCTCGGTGACCGTCACCGCTGAGGCGGGCGGGGTGCGGGGAATGCCGCGAAGCATATCCGCTACGCCATTTAGCACTTCCTTCGGTGGCGGCGAGTTGACGGCGCGTAGCCCAAGGAACGTCACCGCCAGCGAGTGCGCCATCGCGTCGAAGTCGAGGTCCGGCTCGCGCTCCGCTGGGGACGCGGCGAGGGCGAGGTACGCACGGGCAAGGTTGTAGAGGCCGACGCCGCTGAACTGCTTGTCTCGCACCAACAGCTCGGCTAACTCCCGCGCCTGCGCGTGATCCGGCGAGGGGGCGGGGGTGGCTGGGCGGTATGACTGGCAGTCGCACACGTGAACGTAGCACGCGCCTTTGTGGTACAAGTGGCGTTCGTCCTCGTGACCGCACACGCATTTCGTCGTCTCGCTCATTCCCCCTCCGGTGACAGGCCGCGCAGGGCCGTGACGACATCCTCTTGTGCGTTCTCGTATCCCATCGGGTATTCCGAGTGTGTGCTTTGCCCCTCGTACCCGTGACGTAACCCCTCCACCTTCGCCAC
>JACCDR011363728.1_pt1 | contig 29670 bp, 15 predicted proteins | sample 7446431 | NCBI WGS metagenome assembly JACCDR01 (sample SAMN15323443, study PRJNA562643) | freshwater metagenome | isolation source: river surface water | place: USA:Blue River Watershed | collected 2017-08-17
AGGAAATTAATTGCAAAACATAACATAATAAAGTACCCTTCACATCACCAGGTAACCAAATGGAGTTAGCTCATGACTACTCACGAAGTGGAATGGCTGGAGTTCGAAGTTGTCGAATCAAGAGGAAACAAGCACTTCCGTTGCGCCAATATACAACAGGCTTGTATATTGGCTGACAACTTTTGGAGAGAGACAGGATCGGATGCTGTCGTCATCCTCCGAGGTGGAGCACCCTTTGATACAGGAACGGTAAGTACGACCGGAAAAACTCGTCACTTCACAGGGGTGGAAAAGTGCATCCCTGAACCTGGTGCACGATGCCCAGCAGACATGTCAGGTGAATTTCTCACCAGACTCTGCGCTGACTGGTTCTGTGTCGGCGATATGCTCAAGGTCCACTATGACCGAAAATTGTTTTTCAGACGAAGAGAAGCTCTCGCAGCATCAGCTTTTCTCAAGTGATTTCAAGCGGCCCCAGCGGCCGCTTGTACTTTAATACTTCCTCGATTTTACCAGGTAAAGGTATCTCTATTGTGATCTTATCGATATCTAACTCCTCAGCATATTTGAATTGTACAACGTAAAGTAAAATTGACAAATAGCATAAATATTGTATTATAATATTTATGCAGTGACTGCCAGTCTTGCATCGTTCTTCTCATCAACCGACCACTTTGGAGTCCTCCATGACCATCACTTCCCGTTTGACCTTTGCCATCTTCGGCATCATCGGCCTGACCATCTTCGGTTGGGGCTTCTCGACATCGAACAACCTATCGATCGGCCAGAGCCTGATGCTCTGGTCAGCGGTGCCGGCATCGCTGATGCTTCTCACTGCATCCTTCTACACCAAGAAGAACGCGAACGAAGTCATCGCGTTGATGGTGATGCTTGTCGGCGTCTTCTTGGCCATGGTGTCTTACGGGATGCACAAGCTCACAGGCGAACTTCCCTACGGCGCCTTCGCTTGGATAGGCATCATGCTCAGCGGCACCGCGATTGCCATGACGACCCTCTGCAGCACGCCGGCACAGATCCTACCCGGACGTCGCTGAGTCACACCCGCACCTACCAGCCCGAAAACCCCGCGCTAGTACAGGCGGGTTTTTCTTATCTAAAACTTAAGACTTGTCTTATAACTTGGTTCCAATTCGTACTACAGTAACTCCCCTATTGAATGCACGAAATACCATAGGGGTATTACAAAATAAGCACTTTTCTCAGAGCCTCGGTGATGGGTTGCATTTCTTGCATCTCTTCAGCTTCGGTATGCGTGATCGCTGGCCTATTTGTTATTCTCGAGATATACAACGCCCGCACCGGCAGCTCGATATGAGGTTTACCAAAGACAGTATCAGTTAGTATCACTTCTCGTCTTGCCTCAGCAGTTTTTAGGGTATTATCGGGACAGAGCACAACAAAGACATCAACCCAGGCGGCAATGACCTGACCTCCATTATCTGCTGCTTTCTTCTGCCAGAAGGTCAGTAATCGTTCAGAAACTTGTTCTTTGGAAAGCGTTAGTTCGCTTTCTCCTTGTAGGGCAACTCGCTTCGGGGCGGTAACAAATCCTTCAGTTTCCAACCAGAAACCCGTGTCGTTAGCCAAAATCGGCATGTCTGTTTTACCAAAATATGCTCTCGCTTTGAGAATTGCATTATCCATCAAGGTCGTGCCGCTTTCCTCGACCCTAACCGCCTCAATTCCTAACTTCGCAGGGGTATGTAATCGGCTCGAGATACCTCCCTTCTCAATAAGGCCCGCGTACCGTTCTACCTTACCTTGGTTGTTAGTCGCCAGTAATATGTCCTGCATGAATTTTTAGAGATACCATCACGGCACTTATTGCATTTGTACATCAATCGACTCATCAAACACTTCTATACAATCAACATTTGCAGTATTAACCATCAACATCCGACCATCGATGAGCTGCATTTTTGTAAACTCACCCTGTTTGATCGTCTCGGTCATGATTCCCGTAAAAGTTCTTTTGTTACCATTTGAAAAGTGAATGATTTGTGTCACTGTTTTTCCCATGCTGTTGATTGAAGAATGCAAATTTGGCATGTGACGATTTTAGCATAAAGAACGCTCAGGAAAATATCTCCCCGTAACATTAATTCGGTACCAAACAAAAACCACCGTTACGAAACGGCGGGTTTTGTGCCTTTTTATGAGGCTTTAATAGTTAAGAGTTGTAAAACTTTCAACCGCTCCACACTGTAACCTTGGATTATCGAGCTCGTCATCGAAATAGTACTCAACACAGGCACGGTAATAGTAGCGCGTAGCTGGACTAAGGCCACCGATACCAGTTTTCACCGTATTGCGACCAGTGAACTTATTATTCACAGATTTCTTATTTACGATTGCTGCTGAGATCGGAATATCCTTAAACGAATCGTAGTCTTCAGCTTCTTCAACATCTCCACGGTCACTACCGTAAACGAAGAAGGCGATACCCTGTAGGTAATCATTCATACTCACAAACCCCTGCACGTCGGCACTGCTTGCACGAATATTCATAACATCTTCTGTTTCGGCTGCTGGACGACCATTGAATGACTGAGTTGATGCTGATGCAATGGTGGTAAAAGTCCGGGTTTGCCCATACTGCCGATATCCTCTTTCATCTTCTGCAACAATGCGATAACTATACGTTGTGTCTTCATCGAGGTCATCGAGTTCAAGTACAATGGCTTGTCGACCACCTTTTATAATCTGTGGCACATCCTCAGTTCGTGAAAGACTGCTACCTTCGCCGTACTGAAACCAGACATCAAGATACGCTGAACCACCCTTGTCAACTTCACCCTTAAGTGTGGCTCGAGTGCGAGAAACACTGGTTGGTGGGAGCGAAACGACGTTCACAAAGAACGGATTCGGCGTGGAGCGGGTACTGTACTTTGTCGTACCTGAATCAGCAGCTTTTTGTGCAGCAAGTTGCGCCTGAAGTTGTGCAAGTACTCCTTGGAGATACGCGATCATCTCAATTTGCGTACGCGGAGTATAGGTAGTTGCCGCGTACATAGTTAACGGCGAAAAAAAGAAGGTTACCCCGAGCGTTAGAGCAACGAATTTATACGATAGCTGATGAGTAAACATAGGTGTATACATTACAAACTATTAATTTATAGTTTTAATATTATACCATGCTTTTGCTAAAAAAGCAATGTATTACCCTGCACAATACTCGCCCCAGATACCCCGCCGCTCTTCTTTGGCCACTAACTCCATTTTCTCGTACCATACCGCTTGGTCAGTGTTCGGTGGTATCGCTAGACTCTTTCCATACCCCTCCGAAAGGAGCGTTGCACCTACATCACTACCGTTAACAAACACGTATCGTAACAATCTTCCGTAAGGGTCTTTATCTGTAGTATCGGCTTTCAAATTTACCCACTGCTCCCCAACCAGAGCTCTGTTTCTAGCGGCTGCCTCAACGGCAAAACACTCCGGGGACGGTCCCTCAAGATTAAGTTCGGGGGTATCAATACCAATATAGCGCACGCGCTCTGTAACTCCCGCGATACGGACTTCGATGGTGTCACCATCAATTACAGTAACTACTTCACCCACTTGATCCGTCTCCGTCTGAGAACGAGCCGTGTCACGGATCACTCGTGAAAACGTTTCATCAAGCGGTGCTGTAGCGGCACGGTCATTCACCCGATAGCGAGCTCGCGCTTCCGCAAGCGAAATCTCTTGAGCTATAAAACCAAGTTCCTGTGCAAGCGCATCAGAATGTTCAGGCAAGATAAGTCGCGGATCAAATGGTACTCGCCCCGGAGAAAGATCGTTGATGTGAGCCGCAATGTTCGTCGTACAATTGTTAAAGAAGGTATTATAAAACTCTGGTTCTTCGGTCAGCTTCATGGCTCGAGTAAGCATCTGTACAAACAACGCGCGCGCTTGCTCCCTATCGGCAGTCGTTGGATAAAGATAGACATCATGACGACGATGATTGGCACGAAGATTAATCACATCGCGCTCATCTGCTATCACATACATAAGTTCGTACGCATCGAGTAGGCCCTGGAAAGCTGAAAAGGTCTCTCCCTTCTCCTTTCTAATTTCAACTGAAATAGCAATCTGCTGACCGTTACGAAAACCAAACGTGAGGAAGGTATGCGCTGCGCCGATGTCACCAAACGGTTCAACAATATACTCAACTCGTTCTAAATCATTAAGATTAACGGTGGTGTCGTAATAGCCAGGGGTATAGTCGGTTGTTGAGCGGTACGTAAAATTACGCACATTTTGTATCGTCACCATATCACCAGAAAACGTGACCGTTGCTGGTATCGCCTGATCAAGACTCCAGTCACGATCAAGTCGTGGTGTCTCACCACTAAAGAAAGCCAGAACAAGAAGCGCCGCGAGTCCACCACCGACACTAATGCGTAGCCACATCACTCTAGTATACCAAACTAAGCAGCAGCTGCTTGGGCTGCAGCCTTCGCCTCTTTCTGTAGTCGCTTGATGTCTTTGAGTAATTGAAGAGCATGATTAGCGGGATCTACTTCTGGATACACCATCGCAATCTTACCGAGCGGGTCAATGAGGTATGAGATTCGGTTTGTTCCCCGAACCTCTTTGCCATACATCTTTTTTATAACCAAGGCACCGTACTTATCCATTATCTCCATCTGAGGGTCAGACAGAAGCGTGAAGGGTAACTCATATTTCTCAGCAAACTTTTTGTGTGAACGAGTACTGTCCTTACTCATACCGAGGACATGCACCTTGAGTCGCATAAAGTCTTTGTAGACTTCCGCAATCGTACACGCCTCTTGCGTACAACCTGGGGTATCATCTTTTGGGTAAAAGTATAAAAGCGTCCATTGGCCCCGATACGATTTTAGTGACTGTTCTTCACCGTTCTGATCCTTCAGCGTAAACAATGGTGCAATTCGGCCAATCTTCAACATACGTATGATATAGAAACAATCTAGTAACGATGCTAGTATAGCATCCGCTCACGTACTTACTACAGTGGTATTCTCTGAAGGCAGCAAAAATAATCCTTCAACCACTGAGGTTGCGTTGGGGTGAATACGGAAGCGTGGCTGAGTGGTTGAAGGCACATGACTCGAAATCATGCATGGGGGCAACCCCATCGAGGGTTCAAATCCCTCCGCTTCCGCAGTGATCAATATGAACATCAAGAAGCGGAGTACGCAGCGTTCGGAGAACGCGTCGCGTGGATTTGAAGCTGTTTTGCGGTGATTTGAAAGCGAAGCAAATCAAATCACCCAAAACGGGTACTGAACTGGTACAGTTCAAATCCCTCCGCTTCCGCAGAAAATTTCTACAAGAAATTTATCAGTGACCAAATCCCTCCGCTTTGGAACAATTCTGGAAAAGACATTCTTTGATGCCCACCCCTATCGTAGAATGAAGCTATGGTTCAACTCATGAGTCTCAATGTTGAAGGCGTCAACCATCATGATCGGGTACTTACGTTTATAGATAGACATACACCGACCGTCATTTGTCTACAAGAAGTCACCGAGGCACTCCTGGTCAAACTGCGACACCGTGGTTATCTCACCGCTTTCATGCCGATGTGTGAAAAGCCATTTGGAGTCATCGGAGTAGCAATTGCTGCTCGTCACCCATTTAAAGCCACCACTCAGTACTATCATCAGGTCGGGACGGTGGTTCCGGCTTATAACTCTACCGATAAGGAACATACTATCTGGTTTGGATATTTGACCGGGACAATAGTCATCGCTGGAGAAAGCCACACGATCATTACCACGCATTTTTGGGATTCTGGAGATGGTCACACCGACGCAATGCAAAAAAAATTAATGCGCTCACTCCTTGAGAAACTTCATCAGGAACCTGTGCATATTCTCTGTGGCGATTTTAATATCCCGCGGCATCATAACGAACTTTACCCAACCCTCACCGAACACTACACAGACAATATTCCCCGCTCCTATACGAGCAGTCTCGATCGAAACCTACATCGTCTTGGTACAGCAAAACTTGATCAGCCGATCTTTGATGCGTATATGGTTGATTACATTTTCACGAAACCACCCTACCGAGCCACCAAAACACAGCTTCACTTTGGCGTTAGTGACCACGCCGCCGTTGTTTCAGAAATTACTATTCAACGGTAACACTCTTTGCTAAATTGCGGGGACGGTCAATCGAACACCCACGCTCAACTCCGACGTAATAAGCAAAGAGCTGGAGCGGTATTGTAGCTACAATAGGCTGTAGGACCGGATGAACATCCGGTATATAGATCACGTCATCAGCAATATCAGCCATCATGAGATCACCCGCCGTCGCAAGAGCAATCACCGGAGCATGCCGAGCCTTCACCTCCTCGATGTTTGAAACCATCTTTTCATACACTGCATTCTGCGGTGCAATCGCAAAGACTGGAAACGATTCATCAAGAAGCGCAATCGATCCGTGCTTTAATTCGCCTCCCGGATACGCTTCTGCATGAATATAGGTAACCTCTTTGAGTTTCAACGCTCCCTCATACGCAATCGGTGCATGGACACCACGACCGAGATACATGAAGTCATTGTATGACGCATACTTCTTCGCGATTTTAGCGATACGTTCATGTTCCGCAAGAACAGTCCGGAGCACCGCTGGTAACTTTTGCAGTGCTTCCGCATAGGCTGTTCCGGTACTCAGGGTCATATTCCGTTCTCGCCCAAGGTACAACGCCACGAGCGCACTTACCGTCAATTGTGAAAGGAAGGCTTTGGTTGAAGCGACCGCCACCTCAGGACCAGCGTGATTATATACACCAGCATCAATATCCCGCGCAATCGCAGACCCTACGACATTTACCATCCCCAAAGTCAGCAATCCATCGGTTTTCGCTTTCTGAAGTGACGCACGAGTATCGGCGGTTTCACCTGATTGACTCACACAAAAGAAGGCAGTTTTTTTATTCGCGTGGTTTTTCTTGTAGCGGTATTCACTTCCCAATTCAACGAGCGTCGGTATATCCGCATACTCTGACAAATAATGACCGAGTACTGAACCGGCGTAATAAGCTGAACCACAACCAACGACATGAAGTATATCAACATGTCGAAGTCGTTCCTTAACCAAATCAAAACCACCAAGCTTTGCACGTCCTTTATCGACGAGTAGTCGTCCTCGAATAGCATTTTCTACGACTTCTGGGGCCTCAAAGATCTCTTTAATCATGAAGTGATCATACCCAGCTCGTTCTACTGATTCCTGATTCCATTCAATTCGTTCTGCAACCTTTGTTTGTGTCTCACCAGAAAGTTTTTTCACCTGGTAACCAACAGCAGTTACCCGAGCAATCTCACCATCAGACAAATAAATAACGTCCTTAGTGTGAGAAATGAGCGCCGAAGGATCAGAAGAAACAAAATTACCATCGACTCCGAGACCAATCGTGATCGGACTCCCGAGTCGAGCCACAATAAGTTCTTCTGGCACACGTGCATCAATCGCCAAGAGACCATAAGTACCCCGAACTACTCCGAGCGCTTGCCTCACTGCCTGCTCAAGATCCCCCTCGTAAAAACTACCGATGAGTTTTGCCAGCACTTCAGTGTCAGTATCTGAATAAAACTTCATACCTTTTGCATGAAGTGCCTCTTTGAGTTCTCGATAGTTTTCAATAATGCCGTTATGGACAATCCATAATTTCTCACTCATATCGGCATGTGGATGAGCGTTTTGCTCAGTTGGAGTACCATGAGTCGCCCAGCGCGTGTGCGCAATACCAACAGTGCCGGGGACCGACTCGGGCATTTTTCGCGCAAGGTTATCTATTGGACCTGAGGCCTTAAGTACGCCAAAACCTGGTATGAATACCCCTGCCGAGTCATACCCTCGGTACTCGAGCGTTCGTAAGCCCTGCACCAGTAACGGCGCAACTGTTCGCGAACCCACATACCCAAAAATGCCACACATATCTTATGAGACTTACTACCAAATGAATAACCTTTACTTTATAGTACCGAACTAAATAGGAACAAGTTACACCAGGCTGCAATCGAGGGTATAATGCCCTTCATATGGAAGACGAAACCTCATCAAAGGCAAAACTATACTTTGATGGGACCTGCCCTATGTGCACCGCGTTTGCCGCGCACGTAGAAAAACATTCCGCGCCACCAACCCTCATCGACGCAACCCGAATAGAAAACCCTCCCGCCCCTATAACAGCCATGCTCGATGAGATTCACCTCTACGAAGCTGACGGCAACCTCCGCACGGGTGCGGACGCTGTTTTCACTACCCTCGCTCGTTCGTACTCATGGCTCATACCGGTACGCGACTTGTTTCGATTGCCAGGACTACGAAACATCGCTCGGTTTTGTTACCGTTTTATCGCACGGCGTCGGAAGCTCTGGTTCGGGAGCGAAGCAAGTCGTCTCTATTGGGTATACCTCATTACGAATATTGGTCTTCTCTTAGGCGTGCTACTGTCTTGGCCCCTCTGGGGAAGCGAGCGAACCTACCCGCTCGTTCCCGTAAGTTCAATCCTTGAACCAATGACTGCCTATTCAGGCCTCCTCGCTTGTGCTTTGCTCGTGAGTCTTTTTACTTCACTCATTACAATAACGAGACATTCGCTCACTGCATGCATCTCCACGATTTTGCTTACCCTACTGGTCTTAACCGATCAAACGAGACTACAACCATGGGTATGGCACTACGGAATTATCCTTGCACTTTTCTCGTTCTGGAAACCAGGTACACGAGTCTCAAATGAACACTTAACTTTTGCTCTGATGGGTATCGTCGTTGGTATCTATTTCTGGAGCGGAATACAAAAGATAACGAGTGCATTCTTTACCGAAATATCTCCCTGGCTCACCAATATCTTTAGTGAACCATTTGGACTAATGGGTTTGGCCTTATTCCTTTCCCTTAGCATCTTCATCCCGCTTATTGAAAGTGGTATAGCACTTGGCTTACTCACCGCCCGCTATCGACAAGTATCACTTCTTTGTGCGCTGGCGATGCTTATATTCGTCCTCTCTACATTAATATTTGGTCAAGGTTGGAACAGTTTGATTTGGCTATGGAATATCACCCTCTTTAGTATGGCCGTTGCTTTGTTTTTTGGTCGAACAGAATCCCTTAGCGGAGTTGGGCGCGCAATCCGTCACAACTACTTTGCCCACATCACCATTGCCTTGTTTATCATAATGCCACTTGGCAATTTCTTTGGTCTTACCCATCACTACGTATCATGGTCTCTCCATTCTGGCCATATACCTACCGCGTATCTGACTACTGACACCAACCTTATTCGTACCCTCGCCCCAGAAGCCTCTGTCATACCAGCACCTGATGGTCAAGGAACTCTATCGTTTGTAAATTTCACCATGTCAACCTTAAACGCAGTACCGTATCCTGAAACCCCGCTCTTCCGTGCAATTTTCAAAGACCTCTGTTTAACGTACTCCGATACTGATCTAACCCTAAGTCTAGTGACGAGACCGCGCTTTCTAAGCCATCTAACTACCGTAGAAACCTTTCGATGTGAGGATCTATAGCACCATTGCAGAGTTCCATTCTTTCGGTATACTGGGTCGTGCTTAGAGGAGCTGCAGGCACGTAAATGACCGATTAGCTCAGCTGGTAGAGCGCTACATTGACATTGTAGAGGCCACAAGTTCAAGTCTTGTATCGGTCACCTGAGTAAAGCCCCGAATAGGGGTTTTATTTGTAACTTCATACGAGACACATCGCTTAGTCTTGTTTAAGACTAAGCGATATCTATAACAATCATAGGTAGAGATGTCTTGTCACCGGTAATCTACACACCTTAGACCGCCGTCGACACCCCAATAATTCTCTTGTATAGTCATACATTATGATACTACTTTCTATTGAAACGAGCTGTGACGAGACAGCAGTGAGTCTGGTCGAAATAACCGGGAGCTTCCCCACTGCAACTTATGAGGTCATCGGTAACTCTCTATTTTCCCAAATTGACATCCATCGAGAGTACGGCGGTGTCTTTCCCACCCTCGCCAAGCGCGAACATATCGCGACAATTCTTCCAATGCTTGAACGGGCATTGGAAGAAAGTAAGCTCGTTTCCGGATACACTCCTGCCCTTACCTCCGAAGAGATAAAGAAACTTCATGAGCTCCTCAACCGAGAACACGGTCTTGCTGATCAGCTTATTACCTTCCATACCACGGTCGGAAAGCCCCCAATTGACGCCATTGCCGTTACCAGTGGACCAGGACTTGAGCCCGCCTTGTGGGTAGGTGTCAATTTCGCAAAAGCTTTAAGCACCCTATGGAATGTACCCGTCGTACCCACCGATCATATGGAAGGACATATCCTTGCCTCAATTTATGATGGACATCATCTCGCCCCACTTCGTTTTCCTGCACTTGCACTCCTTGTATCGGGTGGACACACTGAACTCATTCTCATGCGTGAGTGGGGTAAATATGAAAAAATTGGGCAGACCAGAGATGATGCGGTGGGAGAAGCTTTTGATAAAGTAGCTCGCCTTATTGGATTACCGTACCCGGGCGGACCAGAAATTAGTAAACTCGCGAAGGATGCTCGTCAACGCAATTTGCCACCCTTCGCAAACCTACCAGCACCAATGCTTAATTCCGGCGATCTCGATTTTTCATTTTCCGGACTCAAAACGGCAGTCCGAAACGCAGTTGCTGCAAAGACGCTCACCGATGATCAAAAGACTGCACTTGCGCGCGACTTCGAGGATGTGGTAGTTACCGTACTCATTCATAAACTTCGACAGGCAATTGAGGCGTACACTATTCAAAGTGTTATTCTCGGCGGCGGTGTTTCAGCTAACAGCTTCCTCCGTGAGGCGGTAGCAGCACTCAGCGATACAACCGAATACCCTGATACCACTATTCATCTCCCGAAAGTCGGACTCGCTACTGATAACAGCATCATGATTGCACTTGCAGGACATGCCCACCTCGCCGAAGCTCTATCTACGAACGCACTATCAACACTACGCGCTCTAGGTAATCGTTCACTCTAACGGTATTCTAAAACGTTTTTTTCGTGGTATGATGCGATTCTAACCACGTATTTTTATGAGCGAAGAAAACCCACGCACAACTCCCGAATTATTTACAAAACCATACAACCATACCGATCACGAGGGTCGGATTTATGAACTCTGGGAGCAGTCGGGTTTTTTTAATCCGGATAATTTACCTGGCGAGCGATCAGAAACATTCTCAATCGTCATGCCTCCACCAAACGCCAACGGCTCCCTCCATGCCGGACACGCGCTCTTTGTGACCGTACAAGACATCATGCTTCGCTATGAACGAATGCGTGGTAAAAAAGCGGTTTGGTTTCCCGGCGCCGACCATGCCGGTTTTGAAACCCAAGTCGTGTACGAAAAGAAGCTTGAGAAAGAGGGTCGCTCTCGCTTTGAACTGACGCGTGAACAACTCTACGCAGAAATTCTTGACTTCACTCTAGCGAATAAGTCATTCATGGAAGGACAGATCCGCTCACTTGGTGCTTCATGCGATTGGTCGCGCGAACTCTTTACACTCGATGAACGAGTGAAGACTATTGTTTACCGAACGTTCAAACAACTCGAGCAGGATGGTCTACTCTATCGTGGTGCACGCTCGAGTAACTGGTGCCCCAAACATCAAACTTCCTTCTCAAACCTCGAAGTTGAACACGAAGAACGAGTCGAGCCGTTTTATTACTTCCAATACGGTCCGTTTGTCATTGGTACCGCTCGACCTGAGACTAAGTTTGGCGACAAGTATGTGGTCATGCACCCAGACGATGCTCGCTATGCCGAATTTACCCACGGACAGCAGATTGAGCTCGAATGGATTAATGGACCAATCACCGCCACCGTCATCAAAGATGAGGCGGGCGACCCTGAACTCGGTACTGGTGTAATGACTATTACCCCGTGGCATTCGGGTATCGACTTTGAGATCGCAAAGCGTCATAACCTCGATTATGAACAAATCATTGACTGGCGAGGCAAACTCTTACCGATCGCTGGCGAATTCGCTGGTATGGATATTAGAGACGCACGAGCGAAGATCGTAGAAAAACTCAAGGAAAAGGGCCTCCTCGTAAAAATTGATACGCAGTATGCACACGCTGTCCCCTGCTGCTACAAGTGTGGTCGTGAGATCGAACCTCAAATCAAAGAACAGTGGTTTGTACATATGAAGCCTTTAGCAACAAAAGCCCTAGCCGCTCTTGATGAAGGCGCATTTAGTTTTGTCACCGAACGGGACGAGCGCGTATTTCGTCACTGGCTCACGAACATCGAAGATTGGCCAATTGCCCGTCAGATTGCCTGGGGTATACCAATCCCTGCCAAGGTCTGCGTAGATTGCCATCATGGTATGGTTGATCTTGATAACACCATCATAAGCTGCACAAAATGCGGCGGTGCGGTTGAACAAGAACCTGATACCTTCGACACCTGGTTTTCGTCTGGACAGTGGCCACTCTGCGTGACCGACTTTGAAGGAGCCAGTAGTGATTTTGCACAATACTACCCCACTTCCGTCATGGAAACTGGCAAAGATATTCTTTTCTTCTGGGTAGCACGCATGATCATGCTTGGTCTTTACCGAACCGGTGAAGTTCCCTTCAAGAAAATCTATCTCCATGGCATGGTCCGAGATAAACATGGAAAAAAAATGAGTAAGAGTAAAGGAAACGTCATTGCACCAAGTGAAATCCAGGAAAAATACGGTACGGACGCCCTTCGCATGGGACTCATGGTAAATAACGCTCCGGGTACCGATATGAACCTCGACCCAGACAAAGTTAATGCCTACAAAAAGTTTGCCAACAAACTCTGGAATATCACGCGCTTCGTACTCGACAACACCACCGACTATCTACCACCAGTATCATATACCCCGGAAGACACTGCATTTGAAAATGAATTTCTCCATCCAATGGTCGCTGCCATTAATGCTGATATGGAGAAGGATCGTTTTGATCTTGCGGCCGAAAAAATCTATCACTTCGTTTGGGATCATTTTGCAAGCCGTGTGATCGAAGAATCAAAGCCATTGCTCGCTACTGGCGGAGCCGTCCGTGCGTCTCGTCAACGTATGCTTCACCACTATCTCGTCACCTCACTCAAACTACTGCATCCATTTATGCCATTTGTGACCGAAACCGTTTGGCAAGAACTACCAGATACCCTAAAAGACAGCGCTGTGCTTATGGTCGCTCCGTGGCCTGAGACAAAGTAAACCAGGAAAACACCCCCCGACCACGGTTCTCGATGATACAATGAGCTGATGGAGATCGAGATTGCTTCTCAAGATTTTGCCTTCGCCTTTTTATGTGGACTCATCCCGGCTATTTTCTGGCTGTGGTTTTGGTTGCGTGAGGACAGAAAAAGACCTGAACCAATCTTACTCATCATCATTACCTTCATTGCCGGTATGGCAGTAGTTCCAGCCGCACTTCCTCTCCAAAAACTCGCCATTGATATCTATTCCGGAGCAAACGTTATGTTTGTCTGGGTAATCATTGAAGAAGTCCTTAAGTATGCGGCTGCTTTACTCGTAATATTCTGGAACCGAGCAGTTGATGAACCGATTGATTTCGTGATTTACCTTATTACGATCGCCCTTGGCTTTGCTGCGCTTGAGAATGCTCTTTTTATCCTCACCCCGCTGTCACTCGAGGAATATGTAACGGTAGCAGTGACCGGTTCTTTCCGTTTTCTTGGCGCCACACTACTGCATGTACTTGCCTCAGCAACTATTGGAATCGCTCTTGCGTTTGCATTTTACAAATCCGCAACTGCAAAATTCTTCTACGGCGTCATTGGGTTATTCATGGCTATTTTATTGCATGCGCTATTCAACTTTTTTATAATGAGAGCATCCGAGCCAGGTAAAGAGGACGGGGTTCTCCTTGTACTTCTCTTTGTCTGGATGGGCATCATTCTTTTGTTCTTACTGTTCGAAAAGATAAAATTACTTGAGCTGTCACGCAAACCGCTCCTTCGTAAATAAATTAAAAACATGAAAAAACCATCATTCCTAGAGAGGCTCACAGGATCAACACCGGCAAACGACTATGATCGAATCCTCGATGAGGAACATCATTTTGGTGACGAAACAGCGAGCGAAGAAGGTGACAACTACACAGAGGACGACAGTTGGGATGAGCCTACAAATGATCATACTCCACAAGAAGGTGAGCTCCCGGTTGATATGTACCAAACTAATGACGCTATTGTTATCAAAGCGCTCGTCGCAGGCGTCAGTCCAGCTGATCTTGATATCTCGATCACCCGTGACATGGTCACCATTCGAGGAGTTCGGGAAGAGTATCAGGAGACTAATGATGATAATTATTATCATCGTGAGCTGTTCTGGGGAAGTTTTTCCCGAACCCTTCTCCTCCCCGAAGAGGTCGTAATCGATGAAGCAGACGCGCAAGAGAAGCATGGTCTACTTGAAATCAGACTGCCTAAGCTCGATAAACATCGCAGCACACAGCTCAAGGTCAAGACCAACGTCATACAAAAGTAACCAAAAGCCCCAAAGGGGGCTTTTGGTTGATGTTAAAACGAGTGCCTTGAGCGTCTGCACGTAAAGCGCCACGCGCTTTACTCCCCAAGCACCGCACATACAAAAAGATCTGGGCGGGCTCGACCCAGAATAGCGGCTACTTTGCATTACTTCGTACTGCAAAGTAGCCTCGCTTTCTTGGTCGGCTCCTCCTCGTCTGATTCGCTCGAACAGCTCATCAAACATCGTCCGGAGCTTCGAGCCCGCACGTAAAACGCCACGCGTTTTACTCCCCAAGCACCGCACATACAAAAAAGCCCTATAGGGCTTTTTTGTATGTGCGGTGCTTGGGGAGTAAAACGCGTGGCGTTTTACGTGCGGGCTCGAAGCTCCGGACGATGTTTGATGAGCTGTTCGAGCGAATCAGACGAGGAGGAGCCGACCAAGAAAGCGAGGCTACTTTGCAGTACGAAGTAATGCAAAGTAGCCGCTATTCTGGGTCGAGCCCGCCCAGATCTTTTTGTATGTGCGGTGCTTGGGGAGTAAAGCGCGTGGCGCTTTACGTGCAGACGCTCAAGGCACTCGTTTTAACATCAACCAAAAGCCCCCTTTGGGGCTTTTGGTTACTTTTGTATGACGTTGGTCTTGACCTTGAGCTGTGTGCTGCGATGTTTATCGAGCTTAGGCAGTCTGATTTCAAGTAGACCATGCTTCTCTTGCGCGTCTGCTTCATCGATTACGACCTCTTCGGGGAGGAGAAGGGTTCGGGAAAAACTTCCCCAGAACAGCTCACGATGATAATAATTATCATCATTAGTCTCCTGATACTCTTCCCGAACTCCTCGAATGGTGACCATGTCACGGGTGATCGAGATATCAAGATCAGCTGGACTGACGCCTGCGACGAGCGCTTTGATAACAATAGCGTCATTAGTTTGGTACATATCAACCGGGAGCTCACCTTCTTGTGGAGTATGATCATTTGTAGGCTCATCCCAACTGTCGTCCTCTGTGTAGTTGTCACCTTCTTCGCTCGCTGTTTCGTCACCAAAATGATGTTCCTCATCGAGGATTCGATCATAGTCGTTTGCCGGTGTTGATCCTGTGAGCCTCTCTAGGAATGATGGTTTTTTCATGTTTTTAATTTATTTACGAAGGAGCGGTTTGCGTGACAGCTCAAGTAATTTTATCTTTTCGAACAGTAAGAACAAAAGAATGATGCCCATCCAGACAAAGAGAAGTACAAGGAGAACCCCGTCCTCTTTACCTGGCTCGGATGCTCTCATTATAAAAAAGTTGAATAGCGCATGCAATAAAATAGCCATGAATAACCCAATGACGCCGTAGAAGAATTTTGCAGTTGCGGATTTGTAAAATGCAAACGCAAGAGCGATTCCAATAGTTGCTGAGGCAAGTACATGCAGTAGTGTGGCGCCAAGAAAACGGAAAGAACCGGTCACTGCTACCGTTACATATTCCTCGAGTGACAGCGGGGTGAGGATAAAAAGAGCATTCTCAAGCGCAGCAAAGCCAAGGGCGATCGTAATAAGGTAAATCACGAAATCAATCGGTTCATCAACTGCTCGGTTCCAGAATATTACGAGTAAAGCAGCCGCATACTTAAGGACTTCTTCAATGATTACCCAGACAAACATAACGTTTGCTCCGGAATAGATATCAATGGCGAGTTTTTGGAGAGGAAGTGCGGCTGGAACTACTGCCATACCGGCAATGAAGGTAATGATGATGAGTAAGATTGGTTCAGGTCTTTTTCTGTCCTCACGCAACCAAAACCACAGCCAGAAAATAGCCGGGATGAGTCCACATAAAAAGGCGAAGGCAAAATCTTGAGAAGCAATCTCGATCTCCATCAGCTCATTGTATCATCGAGAACCGTGGTCGGGGGGTGTTTTCCTGGTTTACTTTGTCTCAGGCCACGGAGCGACCATAAGCACAGCGCTGTCTTTTAGGGTATCTGGTAGTTCTTGCCAAACGGTTTCGGTCACAAATGGCATAAATGGATGCAGTAGTTTGAGTGAGGTGACGAGATAGTGGTGAAGCATACGTTGACGAGACGCACGGACGGCTCCGCCAGTAGCGAGCAATGGCTTTGATTCTTCGATCACACGGCTTGCAAAATGATCCCAAACGAAGTGATAGATTTTTTCGGCCGCAAGATCAAAACGATCCTTCTCCATATCAGCATTAATGGCAGCGACCATTGGATGGAGAAATTCATTTTCAAATGCAGTGTCTTCCGGGGTATATGATACTGGTGGTAGATAGTCGGTGGTGTTGTCGAGTACGAAGCGCGTGATATTCCAGAGTTTGTTGGCAAACTTTTTGTAGGCATTAACTTTGTCTGGGTCGAGGTTCATATCGGTACCCGGAGCGTTATTTACCATGAGTCCCATGCGAAGGGCGTCCGTACCGTATTTTTCCTGGATTTCACTTGGTGCAATGACGTTTCCTTTACTCTTACTCATTTTTTTTCCATGTTTATCTCGGACCATGCCATGGAGATAGATTTTCTTGAAGGGAACTTCACCGGTTCGGTAAAGACCAAGCATGATCATGCGTGCTACCCAGAAGAAAAGAATATCTTTGCCAGTTTCCATGACGGAAGTGGGGTAGTATTGTGCAAAATCACTACTGGCTCCTTCAAAGTCGGTCACGCAGAGTGGCCACTGTCCAGACGAAAACCAGGTGTCGAAGGTATCAGGTTCTTGTTCAACCGCACCGCCGCATTTTGTGCAGCTTATGATGGTGTTATCAAGATCAACCATACCATGATGGCAATCTACGCAGACCTTGGCAGGGATTGGTATACCCCAGGCAATCTGACGGGCAATTGGCCAATCTTCGATGTTCGTGAGCCAGTGACGAAATACGCGCTCGTCCCGTTCGGTGACAAAACTAAATGCGCCTTCATCAAGAGCGGCTAGGGCTTTTGTTGCTAAAGGCTTCATATGTACAAACCACTGTTCTTTGATTTGAGGTTCGATCTCACGACCACACTTGTAGCAGCAGGGGACAGCGTGTGCATACTGCGTATCAATTTTTACGAGGAGGCCCTTTTCCTTGAGTTTTTCTACGATCTTCGCTCGTGCGTCTCTAATATCCATACCAGCGAATTCGCCAGCGATCGGTAAGAGTTTGCCTCGCCAGTCAATGATTTGTTCATAATCGAGGTTATGACGCTTTGCGATCTCAAAGTCGATACCCGAATGCCACGGGGTAATAGTCATTACACCAGTACCGAGTTCAGGGTCGCCCGCCTCATCTTTGATGACGGTGGCGGTGATTGGTCCATTAATCCATTCGAGCTCAATCTGCTGTCCGTGGGTAAATTCGGCATAGCGAGCATCGTCTGGGTGCATGACCACATACTTGTCGCCAAACTTAGTCTCAGGTCGAGCGGTACCAATGACAAACGGACCGTATTGGAAGTAATAAAACGGCTCGACTCGTTCTTCGTGTTCAACTTCGAGGTTTGAGAAGGAAGTTTGATGTTTGGGGCACCAGTTACTCGAGCGTGCACCACGATAGAGTAGACCATCCTGCTCGAGTTGTTTGAACGTTCGGTAAACAATAGTCTTCACTCGTTCATCGAGTGTAAAGAGTTCGCGCGACCAATCGCATGAAGCACCAAGTGAGCGGATCTGTCCTTCCATGAATGACTTATTCGCTAGAGTGAAGTCAAGAATTTCTGCGTAGAGTTGTTCACGCGTCAGTTCAAAGCGAGAGCGACCCTCTTTCTCAAGCTTCTTTTCGTACACGACTTGGGTTTCAAAACCGGCATGGTCGGCGCCGGGAAACCAAACCGCTTTTTTACCACGCATTCGTTCATAGCGAAGCATGATGTCTTGTACGGTCACAAAGAGCGCGTGTCCGGCATGGAGGGAGCCGTTGGCGTTTGGTGGAGGCATGACGATTGAGAATGTTTCTGATCGCTCGCCAGGTAAATTATCCGGATTAAAAAAACCCGACTGCTCCCAGAGTTCATAAATCCGACCCTCGTGATCGGTATGGTTGTATGGTTTTGTAAATAATTCGGGAGTTGTGCGTGGGTTTTCTTCGCTCATAAAAATACGTGGTTAGAATCGCATCATACCACGAAAAAAACGTTTTAGAATACCGTTAGAGTGAACGATTACCTAGAGCGCGTAGTGTTGATAGTGCGTTCGTAGATAGAGCTTCGGCGAGGTGGGCATGTCCTGCAAGTGCAATCATGATGCTGTTATCAGTAGCGAGTCCGACTTTCGGGAGATGAATAGTGGTATCAGGGTATTCGGTTGTATCGCTGAGTGCTGCTACCGCCTCACGGAGGAAGCTGTTAGCTGAAACACCGCCGCCGAGAATAACACTTTGAATAGTGTACGCCTCAATTGCCTGTCGAAGTTTATGAATGAGTACGGTAACTACCACATCCTCGAAGTCGCGCGCAAGTGCAGTCTTTTGATCATCGGTGAGCGTCTTTGCAGCAACTGCGTTTCGGACTGCCGTTTTGAGTCCGGAAAATGAAAAATCGAGATCGCCGGAATTAAGCATTGGTGCTGGTAGGTTTGCGAAGGGTGGCAAATTGCGTTGACGAGCATCCTTCGCGAGTTTACTAATTTCTGGTCCGCCCGGGTACGGTAATCCAATAAGGCGAGCTACTTTATCAAAAGCTTCTCCCACCGCATCATCTCTGGTCTGCCCAATTTTTTCATATTTACCCCACTCACGCATGAGAATGAGTTCAGTGTGTCCACCCGATACAAGGAGTGCAAGTGCAGGAAAACGAAGTGGGGCGAGATGATGTCCATCATAAATTGAGGCAAGGATATGTCCTTCCATATGATCGGTGGGTACGACGGGTACATTCCATAGGGTGCTTAAAGCTTTTGCGAAATTGACACCTACCCACAAGGCGGGCTCAAGTCCTGGTCCACTGGTAACGGCAATGGCGTCAATTGGGGGCTTTCCGACCGTGGTATGGAAGGTAATAAGCTGATCAGCAAGACCGTGTTCTCGGTTGAGGAGCTCATGAAGTTTCTTTATCTCTTCGGAGGTAAGGGCAGGAGTGTATCCGGAAACGAGCTTACTTTCTTCCAATGCCCGTTCAAGCATTGGAAGAATTGTCGCGATATGTTCGCGCTTGGCGAGGGTGGGAAAGACACCGCCGTACTCTCGATGGATGTCAATTTGGGAAAATAGAGAGTTACCGATGACCTCATAAGTTGCAGTGGGGAAGCTCCCGGTTATTTCGACCAGACTCACTGCTGTCTCGTCACAGCTCGTTTCAATAGAAAGTAGTATCATAATGTATGACTATACAAGAGAATTATTGGGGTGTCGACGGCGGTCTAAGGTGTGTAGATTACCGGTGACAAGACATCTCTACCTATGATTGTTATAGATATCGCTTAGTCTTAAACAAGACTAAGCGATGTGTCTCGTATGAAGTTACAAATAAAACCCCTATTCGGGGCTTTACTCAGGTGACCGATACAAGACTTGAACTTGTGGCCTCTACAATGTCAATGTAGCGCTCTACCAGCTGAGCTAATCGGTCATTTACGTGCCTGCAGCTCCTCTAAGCACGACCCAGTATACCGAAAGAATGGAACTCTGCAATGGTGCTATAGATCCTCACATCGAAAGGTTTCTACGGTAGTTAGATGGCTTAGAAAGCGCGGTCTCGTCACTAGACTTAGGGTTAGATCAGTATCGGAGTACGTTAAACAGAGGTCTTTGAAAATTGCACGGAAGAGCGGGGTTTCAGGATACGGTACTGCGTTTAAGGTTGACATGGTGAAATTTACAAACGATAGAGTTCCTTGACCATCAGGTGCTGGTATGACAGAGGCTTCTGGGGCGAGGGTACGAATAAGGTTGGTGTCAGTAGTCAGATACGCGGTAGGTATATGGCCAGAATGGAGAGACCATGATACGTAGTGATGGGTAAGACCAAAGAAATTGCCAAGTGGCATTATGATAAACAAGGCAATGGTGATGTGGGCAAAGTAGTTGTGACGGATTGCGCGCCCAACTCCGCTAAGGGATTCTGTTCGACCAAAAAACAAAGCAACGGCCATACTAAAGAGGGTGATATTCCATAGCCAAATCAAACTGTTCCAACCTTGACCAAATATTAATGTAGAGAGGACGAATATAAGCATCGCCAGCGCACAAAGAAGTGATACTTGTCGATAGCGGGCGGTGAGTAAGCCAAGTGCTATACCACTTTCAATAAGCGGGATGAAGATGCTAAGGGAAAGGAATAAGGCCAAACCCATTAGTCCAAATGGTTCACTAAAGATATTGGTGAGCCAGGGAGATATTTCGGTAAAGAATGCACTCGTTATCTTTTGTATTCCGCTCCAGAAATAGATACCAACGACGATACCCATCAGAGCAAAAGTTAAGTGTTCATTTGAGACTCGTGTACCTGGTTTCCAGAACGAGAAAAGTGCAAGGATAATTCCGTAGTGCCATACCCATGGTTGTAGTCTCGTTTGATCGGTTAAGACCAGTAGGGTAAGCAAAATCGTGGAGATGCATGCAGTGAGCGAATGTCTCGTTATTGTAATGAGTGAAGTAAAAAGACTCACGAGCAAAGCACAAGCGAGGAGGCCTGAATAGGCAGTCATTGGTTCAAGGATTGAACTTACGGGAACGAGCGGGTAGGTTCGCTCGCTTCCCCAGAGGGGCCAAGACAGTAGCACGCCTAAGAGAAGACCAATATTCGTAATGAGGTATACCCAATAGAGACGACTTGCTTCGCTCCCGAACCAGAGCTTCCGACGCCGTGCGATAAAACGGTAACAAAACCGAGCGATGTTTCGTAGTCCTGGCAATCGAAACAAGTCGCGTACCGGTATGAGCCATGAGTACGAACGAGCGAGGGTAGTGAAAACAGCGTCCGCACCCGTGCGGAGGTTGCCGTCAGCTTCGTAGAGGTGAATCTCATCGAGCATGGCTGTTATAGGGGCGGGAGGGTTTTCTATTCGGGTTGCGTCGATGAGGGTTGGTGGCGCGGAATGTTTTTCTACGTGCGCGGCAAACGCGGTGCACATAGGGCAGGTCCCATCAAAGTATAGTTTTGCCTTTGATGAGGTTTCGTCTTCCATATGAAGGGCATTATACCCTCGATTGCAGCCTGGTGTAACTTGTTCCTATTTAGTTCGGTACTATAAAGTAAAGGTTATTCATTTGGTAGTAAGTCTCATAAGATATGTGTGGCATTTTTGGGTATGTGGGTTCGCGAACAGTTGCGCCGTTACTGGTGCAGGGCTTACGAACGCTCGAGTACCGAGGGTATGACTCGGCAGGGGTATTCATACCAGGTTTTGGCGTACTTAAGGCCTCAGGTCCAATAGATAACCTTGCGCGAAAAATGCCCGAGTCGGTCCCCGGCACTGTTGGTATTGCGCACACGCGCTGGGCGACTCATGGTACTCCAACTGAGCAAAACGCTCATCCACATGCCGATATGAGTGAGAAATTATGGATTGTCCATAACGGCATTATTGAAAACTATCGAGAACTCAAAGAGGCACTTCATGCAAAAGGTATGAAGTTTTATTCAGATACTGACACTGAAGTGCTGGCAAAACTCATCGGTAGTTTTTACGAGGGGGATCTTGAGCAGGCAGTGAGGCAAGCGCTCGGAGTAGTTCGGGGTACTTATGGTCTCTTGGCGATTGATGCACGTGTGCCAGAAGAACTTATTGTGGCTCGACTCGGGAGTCCGATCACGATTGGTCTCGGAGTCGATGGTAATTTTGTTTCTTCTGATCCTTCGGCGCTCATTTCTCACACTAAGGACGTTATTTATTTGTCTGATGGTGAGATTGCTCGGGTAACTGCTGTTGGTTACCAGGTGAAAAAACTTTCTGGTGAGACACAAACAAAGGTTGCAGAACGAATTGAATGGAATCAGGAATCAGTAGAACGAGCTGGGTATGATCACTTCATGATTAAAGAGATCTTTGAGGCCCCAGAAGTCGTAGAAAATGCTATTCGAGGACGACTACTCGTCGATAAAGGACGTGCAAAGCTTGGTGGTTTTGATTTGGTTAAGGAACGACTTCGACATGTTGATATACTTCATGTCGTTGGTTGTGGTTCAGCTTATTACGCCGGTTCAGTACTCGGTCATTATTTGTCAGAGTATGCGGATATACCGACGCTCGTTGAATTGGGAAGTGAATACCGCTACAAGAAAAACCACGCGAATAAAAAAACTGCCTTCTTTTGTGTGAGTCAATCAGGTGAAACCGCCGATACTCGTGCGTCACTTCAGAAAGCGAAAACCGATGGATTGCTGACTTTGGGGATGGTAAATGTCGTAGGGTCTGCGATTGCGCGGGATATTGATGCTGGTGTATATAATCACGCTGGTCCTGAGGTGGCGGTCGCTTCAACCAAAGCCTTCCTTTCACAATTGACGGTAAGTGCGCTCGTGGCGTTGTACCTTGGGCGAGAACGGAATATGACCCTGAGTACCGGAACAGCCTATGCGGAAGCACTGCAAAAGTTACCAGCGGTGCTCCGGACTGTTCTTGCGGAACATGAACGTATCGCTAAAATCGCGAAGAAGTATGCGTCATACAATGACTTCATGTATCTCGGTCGTGGTGTCCATGCACCGATTGCGTATGAGGGAGCGTTGAAACTCAAAGAGGTTACCTATATTCATGCAGAAGCGTATCCGGGAGGCGAATTAAAGCACGGATCGATTGCGCTTCTTGATGAATCGTTTCCAGTCTTTGCGATTGCACCGCAGAATGCAGTGTATGAAAAGATGGTTTCAAACATCGAGGAGGTGAAGGCTCGGCATGCTCCGGTGATTGCTCTTGCGACGGCGGGTGATCTCATGATGGCTGATATTGCTGATGACGTGATCTATATACCGGATGTTCATCCGGTCCTACAGCCTATTGTAGCTACAATACCGCTCCAGCTCTTTGCTTATTACGTCGGAGTTGAGCGTGGGTGTTCGATTGACCGTCCCCGCAATTTAGCAAAGAGTGTTACCGTTGAATAGTAATTTCTGAAACAACGGCGGCGTGGTCACTAACGCCAAAGTGAAGCTGTGTTTTGGTGGCTCGGTAGGGTGGTTTCGTGAAAATGTAATCAACCATATACGCATCAAAGATCGGCTGATCAAGTTTTGCTGTACCAAGACGATGTAGGTTTCGATCGAGACTGCTCGTATAGGAGCGGGGAATATTGTCTGTGTAGTGTTCGGTGAGGGTTGGGTAAAGTTCGTTATGATGCCGCGGGATATTAAAATCGCCACAGAGAATATGCACAGGTTCCTGATGAAGTTTCTCAAGGAGTGAGCGCATTAATTTTTTTTGCATTGCGTCGGTGTGACCATCTCCAGAATCCCAAAAATGCGTGGTAATGATCGTGTGGCTTTCTCCAGCGATGACTATTGTCCCGGTCAAATATCCAAACCAGATAGTATGTTCCTTATCGGTAGAGTTATAAGCCGGAACCACCGTCCCGACCTGATGATAGTACTGAGTGGTGGCTTTAAATGGGTGACGAGCAGCAATTGCTACTCCGATGACTCCAAATGGCTTTTCACACATCGGCATGAAAGCGGTGAGATAACCACGGTGTCGCAGTTTGACCAGGAGTGCCTCGGTGACTTCTTGTAGACAAATGACGGTCGGTGTATGTCTATCTATAAACGTAAGTACCCGATCATGATGGTTGACGCCTTCAACATTGAGACTCATGAGTTGAACCATAGCTTCATTCTACGATAGGGGTGGGCATCAAAGAATGTCTTTTCCAGAATTGTTCCAAAGCGGAGGGATTTGGTCACTGATAAATTTCTTGTAGAAATTTTCTGCGGAAGCGGAGGGATTTGAACTGTACCAGTTCAGTACCCGTTTTGGGTGATTTGATTTGCTTCGCTTTCAAATCACCGCAAAACAGCTTCAAATCCACGCGACGCGTTCTCCGAACGCTGCGTACTCCGCTTCTTGATGTTCATATTGATCACTGCGGAAGCGGAGGGATTTGAACCCTCGATGGGGTTGCCCCCATGCATGATTTCGAGTCATGTGCCTTCAACCACTCAGCCACGCTTCCGTATTCACCCCAACGCAACCTCAGTGGTTGAAGGATTATTTTTGCTGCCTTCAGAGAATACCACTGTAGTAAGTACGTGAGCGGATGCTATACTAGCATCGTTACTAGATTGTTTCTATATCATACGTATGTTGAAGATTGGCCGAATTGCACCATTGTTTACGCTGAAGGATCAGAACGGTGAAGAACAGTCACTAAAATCGTATCGGGGCCAATGGACGCTTTTATACTTTTACCCAAAAGATGATACCCCAGGTTGTACGCAAGAGGCGTGTACGATTGCGGAAGTCTACAAAGACTTTATGCGACTCAAGGTGCATGTCCTCGGTATGAGTAAGGACAGTACTCGTTCACACAAAAAGTTTGCTGAGAAATATGAGTTACCCTTCACGCTTCTGTCTGACCCTCAGATGGAGATAATGGATAAGTACGGTGCCTTGGTTATAAAAAAGATGTATGGCAAAGAGGTTCGGGGAACAAACCGAATCTCATACCTCATTGACCCGCTCGGTAAGATTGCGATGGTGTATCCAGAAGTAGATCCCGCTAATCATGCTCTTCAATTACTCAAAGACATCAAGCGACTACAGAAAGAGGCGAAGGCTGCAGCCCAAGCAGCTGCTGCTTAGTTTGGTATACTAGAGTGATGTGGCTACGCATTAGTGTCGGTGGTGGACTCGCGGCGCTTCTTGTTCTGGCTTTCTTTAGTGGTGAGACACCACGACTTGATCGTGACTGGAGTCTTGATCAGGCGATACCAGCAACGGTCACGTTTTCTGGTGATATGGTGACGATACAAAATGTGCGTAATTTTACGTACCGCTCAACAACCGACTATACCCCTGGCTATTACGACACCACCGTTAATCTTAATGATTTAGAACGAGTTGAGTATATTGTTGAACCGTTTGGTGACATCGGCGCAGCGCATACCTTCCTCACGTTTGGTTTTCGTAACGGTCAGCAGATTGCTATTTCAGTTGAAATTAGAAAGGAGAAGGGAGAGACCTTTTCAGCTTTCCAGGGCCTACTCGATGCGTACGAACTTATGTATGTGATAGCAGATGAGCGCGATGTGATTAATCTTCGTGCCAATCATCGTCGTCATGATGTCTATCTTTATCCAACGACTGCCGATAGGGAGCAAGCGCGCGCGTTGTTTGTACAGATGCTTACTCGAGCCATGAAGCTGACCGAAGAACCAGAGTTTTATAATACCTTCTTTAACAATTGTACGACGAACATTGCGGCTCACATCAACGATCTTTCTCCGGGGCGAGTACCATTTGATCCGCGACTTATCTTGCCTGAACATTCTGATGCGCTTGCACAGGAACTTGGTTTTATAGCTCAAGAGATTTCGCTTGCGGAAGCGCGAGCTCGCTATCGGGTGAATGACCGTGCCGCTACAGCACCGCTTGATGAAACGTTTTCACGAGTGATCCGTGACACGGCTCGTTCTCAGACGGAGACGGATCAAGTGGGTGAAGTAGTTACTGTAATTGATGGTGACACCATCGAAGTCCGTATCGCGGGAGTTACAGAGCGCGTGCGCTATATTGGTATTGATACCCCCGAACTTAATCTTGAGGGACCGTCCCCGGAGTGTTTTGCCGTTGAGGCAGCCGCTAGAAACAGAGCTCTGGTTGGGGAGCAGTGGGTAAATTTGAAAGCCGATACTACAGATAAAGACCCTTACGGAAGATTGTTACGATACGTGTTTGTTAACGGTAGTGATGTAGGTGCAACGCTCCTTTCGGAGGGGTATGGAAAGAGTCTAGCGATACCACCGAACACTGACCAAGCGGTATGGTACGAGAAAATGGAGTTAGTGGCCAAAGAAGAGCGGCGGGGTATCTGGGGCGAGTATTGTGCAGGGTAATACATTGCTTTTTTAGCAAAAGCATGGTATAATATTAAAACTATAAATTAATAGTTTGTAATGTATACACCTATGTTTACTCATCAGCTATCGTATAAATTCGTTGCTCTAACGCTCGGGGTAACCTTCTTTTTTTCGCCGTTAACTATGTACGCGGCAACTACCTATACTCCGCGTACGCAAATTGAGATGATCGCGTATCTCCAAGGAGTACTTGCACAACTTCAGGCGCAACTTGCTGCACAAAAAGCTGCTGATTCAGGTACGACAAAGTACAGTACCCGCTCCACGCCGAATCCGTTCTTTGTGAACGTCGTTTCGCTCCCACCAACCAGTGTTTCTCGCACTCGAGCCACACTTAAGGGTGAAGTTGACAAGGGTGGTTCAGCGTATCTTGATGTCTGGTTTCAGTACGGCGAAGGTAGCAGTCTTTCACGAACTGAGGATGTGCCACAGATTATAAAAGGTGGTCGACAAGCCATTGTACTTGAACTCGATGACCTCGATGAAGACACAACGTATAGTTATCGCATTGTTGCAGAAGATGAAAGAGGATATCGGCAGTATGGGCAAACCCGGACTTTTACCACCATTGCATCAGCATCAACTCAGTCATTCAATGGTCGTCCAGCAGCCGAAACAGAAGATGTTATGAATATTCGTGCAAGCAGTGCCGACGTGCAGGGGTTTGTGAGTATGAATGATTACCTACAGGGTATCGCCTTCTTCGTTTACGGTAGTGACCGTGGAGATGTTGAAGAAGCTGAAGACTACGATTCGTTTAAGGATATTCCGATCTCAGCAGCAATCGTAAATAAGAAATCTGTGAATAATAAGTTCACTGGTCGCAATACGGTGAAAACTGGTATCGGTGGCCTTAGTCCAGCTACGCGCTACTATTACCGTGCCTGTGTTGAGTACTATTTCGATGACGAGCTCGATAATCCAAGGTTACAGTGTGGAGCGGTTGAAAGTTTTACAACTCTTAACTATTAAAGCCTCATAAAAAGGCACAAAACCCGCCGTTTCGTAACGGTGGTTTTTGTTTGGTACCGAATTAATGTTACGGGGAGATATTTTCCTGAGCGTTCTTTATGCTAAAATCGTCACATGCCAAATTTGCATTCTTCAATCAACAGCATGGGAAAAACAGTGACACAAATCATTCACTTTTCAAATGGTAACAAAAGAACTTTTACGGGAATCATGACCGAGACGATCAAACAGGGTGAGTTTACAAAAATGCAGCTCATCGATGGTCGGATGTTGATGGTTAATACTGCAAATGTTGATTGTATAGAAGTGTTTGATGAGTCGATTGATGTACAAATGCAATAAGTGCCGTGATGGTATCTCTAAAAATTCATGCAGGACATATTACTGGCGACTAACAACCAAGGTAAGGTAGAACGGTACGCGGGCCTTATTGAGAAGGGAGGTATCTCGAGCCGATTACATACCCCTGCGAAGTTAGGAATTGAGGCGGTTAGGGTCGAGGAAAGCGGCACGACCTTGATGGATAATGCAATTCTCAAAGCGAGAGCATATTTTGGTAAAACAGACATGCCGATTTTGGCTAACGACACGGGTTTCTGGTTGGAAACTGAAGGATTTGTTACCGCCCCGAAGCGAGTTGCCCTACAAGGAGAAAGCGAACTAACGCTTTCCAAAGAACAAGTTTCTGAACGATTACTGACCTTCTGGCAGAAGAAAGCAGCAGATAATGGAGGTCAGGTCATTGCCGCCTGGGTTGATGTCTTTGTTGTGCTCTGTCCCGATAATACCCTAAAAACTGCTGAGGCAAGACGAGAAGTGATACTAACTGATACTGTCTTTGGTAAACCTCATATCGAGCTGCCGGTGCGGGCGTTGTATATCTCGAGAATAACAAATAGGCCAGCGATCACGCATACCGAAGCTGAAGAGATGCAAGAAATGCAACCCATCACCGAGGCTCTGAGAAAAGTGCTTATTTTGTAATACCCCTATGGTATTTCGTGCATTCAATAGGGGAGTTACTGTAGTACGAATTGGAACCAAGTTATAAGACAAGTCTTAAGTTTTAGATAAGAAAAACCCGCCTGTACTAGCGCGGGGTTTTCGGGCTGGTAGGTGCGGGTGTGACTCAGCGACGTCCGGGTAGGATCTGTGCCGGCGTGCTGCAGAGGGTCGTCATGGCAATCGCGGTGCCGCTGAGCATGATGCCTATCCAAGCGAAGGCGCCGTAGGGAAGTTCGCCTGTGAGCTTGTGCATCCCGTAAGACACCATGGCCAAGAAGACGCCGACAAGCATCACCATCAACGCGATGACTTCGTTCGCGTTCTTCTTGGTGTAGAAGGATGCAGTGAGAAGCATCAGCGATGCCGGCACCGCTGACCAGAGCATCAGGCTCTGGCCGATCGATAGGTTGTTCGATGTCGAGAAGCCCCAACCGAAGATGGTCAGGCCGATGATGCCGAAGATGGCAAAGGTCAAACGGGAAGTGATGGTCATGGAGGACTCCAAAGTGGTCGGTTGATGAGAAGAACGATGCAAGACTGGCAGTCACTGCATAAATATTATAATACAATATTTATGCTATTTGTCAATTTTACTTTACGTTGTACAATTCAAATATGCTGAGGAGTTAGATATCGATAAGATCACAATAGAGATACCTTTACCTGGTAAAATCGAGGAAGTATTAAAGTACAAGCGGCCGCTGGGGCCGCTTGAAATCACTTGAGAAAAGCTGATGCTGCGAGAGCTTCTCTTCGTCTGAAAAACAATTTTCGGTCATAGTGGACCTTGAGCATATCGCCGACACAGAACCAGTCAGCGCAGAGTCTGGTGAGAAATTCACCTGACATGTCTGCTGGGCATCGTGCACCAGGTTCAGGGATGCACTTTTCCACCCCTGTGAAGTGACGAGTTTTTCCGGTCGTACTTACCGTTCCTGTATCAAAGGGTGCTCCACCTCGGAGGATGACGACAGCATCCGATCCTGTCTCTCTCCAAAAGTTGTCAGCCAATATACAAGCCTGTTGTATATTGGCGCAACGGAAGTGCTTGTTTCCTCTTGATTCGACAACTTCGAACTCCAGCCATTCCACTTCGTGAGTAGTCATGAGCTAACTCCATTTGGTTACCTGGTGATGTGAAGGGTACTTTATTATGTTATGTTTTGCAATTAATTTCCT
>JACCDR012288193.1_pt1 | contig 29668 bp, 34 predicted proteins | sample 7446431 | NCBI WGS metagenome assembly JACCDR01 (sample SAMN15323443, study PRJNA562643) | freshwater metagenome | isolation source: river surface water | place: USA:Blue River Watershed | collected 2017-08-17
ATCCCACGACCAAACCAACGAGACATAGCCAGCGAGGAATTGCAACATGCTTGCAATACTCAGCATAAAGGCGATAGCCGTGATGGGATTAGGCAGATTTGAGAGCTGCATGGTCATCCTCGGTTTCGTCGCTCGCATCTTCATAAAAATCAACAGCATAGGCTATGACCGAAATAAGCGACAATACGAGCGTTGCAACAGCCCACAGATACCATGACGGCGTTGGGTTTGCTGAGACGCGGGTCATGTCGTTAATCACTGAGAAGGTATAGAGGCCAAGCAACAGGCTCGTGCCAAGGCCAACGGGCTTCACATACTGATGGGTGAGCACCAAGAAAATCAACATAGCGGCCAAGGCCATAGCATTGGCGACAATGAGTAACAGAGCAATTGTTGGCATGTCATCCTCACTTTGTAGAATCATCCATATCCGATAGAACGTCATAGAACGCATCATACCATGCGTCGGGCTGCTCGAAGTGGCGGCGCATGTGGCGGTCAGCACGGGTATGCAACCCCACAATCAATGCACAGGATATGAGCAGGGTCAGCCCAAGCAAGAGATATGATGGGTTTCCAACCAATGCTCGCCAACACATCAACAGTGTTGCTATGCCATGGGCAAGAACGATTAGGAGCCACAGGATAAGGTGCGACATATTCGTGAACCATGTTACCGATAGCACCAACCAAAAACCCACGATAGCCCCAAGATTCAAGCCAAGCAGCACACCAAGCACGATAATCATACGCTGTCTCGCTTCCGCAAAATATCGCCAACAGTTTTGCCAACACGGCGAGCCTTGGCCTTGATGTGTGGTTCGGCCTTTGCAATACCTTCGCGCCAATAGCAGGCATTTATCTTGTCGATATGCCGCCATGGGCGAGCACACATCCGGCACGAATCCTCATTCACACAATTCAGCCGAACAAACAGATCGGTCAGGTGACGGTCAGGATGCTCATGAATGTAGGCCCAACTGCCTGCTGAGACTTCGGCATCTTTATGGGCCGCGTGGTTGCTGCCAACCAAAAAGCCCATCAAAAGCGACAGCAGAATAATCGCACCAACAATCACGGCCAGCGTCAGAGTGCTCATCAATCAATGCTCCTATGACTTATTTAAGGTATCAGTTCGCGATCCTCTTGGCAGACCAACAAGATCACGAATCGCGTACCAGGCGAAGAAGCTTGCTTGGCAGATTCCGATCAACGTGAGCACTTGTTGGGCTGGATCAGCAAACATCAGAATGCTCATATAGAACACATTCAACAGCACAGCCAATACCGTGAGCCAGAGCGGATTGGTGCGCTTGAAATAAAGCGCAATCGCGATCAGGATCAACGAGGCAATAACGAACAACGAGGGCATATAAACTCCTTTGGTGTGTCTCGAACGAGACTTAGCTCAAGAGCCACACGTCTTGGCCGAGCTGGGCTTTGTATGGGCCAACGTCGCCAGCTTCAAATGTGCTGGTTCGCATCACGGCGTTGTTGGCGTGGCTATATGAACGGGCCTTACTTTCGCAATAGGTCTTTGCAGCGGTTTCCTGCAAGAAGCCATAGCGCAGCAAGATGTTGTTCCGGTAGACGCTGTATTTGCCATCCTCAGTCACGACCATGAACAGCGTGCGAGCTGGAGCTTTTGGTGATTGTGTTGGTTCCATGGGTGCTCCTATAAATCAAATTGGTTCAATTCCTCTTGGGTTGCTGGAATCAGCAATGAGGTGGCGTGGCCTGCCACAATACCGCTAATCGCTTCGCAGAACCCCATACTAGCACAGTAGGCTAGCGTGAAGCGTTGGCCGCGTTGGCGCATGGGAATCATGCCAATCCGGCCAAGCACCTCAGCCCGACTCACCTCACAACGGCGAATCGTGATGGGTAAGGTGATCGACTCTGAGCCATTGGTCACATAGATCATCAGCTCGATAACCTCGTTCATGCGCTTTTGCTCAGCGGCCATGTGGCGGCGCAAGCGGTAGTTTTGCACCGTGGTCGCAAGAGCCAACAAGAATGTGCCAACGCCAATGGTATTGGATGTGTTGCCCAGCCATTCCCAAAACTCTTTCATAGCACACCCCTTTCATTCTGGACGCAAGAAAACCGCTCACCCCAACAAGGATGAGCGGAATAGATATAATTAGCGGATGGGTTCCTTACTGAATTGAGCAACTGGTTCACTGCGCCAAAATTCTGTATTGACCGTGACTGACACAGCGCCTGCGGCTTTCGCAGCTTCGGCATTCACCCCGTGGATTTGAGGGTATTCCACGCCCTCAATTACCCACATTTCTGTAGTTGCCGTCGCCATATGCCCATCAGGGCCGTCAAAAACTCGCGCCCAACACACGGTGCGAATTTCAACGTTCATCCCCTCGACCAATACTGCCAATTGGGTAGGGTCGAAGGTGGCACGATCTGCCCACACGCTTTCGCGCCATGCTTGGGCGCTCGCCTTCTCTGCCTTCGCTGTCTCCCAATCTGCCTTGGCTTGAGCCTTTTCTGGCCCCTTCTTCAATTCATTCAACCAATACCCAACGTCGAATTTTTCGACTGGCTCAACGTCATTGGGAATCCATTGTGTATATGTGCCGTCAGTGATAGTGTCATAGACACCGACTGAAAGACCCATAACAAACCGCTGGATAGGCTCACCCAAGGTCACACCTGCTGGCAACTGAATTACACCTTGGCGAATCCATTCGGCCATGGTGTGCATTGGCACATCTGAAATATACCGCTTGGCAATGATACGGTCAGGCAATTCTTGTACGAACTGAACCTCATAGAATCCATCTTCGGTTATTCCAGGGCAAATGATTAGTTTGCCTGTAATGTTGTGGGTTGGCTTGTTTGGGCTGAAAAAGTACCAGTGGGTTTGGGGTTTAGCGTTCATTGTGTGCTCCTTTATAAAAATACCTCATACCTTGTGAGATGAAGTATAGCGATACACGATAAAAATGACATCACCCCAACGGGTGAACCGAAGGGGTGGATTTCCAACGCTCTTTTGGCTAGCGTCACCGTGCCCAACCGCCCCACGCCTCAGCCATCCGGCGTGAGGATACATAATCTTCGGCTTCCCACCAATCGAGCGATACTTCGCCCGTGTCCTCGCATTCATCCAAACTATCAAAGCCTGAATCGAAGTGACAGACAACCATTTGCCCCGTGGGCAGTTCGTAGATGGTTGCTTGGTCGAGATGTTCTACTGGCTCCATCTCGTTCTGCTCAGCAATGTATTCCAGCGCCTCGGCAAACCGGATGAATTTCGTGCGAGCAATGAAGCGAGCCTCGTTGGTCAAATGGTTACACAACACAGCCATATCAACGTCGGTCAGGCTGGGCGTATCCACGCCGAGAATCAATTGATCAATCATGGTGTGCTCCTTTGAATAGAGAATGTCATCTGCAATCAAGCATAGCGGAAGTGGGGTTTTGAGCGCATCACCTCTACAGGGGATTTTGTGGGGGATAAAATGAAAACCCCGCAGCCTCAGATGAGGATACGGGGTTGAGCGAGAGAGAACCATGCCTCTTGAGTATAGCAGGTCAATGCCACACGTCAAGCGTGGATTGGCGGCTTTTTAGTCTTAAGCCGCGTGATCAATGCCTGCTGCATAGAGGATTCGCTGATTGATTCATTGCCATCTACCTCAGCCAATTGTGTGCCGTGATCAACACCGTCGAGCACCAAATTCACTTGGCGGCGCTTGCCAGTTACCAACTCATCCATATCGGTATCAATGGTTTTATCGAGCAGTAAGAAGTAGACATTAACCAGTTTGAGTTGGCCGATCCGGTGGGCACGCTTCATACATTGGTCAACGTCTTTAGGTGTCCATGGCATTTCAAGGAATACCACGCCACGGGCTGACACGAGCGTATGGCCCTCAGCTCCCACCATATCGCTCAAGATCATTAAGCGACAATCGGGATCGTCGCGAAAGCGATCCTTTTGCTTTTCGCGTTCTTCTTTACTATCACTTGAGATCAAGCGTGCGGCCCCTGGAAACAAACCGATCAACTGTTTCTGCACCGCACGGTGGTGGCAGAATACCAAGAGCTTTTCGCCTGAATCATCAAGATAGCCTTGAATCCATTTGACCGCCTGATCCATCTTGAGTTCAGCGGCGAGCTGGCGGAGTGCTGCAATCCGCGTAAGCGCTGCGGCTCGTTCTGCTTTGCGGCTTGCCTCTTGGCCCCGCCGCTTGATCGCCGCCTCGCGCTCTTTGGGGCTGAGTCCTTGAATCGACAGCGTGAATGCTGCATCCTTGGTCGCAAGATCAGCAATCCACGCAATCGTATCCGCTTCGGCTTGATCGTATTTGTTTTGAGCCGCAGCGGGTAGTTTGAACCAGACCCGACTCATGAGCAGCGGCGGCAATTCCTTCATGACTTGGCTCACCGTCCGGCGCACATAGCACGTCCGGCGTAAGCGATCATGTAATTCCTCAGCAACGGCCTTGGGAACCGTGCCAAACTTCCAGCCATAGCGCGTCTTTTGGCCTGCACAGTATTTATTACGGTATTCCGTAAAGCCGCCAAAGAGGTTAATCATGCCAATAATATCGAGCTGGGTTGCCAACTCAATCGGATTATTCGTCATAGCCGTACCAGTGAGGCCAACGCGATAAGGGATATTGAGGCGATTGACGATCTCCCATACGCCACGAACGCGGTTGGTGTCATAGACCCGCACCTTTTTGCCACTGGTGGGATCGCGTTCTTCGGTGGTTCGGTGCTCTTTGAGATAGTGAAATTCGTCCATGATTACACATTTGACGTTCATGCCTGCAAGATCATTGAGGATGCCATTTTTCCAGCGCTCGTAGACAATGCTGTAGGGAATGATCACCACATTCGCGCTGAACACATCCATGGTTTTGTGTTTATAGCCCGATAGCACGGCAATGCGAAGATCACCCTTAATCCACAGCCGCAATTCCTTGGCCCAGTTATAGGCGAGCTGGGGTGGGCAAAAGACCAGTGCAACGCCATCCTTGAGACTTTTGGTCACATAATCAATCACGCCAATGCCTTGAATGGTTTTGCCAAGGCCCATCTCATCCCCAATGATGCAGCCTTTTGATTTGAGCGCGTAGGCAATGCCCGCCTTTTGGAATGGAAACGGCGTGCCCGTAAGATTAGGAAACTCCATCTCACTTGCTTCGGCTTTCGATAGCTCGAACAATACTTCCTGGCTATCGAGCACGCCTTGAATGGCTTCGCGAATGCTGGCCGGAATTGGGGTATTAGCCCGCTTGCATAAACGCTCAACACTCTCTACGGTGTTGCGGAGAATAGGCAAGCTATACTCGCCGTCTTTACCAGTGGCGAGCGGAAGCGCTTTGACTGATCCCTCAATCGAGCTACTGACCGCGCACTTAAGCACCATGCTCGTACCATCCACCGTCACATCAAGGCCAGCAGGCTGATCTTTATAGCGTTTGTAGAGTGCATTCAGCCATTGCTTCGCTGCATCTGAGAGCACGAATTGGGGACAGGTTTCAAGCAAGGCGAGCATGGGCAGATAGTTGCGAAGATCGTTGGTGATCACCCAGCGGCGTTTGGGCATAGCCTCATAGCGACGGCCATGAAAACTCTGCATGAGTTTGACCAGCGATTCATCATAAGGAAAGTAAATCTCCGCACTATCCCCCACGACCTCGATACGATACGGCGCTTCGCCCAGTGGTGCGCCAGCAAACGCTTCCTCAACGGTGGGCGGAATGGGGATACTGAATTGATCAGCAAGCAAGCGCAATTGCTTCACGCTCTCTGTGTTGAGGGGGATGGCATAGGGTTTGCCCTCCCGTTGGCTGAGCCATTGGCGACCTTCGATTTTGAGATAGGGATCAGCCGCCCGAATCAGCGACCCGCTCAAGTAGAGTAAGACCATCCCCGTTTTGGGATGCAGTTCAAAGCGTGCTTCAACCATAACGCCTCGCAATCGGTAGTTAAGAATCAACAAATAGTGTATCACGGCCTATCCACGAGCACACAACACCCCTATGGGTGACAGCGCGTTGACATCCTTCGTAAACTAAAGCTGCGGCTGAGCCGTTTTGTTATTCCAAGTGAGGCAGACCATGGGAAAACGAGGAAAGCGGCGTAAGCGCTCAGCCGCAGCGACAACGCCCGTTGTGACGGCTGACAATACAGCCACAAACTATACGAAAAAGCGTGGCATCCACATTCGGAAAGTAGCAGCAGCACCGCGTGGCGTTGAAGAAAAGCGCTATCTTGCCACCATCATGCAGAATCAAGGCACTGGCAACCGTCTTTCAAAAGATGAAAACGGTGTGCTTCGCATGACCAGCGACCGGATGCTGTATGGCGAAGGGACGGTGATCAACCAGCAATTCGCGCCCAGCTACTTGCGATCTTTCAATCTCCAAGAGCTTGATATTTATGCGCTGACGCTCAAAGACCCCTATGAACTCGTAATGGAGCTGGCCGATATTTCACCCGACATTTCGCGGGTCATGTGGGATTGGCTGCGGCTTGCCAATTGTGGCTGGAAACCGCCACGGGCTTATCGGGATAATGACAAAGACTACCCCAAGGCGCAAAAAGCGCTCGACGCATTTCTTGAGCGCATGAAAGAGCACCATGGGTCGCTCTCTGTGCTCATTAATCGCCTACTCATCAATGCGGGCATTTATGGGGGATTCTTCACCGAATTACTCATGAATGATTCGGGAAAAATGGCCTTGGATATTTTGGCGGTTGATCCTGCTGTTGCTCGCTTCAAGCGCGTCAAAGACCCTGTGCGCGGCATGAGTTGGCAGCTCGGCCAATATAACGAGCGCGGCCAATGGGTTGATCTCAATGTGCCCACCGTCAAATATCTACCCATTGACCCGATTGGCAGTAGTCCCTTTGGCCGACCCATCTGGACAGCCGGACTGTACGCAAGCCTGTTCTTGCTCGGCATGCTGTATGATCTTCGCCGCGTCGTGGCTCAACAAGGCTATCCACGCCATGATGTTGCAATCAACATCAAAGGCATTCTCGAATCCATGGATGGTGAGTTAAAAGCCAAATACATGACGGATGGCGAAGCCTTTGATCAGCTCGTAGATGATTATATCCGTGGCACAGCCGCTGCCCTTGATGCACTTGCGCCAGATGATGCATTTGTCCATACCGAGAACACCACAATCAATCGGCCCGTTGGCGCGAGTGGAAGCGACTTGAAAGCACTGGAAAGCCTGATTAGTGCGATTGAACGCATTGCCGTGCGTGGCCTCAAAACCATGACTTTTTTGCAGAACGTCAATGCGAACGTGGATGCCCAAACGGCCAACCGCCAGTGGGAAGTCCACACCAAAGGCATCCAGGCGATTCAAAAGATGCTCCAAGAATTGCTTGAGGTCAATTGCCAGCTCGCGCTCCAAGCAGAGGGGATGAATGCCAAAGTCGTATGGGAATTTGAAACCGTCCGGCTCCAAGAAATGTTGCGCGACGAACAAGTATTCCAAATGAAGTTGGAAAATGCGGCCACGGCCCGTGACGAAGGCTTTTTCAGCCAAGAACAAGCGAGCTATCATGCCGTGGATGGCAAGCCCGACAAACCAGAGCCGCGTGTGTCAAAACAACAACAGCAAGCACCCGTGGGCCAACCAGCCAACCAAGGTGTAGAACCGCCAGCCGCAACCGCTGGCACGCCCGAAGTATCGGATGATGAATCAACCGCTAAAACCAGTAATGAGGATGCCTAAGTATGAACATTCGTTCACTCTACCCACGATTTACCCGCTATAATATGGCTGCTGACACCCCAAGTCCTGACTATCAGCACGAAAGCCAGCGCGGCGAAGAAGATGTGCGCGACGAAATTGATCAAGCCCACGCCGATAACGGCACAATACCGGAGCCAATCAATCGTGTGCGCGGCGGTCAATCATGGAATCACACGATTGTGCCAGCACGACACCCCGAAGGTCGGATGCGGAATCGCGCCATGGATATTGTTGGCCCACATCCATTTGTGACCCCAGTCGCCAACGAGGAAAGCAAGCCTCAATAACCAGCCAATCAAATCACCCGTTTTATCACCCTAGCATTCACCCGCTGGGGTGATGTGTTTTAAGATGCACTCAGCTATACTTCATCTCAGATACAACGTTTATATAAGGAGTAAACAATGGAAACCCAATATGTAATCGACCTGCTGAACGAACTCGCTAATCAAACCGCTGTAATCAACAACTGCACCTTACCAGAAGCCCTCGAAATCGTGTGTGATACCCAAACTGAGCAATTTGGTTTAGAAGAAATCAGTGATGGTGGCAACTTCCGAGACTTCCAAGCGCCCAATGGCGACACCGTGACGTGCTGGTTTGAAAACAACAATCAAGCTATCTTATTAGAAGATGGCGAGATCGGGTTCGAGTATTCATACTGTGAAGCGTTGGCCTAATATTCTCTAATTCTTATAAGGAGCACACCATGCAATCACCACTCAAAGTAATTGCCAATTGTCTGAACGCGCTCGCCCAAGAGTATGCAGCGACCCATCAAACCAATCTCACCGACGCAATCAAGCACGTCGCGTGGGAAGAAACGCAACAACTTGGATTCCATATCAGCGCCCACCAGTACCATAAGATTGTGCTCAAGAACACCAAAACCGAAGAATTAATCGAAGCATATTTTGAGGCTTCCGAAGAAGGGGAAGCAGGATTTTACCCAGTCCATACCAGCCAAGCAAGTGTGCCATGGCAACAAAATCTCGCAACGCTTGGGAATACCCAAGCAATCGTGCAGTTCATTCGCAACAATGCTGTTGAAGTTACCCATGAAGGTGTCACCCACAAATTTTTCAACGCCATGCCCCACACCGTGCGGTTGGGTATTCCTGTAGACAATGGGCGTGGTGTCCATCAAATTGCACGGGTGGCCTCATCAGGCTATATTGCTGAGGCCATTGTCTCAGAACACGTCGATAACAGCACAGCCATTACGACCGTGCGAACATCATATGATTGCAGCACTGACGTATTGGCTGCAATTGCAACTGTTGAAATGTACGATAAGATTCGCACGCTCATGACCCACGACGCTGCCAAGGGTTTTCACACCGCTGGATACACGCCAATCCTTATTGAATTTGGGGTATACCATTGGGATCGCTTCGCTGTTTATAAAGGATAATACTCAACCAAAAGCCCCACTTGATTGACTCAGGTGGGGCTTCTTCGTGCCTACAAATTGGCAGCATGTTCGATTCGGCGTAACGCCTCATTATAGGCTTTCTCGCGTGGGCCAGCAGACTTGCCAATGTCGTGCTCTTTGATGAGTTGGTCAATGTACCATTGGCGCTTTTGACCAGGGTAGATCGTGTGCAACGCATGCACAGCATTATCAAAGTCATTCAAACCCGCCAGCGGCTTAACCACCAAGGTATCAAAATCAACCGTGATTCCTGCCCGAATATCATCCAGTGTCCGAGCGGCCCATGGCCGTGGTGATCCCGTAGAGCGAATCGGCGGCACAATCGGCAATTCCTTGGGAAACCACAAGTGCTCAGCATTGGCGGCGGTATAGGGCCGTTGGTTGAGATTCGTGCGATCAATCAAGGTTTCAGCGCCACCATAGAGCTTCGGACATTCAAGGCTAGCAACCCAAATATCCCCCTCACGTCGCGCCAATTTGACCTTTGAGCCAAGGCGCAAGAATGAAAGATTCTTTCGCAAGTCGCCCTTGCCTTCTAGACCCAACGATTCTACTTGATCGGATTGTGACACCACAATCAGGCGCATGTTGACCTTGCGAGCTTCACTCGTAAAGTTCTTGATAATCTCTCCCCATGTTGGGCAGTTGTCATTGACCGATAACACTTCATCCACAATGACGGTGATACTTGGGCCGGTATCAGGATCGCCTTTCTCAAGTTTGAATCGACGATTCATTTCGCCAAGCAACGCTTGGAGCCATGCTTCAATCTCGCCAAAGTTGCGGCCCCAGCCCACAATATACGGCTTGAGCGCTCCCCAATCGTTGCGAATAGCATGGGGATCAATCACAATCAACAGATCGCCGTGCTCGATTCGTGTGCCAATGATCGGCAGCAGCGTCGAGGTTTTGCCCGCATCCGTTTCGCCAACCACAATCAAATGAACAACCTTCTCATAGACTTGGCGAATCCATGTTGCTTGCTGCACCGCAATGCCACTTGGCACAACCGCTGCATCTTGGTCAGGCGCTGGCAGCACTTGCACGGCTTGGCTTGGTGGCAAGGCCACAGGCGGCGCGACCACGGTCGTCACTGGTGGCTGCATTGGCGGCTGTTCCTTGACGCGAATGGGCGGCTGGAAGCGATCATAGCGATTCGTGGATGGCGTATGTTCACGGCGGCTGGCATCTGCTCGCAGAATCTCATGGCGAATCGCTGGCGGATCAGCGGCGCGAGCACGGCGGGCACTATCGAGCAATGCCTGAGCTGCTTGCTTCTTTTCGCGCTTCGCTCGCACCTTTTGATAGTGCTCTTGGCGCATAGCCGCATCATGGCGCATCAATTGTTGAGCTGCCAAGTTGGGCCAGCTCACATCTTGGCGAAAAACCACCGCAGCGGGCCAGCGCATCCAACCAGGCAGATCATGGTAGCCCTTTTGGTAGGCAACCCAATTCTTGATCACGATAATGGCGAACAGCGAAGCCAACATGCCAAGGCCCAACGTCCACCATTCTTGCGAGGTGAGCGGCGGCTGTGACGGCCCTAGTGCCTGCAAAACAATAATATTCATTAGCCCCGCTCCTTTCTGCGCTCATAGCGTGTTTGTGGCATGCGATATTCTTGAGGAATGTAGCCCGTTGCCAGATGAATCGGCTCATTGGGATCAAAATCGTCCATATCCTCATACGCATCATCTTCAATCGGCGTAAACGTGGCCTCACCCTCATACACTGGTTCTTCGTCGAGCTGAACGGCGCGACGTGGGGTCGTAATCGGATCAATCTTCTCCCAATACAAATCCTTATTAGGAAACAGCTTTGATGGTGGGCGATTCGTGATCATCTGCCATGCCCAGCGCAAAATGAACTCTGGCAAGAACGTGAAGCTGAGTCCAGCAACCATTGCGACGATCACCTTGATCGTCGTGGTCAATTGAATCACCACACCCGACCCAAGATCAAGCGCATCACGCATCCGTAAGTATGACATGGTGGCAAGCACCGTGGTCAGAATATCGAACGCTGCTACACCAAGATAGAAGCCTTGGTGCTCTTTGGTTCCATTGCGCCAGAACGAAATTTCAACGACGCTAATTCCAAGTGGCAATACCCACAACAAGGGTACGCCTGACCAACGCAGCCACGAAGCAGGCAGCACCATTTCAAAGAACAGCACCGTACAGCGTGCACCTAAGTACCATAAGGCACAGCCGAGTAAAAAGACGGTCACATAGCCCGCATAGTAGGTGATGAAGGCGAATACCACATCAATCCAATACTTGAGCGAGCGGAAGCTGTATTCCGACAAGTCTGGTTGCCCACGCGCACGGCGCGTTGTTGGTTGGGCAGTTCGTGAAGCCATTGCATAGTCCTCTTATGTAAACTATTGTTCCTATGCAGATGCTACCACACCCTCATCCCAACAGCCCAACGGCGCATCCTGCAAGGATTCAATCAGTGGGCACGTAATCTTAATGTATGGCAAGAGCATCAAGGCGAGCACCCGTTGATCGTAGAGCCGAATCCGCTGGCTCTGCTCATTGAGCACATACGCGCTTGGCTCGATATGCAATTTCTTTTTGATCAGCACCCGAATGCGAGCAGCGGTCAATGCACAAAGCCCAGCCGCTTGATCAGCCGATAGTAATCCCACGGGCTGATCGTCAAACGAATAGATAGGCAGCGCGTTGGGATCATCCTCAGAGAGTGAAAGCTTGCTCCACACCAAATCCTTTTTCATATCGGCAGCAGAGCAGTGCGCCACCTCATAGATCGTTGTGGCATTATGGCAGCGGCACACCCACACAGGCCCATAGGCCAGCCCATTAAAACGCTCTTGCTTGATATAGATCGGATTTGGCTCAATGTCGTGGTTCTCACCAACGAGGATGCCGCAAAGATAGCATGTTTTGTGGCCTGTGAGTGGCTTATGGCAACAATCACAAATGCCACGACTGGACATTCGCTTGCGGCGGCTCGGTGCGGCCTTGCGTTCATGTTCAGGAATAAGGCTGGCAACATCAACAGGGGTTTGCGGCACGTCACTGGTAGCGAGCGGGTGACGTGGCATGCGTGGTTTTTCAATCGTAAATTTTGATCGTTTGGTGGTTGTGGCAGGCATGGATTCCCTCTCTCGTATAGTATAATCGGTATAACAGACTATTCCTCATAAGAAAGCGGATAGACGGCTCTCACCCCGTATATCCGCTCGTTATACTTAGTATCCGACCGGATAGGTCGTGCGAACGTGCGGTGATTGATAGTTGATTGGCTCTGGCTCACGGTTCGATAACCAGCAATTGGCAGCGGGAATATAGAACATAGGAAAGGTCGTGCCTTTTTCGCCATTGCGATTCTTCATGATTTGAATCCACATCTTCCGCTTCTCAAGCGGCTTGTTGGGATCATAGCTCGTTGTCCGGCCATCATGATAATCATTCCAGTCATCTTCATCCACGCGATTCTGTTGTGGCCCTTTGGGTTTGGCTCGCTTTTTAAATGGCGGGCCATCATCCTCAACATCCTCAGCCTTGCGGTCAGGGTGTATCATAATCGTGGTGGTTGAAAGATAAGCAAATTCCTTCGAGCCAGGCACTTGCGATAAATCGGCTGCTTGAGCACCTTGGAATTTTTCAACCTCGGTTGCCGCTTCGGATAATCCAATGACGGCCCACACCGAATCATGCTTCATCAAGTCTTTGAGTGCTTGGGCATTATATTCAATATGCTCATTCCGGCTGAATCGAAGGTTCGGCTCAAAGCCAAGATACTGCACATAGTCTACCACAACGATTACGGGCTTCCCGAATTGCAAATACAAACGATTTGCACGAGCCTTGATTTGCGAGACGGTGTGTTGGCCGAAGATTACGCGAATATTGGGCACGGCCTCTGGCATGAGTCCTGTTGCCATCAGCCATGATTCGCGCTGGCGATCTGTTTCGTGGCCCTTGATGAGTGCTGAATACACAATCATGGCCTGTTGCCCAAGAAATTCATAGTCACGGCGGAAGATATTACTTGCCACCATGGATGCGGCCATCCGCGCTGCAATATGACTCTTCGGCACTTCTTGCGACACATACAAAAACATATGGGTGTCACGATTGACGAACGCAGCATGTAAGATCGCATCTGTTACCCATGCAGTTTTGCCTGTCCCTGCTGAGCCAGCAACCAGAATATAGTCACCTTTGCCAATACCGCCCATGTGCTTATCCGCCGAGGGCTTCCCATAGCTAATTGCAAGCTCTGGCTTTTTGTTTGCCATATCATCAGCAATTTGACCGAGCGATTGCATATCGCCTTCATCCGCAATGGTGTGGATGCGATTCAGGCTTGATTGCACTTGGCCCAAGATCGCTTCACTATCCATATCGGGGTTTTGAGCTGCATGCTGAATCGTGTTTGCCAGTGCAGCAATTTCACGCTTCTTATACGCATCATGAATCGCGGCGGTATGCGATTCAAACGCATCCCAATCGGTTCCTTGCATCTGCCAATCGCGGAGATAATTCTCATTGCCAAACAGCGTCCGGCCTTGATGCTCATCTATCCATTGCATGAGCGTCTTTGATTCAATCGTGCGGCCTTTGCTGTGGAGCGCCAAAAGCGCTTCGGCCAAGAGCTGATGCTGCTTGGTTGAATACACACTTGGCGCGAACCACGCTGGCAACCAACCAATGAGTTTGGGATTGAACATCAGCATAGCAAGGTGCTGGCGTTCGAGGTGGAATGGGCTGAAAATTGTGCCCACATCCTCAAGCTTTGGGGTTGGGATATTGGTAGCCGCTGCCGCACATTCCAAATAGCGTGCTTGGGTTTGATCACCATATTCATAGGCCATATCACCTAAGTCATAGCCTTGAAATGAATTGCCAAATGAGCCAAGTTTGGTATTTTCGAGGCCATGGCGGCGCATGGATTGTTGACGGCCAAACGCAGCGCTTTGCCCACGAGTATCGTTATCTTCAAAAACAATCCAATCGCCTTTCCAGCCTTGGCGCATTTCTTCAATGAGGCGGGGATGGATGGTGCTTTGCTCGCCTTCGCCGGAGATCGTGAATACCGGACATTGATAGTATTGTCCGGCCCATGTGGCCGATTCGCCGTTGACGATCCCCAGCGACGTAAAGCCATGCTTTTGCGCGATCTTGATTGCTCGATAAAAGCCATACAGACAAATACCGTGTCCAGGGTCGTGAGCAAACTTCGAGTAGCGCCCACCAGAATCACCTAAAAAGCGATACCGATACTTAGCATTTGGGGTTTTGAACGCAATCGCGAGGCGCTTCTCTTTGGCCTTGGGATCAAGATATTCAACCTCACGCGCACCAACCACGCGAGTTAGATAGTCGAGTGGGATACCGCGCTGCTCAGCATACTCAGCCATAGTGTAGGCGACTTTCTTGGGCGCACTATCGGCCTGCTTACTGTAATGCATTCTTGGTGGTTTGATTCCCAAGCGAAACGCGAGATCGTAGAGTGTCCAGCGTTTGAATTTGTTGGCGGGGTCTTGAATATACGCATCACCGTCACGGTCACGGTGATCAACATATGTGCCTTTTTCGCCGCTCACATCATCAATATGGAGCGCACACGACAAGCTATCACTATTCGCTCGCCATGGTGCATTGAAGCGAACAACTAAGGCTGAGGTAACAGGAACAATCTCGCCATCTTTGCGTTCGCGAAATGCCTGCTTTCGCTCTTTCCATTCTGGTTCATCCGGCATGATGGGCGACGTTTCACCTGCATCTTTGCGAAGGCCGTTGAGACGGCGCAATTCTTCAAGCACACGAACCGCCGTCGAGCTAACGGGCAAATCTTTTTCTGCAAAGGGCATAATATCGGCAAATTCAGGATTGCTTGCATCATAATCGTAGGTCATAGCGTCCCCAAACAAAAGATATTAACAGCAAGACTATCACGATCAGGCTCACTCAGAGATCACCCCTAGAGGGGATGTCTTTAGAATGGCATGGAATCAATATCATCTTCAATGATGGTTGGCGCTGGCTGGGCTTTTGGGGCCAAGGTACGCTTGAACGACACAAATGATGGAAGATCATCTGCGCCCAAGGTTTGTTCGGCGGTATGCCAGAGCGTCATCAACTTGGAATCCCCCACATGGGCTTCGCGCCACAAATCCTTTTTGAGAATCATCCATGGTTGTACATCAAAAGCTTGGTCGAGGTACAACGGCATGGCTGTGGCTTTCAAATGCTCAAGTAGATATTCGCTGACCATGACATTGAGTGCTTGGCGAGCACGCACGATAACCGTGATTTTCGGCTGAACCTTTGCCAATTGGGCTTGCCATTCGGGCAACTGCCAATCAGGGTCATTCTTGTATGCTGACCAATCCTCGAAATTGGCTCGGTCAATCACATGGTTTGGATTCCAGATCGTCCAGCCACCATCAGGAACCATCCGCACCTGTGAAGGGCTGGCCCCTTCGCCAAAGGCATGCACACGATCAAACGCTGCCATCATCTCAGCAAAGCCCACAGGATTATAGTTGTTGAGCGAAATCCACCACACCAGGTGATCATTCCATGCGGCAATATCGGCTTCGGTTGGTAGTGGATAGCGTGCCGCAATCGCCTCAGATGCAGCAGTATTGGGATACTTTTTGACAAATGAGCAATAGGCTTGCACAAAGGGGTGCTTGCTAGCCGGATGTGATTTGCTCACAGGTGACGTTGGGGTTTCCTTGGGCATTTTGCCATCAGCAGGTGCTTGCGGCGCTGGCTCAACAGGCGGCACAGGGTTGCGAGACGCACGCTCTTGCTGCACGAGCCACAATGAGTACCACTTAAATTCTTCTTGAGGCATGATATAGCCCTTGGCAAGCAGTGCCTTGGCAATTGTATCAATGCAGACCCGATAATCGAGCACCCCATCTTTGTAGCGAGCATTGGTACGCTTGGCAAGAAACCCATGATCACAGAGCTTTTGGAGCTGGCGGCGAAATGCGGATTTATCACGGTTGCTCATGCACAGGTTTTGCCATTGGGCCAAGGTGAAGGGGAACCAATCACCTTCGATCAAGCGCTGAGCTGCTACTGCATCAAGATCATGTTGCATATGTGCGGCCCGTTCGGCCACTTCGGCCTTCGCATCCAGCACTTTTGCTACTTTGTAGACAGCCTGATTCAAAATCACCGCCACCACCCAATCATCATTGCAGATAGCAAGGTATTCTTCGCGCAACGGCGCGGACATGGTTCGGCGGGACTGAACAAAGTCCAAATTTAATTGCGGGTCAATATCGAATTTTGCCACTTGCGTATCCTCTCTAACTGTGCTACAATACCTGGGCGTTTCCAATCATACCCCACTTGCGGAGAACCGTCAAGGTCAGTCGAAGCCTTGGCGGTTCGCTTTTTAGCTCGTTTGTTTCTTCGCATCCCACCATGGGATCACCCCGCGCTCTGCATCCTTCTTGGTCAAAAATACTCCTGTGGGGTGTTCAAAGGCTACAAGCCCAGTCGCATAACTTACGCCAATCGCATCATAAATATGGCTTGTAAGATCACGCCGCCCTGTACTCATTTTCCCCGTTGGAGTCATGGGTTTGTAAAATGCCCTACGATAGTTCTTCTCAATTTTCCCAAATAAAGACTGACTTTGGTCATCTCCAAAGAGTTGTGTTACGCCAGCCGTCACCCCATGTTTGTCATTCTCGCCATGGCCCGACACCCATTTTTTGACACGCTTTGGTGGAAAGGCCAACACCGGAGAACCACGAAAAATCTCACGAATACCGCCTGCTAACGTCGCTAGCATGAGCGCACTATCTGCATTGAGGCCAACGAACGGGCATTCATAGCCAACCCATAACATTTGGCCGTCACTAAAATAATTAATATATTCTTGCTTGATACGGGCAATCCGTTCGAGCATAAAATCAAGCCGATCATAGTTATAACGCATCTCCGGCTGATTGAGCGGCAACTGCACGATTCCCGCATCTTTGACCAATGGGGGATAGCCTTCTGCACTCCATTGAATGAGGCCATAGGCTGAGGGTGAATCATAAGAATATCCAAGATCAAACCCAAACGACATGGGCATAGCGTTATCCTTTCAACGAGCCAACCATCTTGCGGCCAACTTCACTCAGAATCACATTCCACGGTACGGCCACACTGCGGCTGACCCATTGCATACCCGATTGCGGCGATTTATTGTGCGCCTGCTTGATGTGATAGCGGCTGAGCCATGCTTCACCCTGCTCAAGCCATACCGATTTGAGAATCGGCCACGGCAGCGCCCAATACTCACCTTGGGGATAGACACCGTAAAACAGCCAATCAATCGGTGCATCTTTTTCAATCCAACCAGGCAATTCAGCGGTCGATTCAAATTCCAGCAAGAGATCACCATAGTCTTTGTCGCGGGTTTTCTCATCAATTGCGATTTGTGTGCCGTTTTCACGGTGTAAAATCACATCAATCCCTGATTTTTGAATCGCGGTTCCGGTTGGCATACGTTCAATGCGAACGATATTCGCAAACGTCTTATGATAAATCGCATCCCACCATGCCAGTAATTCTGGCCGCATAGAGCGATTCATCTCAGCAGAAAGTCCATGAATTTTTGGTTGGCGTGGTGGAACGATATAGGAAACTGCCATAGCCACCTCACAAATATAAGTCCGATTAGGCAGACTATCACACATGGACGAGTTCGCGCAAGGGGTTTCTGAAAATTCGTTTCCTATGATATGCTCTGCCTCATTGATATGTCTCTGTTGAAAGGAAACTCAGGTTATGGCAAAGAACAAAAATCGTCAGGAAGCAGCATTTAGCGTCAGTTTTAGCACCGAAACGCTGAAAACGCACATTGCTCAACATAGCCTCTCGGCTACCAAATCGGTAGACCAAAACGCTGCTGTCTCAGCCATGCTTGGCTTTTATGTTGGTTTTGATACAGGCTTAGTCCTGATTGAATCAAACAACCTGATGCTCGGCCAACGCACGGCCCTGCACGCTGACCTTGAAGTCCTCACTATGCCTGGTGAAGTCGTGTGGCCGTTTGGCTTGCACCACAGCTCACTCAATGACTTTTTGAGCGTTGCCCGTGGTGATACCGTCAAGATCAGCGTCGAGTTCAAAAATCAACCCACGGCCAGCGACGACGATTATCCAAGCCCAACCCATGCCACCCTCGAATGTGGCTCACTGAGCACCCGCTTGCCAGCATTCAATCCCTATAACATGGCAGCGGTTGCGGAAACTTACACGTCCGAACCCACCAGCATGTCGATTGAAGATGCGGATTTGGTCAGCACTATGATTAGCGCGTTTGTGGCTGACCCCAATAAAATTGGCAATGTCCCGTGCTTGGCTGGTATTCACTTGCAAGCAACGCCAATTCTGAATGACAATGGCGAGCAAACAGGCTCACGCCTCTCGGCCACGGCCACCGATATTTTCACAGGCGCACACTATAGCCGTGAAACAACGTATGGCAGCGCTGATTTTCACGAATACATCAATCCGATTCTGTTCTTGGCCTTGAGCAAAGCCGCCAAGAGCGAATTGATCGAGGGAACTATCGAGCTGGGCAAACACAACAATCTGGTTGTTGCCAAAACAGAGCGCGTGACCCTCTGCGTCAATACCTACGCCGAGGATCGTGTGCCCGACATCACCAAATTCTTGGATACCAGCTTCAAGGGGTTGAATAACGGCGTACCCGTGAAGCCGCAATCAATCAAGGTTAGTCGTGATGCACTGCTGCAAGCCTTGAAAGCCTTCAAGTTGGCTCAAAAAGATACCAATGAAGTGCTGATTCAAACCACCATCCGCCAGCCTGACTTGGATAGTGATGGGGTCGTGATTCTGCTGACCAACAGCAACGGCGTGAATGTGGATGTTGCCGTGGAAGTGGATGCAGATTTAGTCAGTGATGAACTGTCTGTCAATGAAGAAGGTGTGTTTGAAACGTCCTACAACTACACTCAATTGATCACCTGTATCCAAAAGGCTGAGGGCGAGTTTATTGTGCTGCACAGCATGCCTTACCCACGGTTCAAACCACACAATGCTCACCCCATGATTATCACCAGCGACAACGAAGCAAGCCCATGGCGCATGTGCGTAACCGAGTTCCGGCCAGCACGCTAATCACCTCAGTCGTCACGCCCCGCTATGCTACACTGCATGGTGGGGCTTCTTTATTTAAGCGAGGATTTATGACACATTCAACGCCAGAACAGATTCAACAGCATGTGCGAAGCTTCATGATTGGCGATCTACCACCTGATCGTGATGAACAGGACACAACGTCCTACGGCCAACCATGGCGCATTTATGGTATTCATGGTCTGCCTGTCCAAATCACCGCAGCGCTATTCAGTCGCTTTAGCCGCACCCACCTAAGTGCGGAGCAACTGCTGAGCACCGAATTTTGGCCTGAAATTCAGGATATTCCCGTACCACGCAAGGCCAGCGCCAATGGCTATAGCCACGAGTTCTTTGATCGCGTGCTCGGAGCCTATGGGGATGAGAGCGTCGCTGAAATGGGCACGCTGGATATTGTGCTTGAAGGTATTCCAATTTGGCTTGCTATGTTGGTACAAAATGCCCGATTTGGCTTTTCCTGCATTGAAAAATCAACCCGTTATGTGCCTGTGATTCAGCGCTCCGAGTTAGTAACACCAACCCAATTTGATGACACCAACCAAGATATGATCAAACGCCAGCGCTTGCTATGCAACGATCTGCAAAAGGCTTTACACAAGCAGCTCATAAAACCAGCGGATGTTTCAAAAGCAGCATGGGAGCGAACACTCCAAGCCCATGCCCTTGATTGCACCCGTGGCCTCTTACCACTGGGCACGGCGACTAATGTGGCTGTCCATGCCAATGCTCGTGCTTGGGCCGATATTATTTGCGATCTCTTGGCGTATGGCCGCGTGATGGGCGATCCCAATGCCACCAAACTCGGTGAGCTGCTTCAACAGGTCTGCCTCACTATGGCCCCAGCGCTCTTTCGCGATTTTGTGGACGGTAAAGGTAAAGAGCGCATTGAGATCAAAATTAAAGCACTCGAAGCTGATATGAAGGCTCACGCTTGGGATGAACAATACGAGGTCGAGCCATGCGCGTTTTATATTAGTCGTGAGTCGCAAGCCGATCTATGGGCCAAGGGTGGGATAGTCCGGCCAACACGGCATACCAAAGTCCCTCGCGACATGGCCCACTCAAGCACCATGACTATGCAGGCCGTCTGCTCAATCGCGGCCTATCGTGACATGCGGCGGGGTCGCCGCTTAGCGTGGAGCCAGCCAGCGACCGCACGCGAAGGGCTTTTGAATATCGAAGAACACCCAATTCTGGCAAATCTTGGCTGGGGTGCAGCGCGGGTCGGTCAAGAGTATATTCATCTGCTTCATGATGTGGCAACCATGACCATTGGCGAGGAAACAAAGGATTGGGAGCAATGGTACAACTTACCGCTTGCAACACCATGCCGCTTCACGGTCACAGGCGATTTACCCGCATGGAGCTGGCTCTGCGAATTACGTAGCACCCAGCAAGGCCATTATGAGTATCGAGCCTTAGCGCAAGCCATGGCAAAGGTCTACATGAATGAGTATCCCAAATCGGTTGAGCGGGCATTCCAGCACGTCGATTATAGCCCATCTGGCTTAGCCCGTTTAGCCACCGAACATAAAAAAGACCACTAGGTGTTACCCTAGTGGCTCCGGTGACGTGGGTTGGTTATGCCTTGCGGCCACCTGCCCACGTTGCGGTTTTCGCAACATCCTCAACCGCCGCCGTGCCCCGCTCAATTGCGGTGATTTCGCCGCTCACGCGACGTTGATCACCATCAACCGAGAAACAATCCTTTCCAACCCGACGCACGTCACGGCCCGTAACCGTAATCGTGTTTTCGACCCCACCATTCGCCACCGTCACGAACCATGTACCGCCAGTTGCCTTTGTCATTGTGTGCCCCTTTCAAGAGCGAACCAACATTCGTTTGTTGGATTGACTGTAGTATAATCGATCTGCATTGCAGAATCATCACCTGTTGGGGTAATTCAACGGGTGAGTTTTTATCACCCCTCGTTATGCAAAACATACTCTATGGTATGGTCGAATCAATAGGACGGCTTCTAAGCGTTTGATAGTCGAGAACGTGCAACTATCGGGATACGGGCGAATTGGGGCACAGCGCGAAGATGGCGCGGGTCAGGCGGCGGAATAATCTGTGATCGTAAACACTCCCGTATGATGTGCATGCCCCATTGCTTGATCATGATCGATTCGTTAGTACAATGCTCACACTTGATTGTTCCCCAAGCCAAGCCCCAATTTGTGCAGTGATAAGGGCGAAAGCCCGCCCGTAGCTTGCGTTAGCAAGCTCTCGCGTAGCGAGGATTCCCCATTACAGCCATTAAGGCTCCACAATCCGATCACGCGCACGGCCTCAACCTTCGGTATAGCACTGCACCAAAATGTTTCCCGTGCTCTTGGTTCAATACCATAACTATCATGATCGCCAACCCATTATCCGTTTTTCAAATCGGTGTTTCTATTGTTTTAGGTCTGTATTGCAAATCAATATTTATTGCCGAATCTATTATTTAATCTTTAAATCGTATTCTTAACTATATATCTTTAATGTGTGGCAATTTTGCCACACCCTAGTAATCGGTAAAATAGAGGATTTTGCTTGTATTAATGCGGCTAAAACCCATTTTGGGCGAAAATTGACCCCGTGGCAATTTTGCCACACCCCTATGGCAAATCTGCCACACCCCATGGCAAAAGCCAATTTACCTGATTCTGATGCGATATTTTGACGTTTTTGTGTGTTGTGGTACAGTGTTTTTGTTGAAAGGAGCATTTCTGGGGATGAAACCACTGGCCGAAGCCATGCCACTTCAAAATTGGGATTCGTCTGTTATTGGTCGTGAGGATCAGCCAATCAAAGCGTTGGTGAAGTTGCCATTTTTCTTGGCGCTCGCTGCAACGTATAGCCAGAACGCGATCAAGTATCCGCTGTACAACGATATGCAAATTGGCAAGCAAGCTCAGGAATTTCGCGCCAACGCGGTTTATGTGGCGCTTGTTGGAAGCCGCAAGGCCGCACGGCGGCGGTATCTGCATCAAAATGGCATTACGCCGCAAACGCATCCCCACCTCATCAGCCCATCTGGCGAATGGAAAATTCCAGGAAACAAGTTTAGCCGTATCTTGCATGGTGTGTATGGTTCGCTGATCGGCCACCTCAAGAATCGCTGCCGTGATGCTGGCAAAGACTTGGTGGTGATTAGCGGGGATTGCCATGGGCCTGATCGTGAAAACCAAGATATTGCTCGTGGCTTGGGGATTCCGGTGCTCCCTATTCCGGCTGATTGGAGTAAGGGCAAAGGTGCGGGGTATATGCGTAATCGCACGTTGGTACGCCACTGCGATATGATGATTGCCTATTGGGATCAGGAATCGAATGGCACAGCTCACAATTTCAAGTTGTGTAAAGAGTTTGGCGTGCCGCTCGCTATTTTGAATAGCAGTACGGTGCTTGATCCGGCGACCGAAGCCAAGGCGGTTATTGACCAGGTGATTCCAGCCCCAGCGCAATTTATTAATCCGGCGTGGGCTACGGATGCCGTCAACGACGATCTGTTTTAGGAGTGCTTGTAATGCGTTATCGTGACCCGCGCAACTGGTACATGGATTTAGCAAACGCCGAAGCGTATGATCAAAAGACCTTTGCTGCTGATGTCGGGGAATACCGCCAACAATTCCTCAACCGTTTGCCAGCTCGCCTGTGGCCGTGTGAAGATGCAACCCGCAAGATTCTTGATCTTGGCTGTGGTGGTGGACGTGATATTCTGGCGTTTATGCGTGATGGACAAGCGGTTGAGGTGTCGGGCATTGAATGGAGTTTGCCGCTGGCCGACAAAGCCCGTGATCGTGGCTGCACCGTGGTCTGTAGCGAACTGGAATATGAGATTGAACGCTTGGCCGCAATCGAAGCGTGGTGGTTCCACGGCATGTGGGCTATGGCCTCACTCTTATGGATTAAGTCCGAGCGAGCATTAACCAAGTTAATCGACAATATCGCCAGCATTCTTGTTGATCGTGGGGTATTATTTATCAGCGTGCCCTACAGCGAAGAAACCAAAGTCGGGCACGACCGTGGCAAGGATATTTCAATTTACCTCTATAGCTATAGTACGTGGCGCACGGTGCTCGAAGGTGCAGGTTTTGTGATTGAGCATGAAACCAAATCACGCGCCGAGTCGAGCGACAAAGAATGGCTTAATCTGTGGGCAATTCGGCATGAAGAATTGGACTAAGGAATTGATAGCGACATAAGGAGTTATGATGCGACCATTAGATGATTCAACCAATGGCCTCGAAGAATCAGCGTTTGAACCGATTAGCGAGCTGGCTTTTACGCAGATCAAGAATCGCTATGTTCATGAGTTGAACGAGGCCCAAGTCTATGATGATCAGATCAAGGCGGCACGCGAGGTTTTTGAAGCATCAATTGCTGCCATTCGCGCTAAGAAAGCTGAGCACGAAGCGAATGCTGAGCAGATTAAGATGCAATTGATTGAGCAGGCACGACTCAATTATCAATCCAGTGGGCGCAAAACGTTTGCTGGCGTGCAATATCGCGAGACGAAGAAAGTGCGCTACGCCAGCGACGAATTTTATGCGACCTTGGCCGAAACCCTTGAGGGCACGCTGCACCGTGATAAACCGTTGGTGAAGATTGTTCGCAAGATTGATGAAGCTGTTCTCAAGGATTGGTATGATGTGCAATCCGCTGCGGGTAATGCGGTTCCCAATGGCCTCAAGGTGGAGATTGAGCCAACCATTGCGCTTGTGAAAGAGAAATAAGTATGGGCACGATCACAACGGATGCTATGACTAAGCTCATGGTATCGCTGCTCGAAGCGCATGGCTATGTGGTTGCCACCGAAGTCTGTGTGATGACTGGTGGCAACACCCGCAATAATGGCGGGCAGCGAATCGACGTGTGGGCCATTCATCCCTATCCATCCAAGAAGATGCTCACAATAGCCATTGAGGTCAAAGCGTCACGGTCGGATTGGCTGAATGAACTCAAAAAGCCGCGCAAGCGTAACTATGCCATGATGTACTCCAATGAGTTTTATGTGGTGGCCCCAGCAGGTGTGGTACTCGTGGATGAGTTGCCGCGTGAGATGGGCCTCGTGACGGTCTATCCCTACGCAGAACATGTGCGGTTTTCGAGGGATACATGGGGTGACTTGTGGGGTTGGGATGCTGAGCGCCAATATACAAGCTGCATGACGGTCAAAGCGCCGTACCGTGATTCGTTCCCGCCGAGCTGGCCGTTTGTGGCTTCGCTCTTGCGAAAATACACCAATGGTCGCGAGCGGAGCGAATAAAGGAGCGTTGTCGAATGATTCATGATTCAGCGATTGTAGCAGCAATCGACTCGCTGGAAGCCTACAATGAAGAATATTTGACTGGGTATCAGGATGCAATCTGGTATGGGCCTGAATCGCTCTGGTATCCGCCAAGTTGCAGAAGGGTATACGACCCAGCCGCTGTTCGGGCATTGTCGATTCGCATGATTCAAACATGGCGCGATTATGGCTATATTGAACTGTTGAAATTGGCGCACGTTGATGGAAGTTGGCGCTCCTATCCCAAGGGGCCAAATCATATTACGGATACGAAGCGTGCCCACTTTGAGGCACTTACAGCTCTTTGTCGTGCGGGGTTACTGAATCAGGTCAATACAGATGTGCGATTCCCTAAGATGAATGGCGGGTATTTACGGATCGAGCAACACTATCCCTATGAGGTTCCTGAATCGTATCCATCTGGCTCAATCTTTGGTGGCAACGGGTTGATTGTGCCCCACATGAATCGTTCAATGTCATTCTTTGAAAACCTGACATTGGCGGGCTATACCTTGGTGTTTGATGGCGAATTTTCACTCTGGTGTTGCTTCATTCCTGGATTTTTGCCATGCTGGACAACGCGCGACCTAGCCCAATCAGCGTGTCTCTATTGGCAATCCTATAAGGCTCGATATGCCGAGGGCGATTTCAAAATATTTGGTTCAGCAATGTATTGCGAAGCGTTCTACTAGAGGAACATCACCCCTGCATTCACCCGCTGGGGTGATGTTCTTTTATGTGGCATGGCCTTATACTTGATAGCAGATTCAGTGACGTATTGAAAGGAACAAGCAATGATTATTCAACCCAAGGATGCATTTCGGCCAGGTGACGGCATAACCACGGTTCCTTCGATTGAGGGGCCAATCGTGGTCGAGCAACGGGGCACACAACTGCGGGTGCTTCGCATCTCGGATGCGCTCATTGCAGGAATGAACGAGCGGCGCAAGGTGCGCTTCGCTCACGACTTAGTTGCTCTCACGGGCGAGTCACTAGATCGAATCTTACTTGGGCTAAACATGGTTCAGGAGCAAAACAAGTTACTGGGCTCACTCACCCGTGCCCAAGTAGAACGATTCCCCGTATCCGAGATTGGCGTTTGGCAGGAAGAAAATTTGGAATGGTGGTGGAATATTGATAGGGGCGAGTTTTACTACGCCCATGAATATAGTTACCACTGCCCCGTGGATAACGTGTCGGATGAGATCAAGGCATTCTTTTTAGCGGGCCAACCGTACTATTCGGAAGAGTTTATGAACGAAGAGTCATCCGATTGGGGCTTTTTCGGCCATGAGGCCAACTTCGCTGCATGGGTTGTGCGCGAATACAATCGAATCATGGGCAAGTAAGCGGATTTTGATAATTGAATTTCAAAGGAGCACACAATGAACAATGCAATCTTAATCGACTTCGACCCCGACTATCATCCAGATAGTCGCCCTGTCCGTTCAATCGAAGTTCGTGCCAATAAATCTAATTTTGAAGCCGTCATTACGGCTATGCAACACGCCGTTGACGGTTATCCATCCCTCTCCGTTCTCAATCTCGTTGAATTTTATCGCATCTGGCAAGCAGCTATGAAGCATGCCCCAAAGATTCAAAGCCAGTTTGCCCTTGTTCTCGATAACGAAGAAATGTCCATGGAAGAGGCGATTGAGATCGCCAAGGCCAGCGAAGCAGAGAATACCCAATGGTGGGAAGATTGGAATAATGGCGACAACTGGTTCGGGCTTTCAGAACGCCCATGTTTTAATAATTGCTGGAATTTTGCCGAAGCTGGAAGTCGGTCACAAGCAGCGTTTGATGAATGGCCTAGCACGAACCATATCGGTGATCGCATGTGGTTCCAGAGTCATAACGAGCGTTGCAAGGTGACGTTCAGCGATTATGGTAGTTATGTGATTCTTGAGGTGATGCTCACCGATCATAGCGAACACCACCGCTCGTCATTTGTCGCAGCCTTTGAGGCAGTGAAAGCGCTTGGGATTCACGGCATTATTGACCATGCTAATCCCGAAAGTTTTGATGATATTCCAACGGGTGATTTTGTTCGCCTGTGGGAATCGCCATTCCTGAAAGTGTCACAAGGCGAACAGTCTATGTGGGCACGCGGCTGGAATAAATTCGACACGGACTACATTAAATTCCGTAATGCCGAAGGGGAAGAGCTAACTCCTGCATGGTATAAGCCAGGAGTGAAGGGGCCGTTTGAGCCATTCGCTGTTGGTCGTGATCAGCATGATTTGCTCGTTATCTCAGAACGCGCCTATGATGCCCTGATTTGGGGCCATGAAGGTAGCGCTGAGTTGCTGAACAAGGCCAATGAAAACCGCAAGATACTCGAACGATTCTGCGGCCCATTGTTCTAATCTTCTCTGCCCACGGCTACCCCTTGATAGTCGTGGGCTTCTCATTCGGGGTTCATTATGAGTAAATTTATTACCGTGACGGTCGATCCTTGTTCCAACACCGAGCAGATGCCGGTAAAGTATCTTTGGGGTTATGCCCCTCTTGAATCGGCAGTTGGTGCGTTCAAGTTGATGTTGCCAATACTAGAGAGATTCCCCTCATTTGTAGATATTGATTTGGTTGAAATTCTTGAATCATTTCTGGCGGGGGATAATGTTGAAAAATGGAAATTTCCTGTGACGGTTTATACCCGTGGCGGTAGCAAAAATAATGGAATTGATTGGGAATTGATCATCCGCTCAGAACAAAACGAATGCGAAGTGACCGTTCAGGACGCAGAAAATGGAGTCCACATCACGATTGATTTGGATACACCATCAACCAATCATTCCCCAGCGTTTCGTCAGGTACTCAATGAATTGTTGGCGGCAGGGTTTGATGAATTTCAAATTGCTACGAAGCCATACATGCAATTGTCGTCTGGTGGCACTACCATATTGTCCCACTGTTGGCAGGATATTGCTGATGGTCGGAATTTTCTCACGGCAGATCGGTTGTCGATTCAAGAATCACCTTTTACGATCAATCAAAATATCATGGTGATTACTCCGCCAGCGGCAATATTGGCTCACCGTGAGTACAATTGCCTTCGTAATCCTTACGCCCAATGGCTGTCGATTGCCGAAGAAAACTATCGGGTTTTGCAGCGAATTGGGTTAGTCGATTAATATATTCTCTTGAAAGGACTCAGCCATGAACAACCATCTCGCAACAACCATTACGGTGGATGAATTTGAAATGACCCGATTCAACACCCGCCCCGTATTTGCTATCGACGTGCGGGTAACTGACCCTGAGTCGGTTGCTGGCGTGTGTACCGCGCTACGTCCGGCCATTGAGGCCAGTAGCCACTTGCTCGGCCTCTTCAATCTTGGCAAGCTCTACTATGCGTGGCGACATGCCCGCAAGCACGCCCCAATCCAAAGTGAGAGCCGCGTTCCCAGCGATCAGCCGAGCGGCTATGATTATCTCGACGCGACCGAGTTAGCGAAGCTCCAAACAATCGCTGAATCGTGGTGGTATCAGTGGATTGGGCAATCCGTTGTGGATGTTGCCGCTAGTGATATGTGCGAGATGATCACTAATTACGAGGTGGGCAGTAAGGCGCAGCGCACCATGTGTGAGGCGGTGCGCGAAGCACATGGTGAATTTGAGGCCAGCCTGAGTAAGCTGGTGGTGATTATCGAAGATGATATTGCCAATGAAATTGTGCGCGTCGTGTTTCGCGAGGACGGTAATTACACGACCATCCGGCTCCAACTCGGCGCACCAAGCGACCAATTGATCAATCCATTCCAAGAATCGTTCAGCCGCCTTGAGTCATTACTCGATCACTGCACATGCGGCACAAGCATGATTCATAAAGCCCAAGGGCTGTTTCCTGTTGGGCAGCGGGCAGTGTTGATCACGACTCCCTACCTCAAGGTATCGCGTGGTGGCACAACGGCCTACACGGCTAGCTTGCAAAACCTCAGTGAACAAGGCGCAGGCTGGCATACGGATGATTGTGAAGGAATCCTCAATCCATTCGGTAAGATTGATTTGTTCAAACTGTTAATCAAGCCTGAGGACGTGGCGATCATTCGTCAGTTTGAGTCAGGCTACGGAATGGTACTTGATCAGGCCATGCAAAAGTATGCCATGGTGGCAGAATTGTTCGGGCCGGACTTTATAAACTAATTGATCTCACCCGTTTTATCACCCCTGGATTCACCTCTAGGGGTGAATCGCCAACCATGGGTGTCCTGATACACTAAAATCCTCGTGAGGGGAGTACAGGATGCCCAGTGGTACAACACATGATCATTTGACCGTCACTGTGGCGGTGTTTATCGGAACAGCACTGATGGTGCAGGCTGAGCCAAGTAGTGCGAATTTGAATCGGGCTATCGTGACCAGTGGGGCTATTCTCGCAAGCGGGTTGCTGGCTTCACCTGATCTTGATACCGCTTCATCCATCTACGAGCGCTGGGGCTTGCTCAAGTGGTTATGGTGGCCGTATCAACGCTTTCTACCTCACCGTTCGTGGCTCTCGCATGGCTGGCTCTTGGCCCCATGGATACGACTCGCCTACTGTGTGGCAATCGTGGCTCTGCTCGTTTGCTTTGTGCATGTGGTTTGGTATCCAGCATTCAGCTATCGCGCATGGTGGGATGTTATACAAGAGCATCCCGATAGACTTTGGTTCTTAGGTGGATGGTGGATTGGCTCGGTATTACACTCATTGGCCGATTGGGTTTCAACAATGGCCCTCAAATGGGGCTATCGTAGGAGATAATCATGGGCAAAGAAACAGTGGTTATGCGGTCAAAGTTTCCATCAGCACGCAATTTATCACGGGCTGTGTTGAAAAAGCAATTAGCCCAACTCCAAAAGCGCAAAGTTGCAGCGGAGCAAGAGCTGGCAAAGAATCCTAATTCGCAAGCCCTGAAAGCGAAGTTATTCTTGATCAATCGCGACTTGAATGCGTTTCAAGGTGATGTTGAGGCGACTGGCCTTTAGGGGGAGCTATGGCACGAACACGACCAGGTAAAACGGCCAAACGGAATCGCCAAGAAACGGTGTTCACATGGCTCTGTATTG